>Ga0326728_10009972_pt1 | contig 22482 bp, 18 predicted proteins | sample MB3enrmetagenome_FD_207602 | JGI IMG/M metagenome (GOLD analysis project Ga0326728, IMG submission 207602) | Lab enriched peat soil microbial communities from McLean, Ithaca, NY, United States - MB31MN | ecosystem: Environmental > Terrestrial > Soil > Wetlands > Peat | place: USA: New York... | reverse complement strand
ATAAAACCATTTGGTGAATGGCTTCCCCATTGGGCGACATGAAAAGCGGCATGAAAAATCCGATCAAAAAAAATACTTTTGGGACAGTCTCTGCCGCGCCGCCCAAAAATCTGAGAGATAATTTGCCGGGATTTTGAAATTAAGAATCTAATAGCGGGACGCAATTGCAAATGACAAATGTTCAATGACCAATTGACCCTTTCGACCTCTCTCGCGTTCCGAAACGGGTTTGGTCGAAAGGGCGCTGGCAAAACCGGAAGTTATTCTTGCACGAACGCTTACGGCGCCTGGCCTGAGCAAACGGTCGTGGAGAGCACGCACAGCGTGGTCTTCAATATGTCCCACTGCACCTGGAGATGAACTATCTCGTTTCGCAATGCCTCGTTCTCCGCCCGCAACTGCGCCATCCCGCTGAGGGTCTTGACCCCCTTGCTGCGCGTCCCCAGCTTCCGCTTCCATATCCGCAATTCCGCCGGGTTCAGTCCCAGTTCCGCGGCGGCCGCTTCGACATCGTTGCCCTTCGTGTTCACAAACTCCACGGCAGCCTGTTTGTATGTTTCTTCAAAGTCCCGGCGAGGTTCGTTCTTGGATGACATAAAATTCACAATTTATTGACCGCAAGCCACTTTCAGCGTGTCAGACTCAATTCTTGCATTTGAATGAATCAGCACACGCCATGCCACCATCAAAAACGCCAGACCCGGCTCGCCTCCTTGAGCCATTCCATCCCAAACCTCACGCCATAAAGGGGTTGCGCGTGAAATCCTCCGCCGACAGCCGCGGCCTCTTGCAGGACCCCCCGATGAGGTAAACCCAGCCCATGATCATCTGGACGGCCACAAAAAAAGACAATCCCACCAAGTCCGTGACCGCGCCTCCGTAGAGAATGATGGCCCCCGCCAGCACCAGCGCCCCGGGCAGCGACGCGGCCGACGCCAGCCGCCAGGCCCCGCCCCACGTCAATTGCCGGTCGCCAAACCAGGCGATCAACCGGGCCGGCCCCATATAAACCACACCCAAAACCGCCCACAAAACCAGCAACATCACCACCACCGCCGCCCCCGCTCCCGCCAGCAATATCGGCTCCCACGCGCTCCACCATGGCTCCAGGTTCGAGCGCCCCAACCCTTCCGCCGCCCCTTTGCCGTAGTCCATCGCCCAACCCCAATCCGGCCAAAAAACCGACCCGATGCAAAAATCGGTTTGACGCAGTTGGATTTGTATGTCCGCGTCCTGTCCGATCTCCCCGCCGGCCTGGGCCGTGACGGCAATGGCCAGAAACTTCGACTCGGCCATGATTGTTTCCGGCACGCCTTGCAATTGCCCCTCCGCCAACCGCGCCGTCTCCGGCATTTTTTGGATCGCTTGCAGGATGACCGGGCAATAGGCCCGATGCAAAAACCAGACGGCGCACGCCCCGACCATCACGGCCGCGGCCGCTTCCGCCGCCAGCAACCGCCACAGCCGCCCCCCGGCAAAGGCGGCCACCCCGCCAAACGTCAACGGCTGCCAGGCCCGCGGCGGCGGCTTGGCGCCCTCCGCCCCTTCGCTCATGGCCCTTTCCTGGCCCCGCCCTCCCCCGGCGGCGGCTCCGGCGGCGCCACGTTGATCACCACCGGAAAGCGCAGCTTCATCACGTCGTCCACCGACACTTCCACAAAATACGCGCCGGGCGATTCAAATTTGACCTGCCCCCAGACCGTCACCGTCGTGGCGTTGTGCGTCACGTCCTGCAACACAAACTTCATCTCTCCCTGCCGCAGCACCGTCGTCTGGTCCGGCGCGATCAACCGCACCGATTCCCGGAACTGGCCGTAGCCCGCCGTCCAACGGTTAAACAGGCACAGCTTGAAGGCCGCCACCGGCAGTTGCGGCACGCGCACAAAATTCAGCACGCCCACGAGAAAAAAGTTGCCGCTGGCCTCCTGCCGAACGTCTTCGCACAGCAGCGAGCATTGCAGATCGGGCAGTATTCTTGACGGTGTCATATTGGTATAATGTTCAGTGCGCAGCCTTTTCCACTCCTAATCTTAATCCTAATCCTAATCCTAATCTTAATCCCAATTACTCCTCACCCGTCAGCCCGGCCGCTCGTTCGGCGGCCCGCGTCGTGTTTTGCATCAGCAAGGCCACGGTCATCGGCCCGACCCCGCCGGGATTGGGCGTGATCTGGCCCGCCACGGGCCGCACTCCGGCGAAATCAACGTCCCCCACCAGCCGCCACCCGCTGCGCGCGGCGGCGTCCGGCACGCGGTTGACTCCCACGTCTATGACCACCGCGCCGGGCTTGACCATCGGCGCCTTGACAAACTCCGCCACTCCCATCGCCGCGATCAGTATGTCCGCCCGCCGGCAATGCGCCGCCACATCCCGCGTCTGCGAATGGCACAGGGTCACGGTGGCTCCGGCGTTCTTTGATTTCTGCACCAGCAGCGCCGCCATCGGCTTGCCCACGATGTTGCCCCGGCCCAGTATCACCGCCTCCGCCCCCGCGATCCTCACCCCGGAGCGCACCAGCAATTCATGTATCCCCGCCGGCGTGCATGGGCGGAACCCGCTCGGGTCCCCCAGCAGCAGTTTGCCCACGTTGACCGGATGAAAACCGTCCACGTCCTTCTCCGGCTCCACCGCGCCGTAAATCCGCGTTTCGGAAATCTGCCGGGGCAGCGGCGCTTGCACCAGAATGCCGTGAACGGCAGGGTCGCCGTTCAGCCGCTCCACCAGCGCCAGCAATTCCCCTTCGCTGGCCGTCGCCGGCAAAACCTCGGTTTGCGAAACGATGCCCAGGGCCGCCGCCGCCTTTTCCTTCATCCCCACATAAACGCGCGAGGCCGCGTCTTCGCCGACGCGAACGAAAACCACGCACGGCTGGAGTCCGCGCGCTTTGACGCGCGCCACCCGCCGGGCCGTTTCCTGGTGAATCCCCGCCGCTATGGCCCGCCCGTCAATGACCTCGCCGATGGGCATTTAAGGCATCAGGTCAACGCTTTGCACTTCCAGCACCGGTGTGCGGCCCCAGCGCGCTGTTACCCCTTCCGGTCCCGTCACCGTCACCCGCGTGCCCACGTACATCTTGAAGTTCTGCCCCGGCTTGGGCTGCAGGTAATCAATCAGCCTCCCGCTTTGAATGTCGTGCAATTCAAAATCCGCCGGCGCTTGAATGTTGTGCGCACGATGCACAAATCCCTCCCGCCTCACGATCCGCGGCGGCGCCGCTTCATTCGTGCCGCCGGGCGCGGGAACCGCCGCAGTCGCCGGAACTGCCGGCGCGGGCGCCGGAACCGGAGCCGCCGCCGCCGCGGTGGCGCGGTGCAAGGCCTCCAATTCCTGCTCAATCTCGCTCTGCTGCGTCGGCGCGGGCGCCGGCGGCGCGGCCACCGCCGGCTCGTTGGTCGCGACCACGGGCGCGGCCGGCGTGGTGACGTTGACAACTTGCGGAGTTTCCGGCGCGGGCGCGGGCGCGACAGGCGCGGGCGGCGGAACAGGCGCAACTGCCACGGGCGCGGGCGCCGGTTGAATCTCCAGCAAATCCGCCGCGATGTATGCGTACGCATTGGTCGGGGCTTCGACGGCCACCCAGCCCTTTTCCGAGCGGACCTCCTTGACCTCCGCCCCCTTTTCCAGGCGGCCCACCACGCTGTAATTCTCTCCCGGACCGCCCCGCAGGTTCACCCGCCGGGCTTTGACGGTTTTGGTGTCCGTCGCGATGTAGTCGCCGTCAATCCAGACCGGGATTCCGGCCGGCATGGCGATTTTCGACCACTGTGCCGGCTCGCCTTCCTGCGGGCGCAATGTGATCTGCTCCAAAACGGTGACCGCGTCGCCCTTTTGCAAATGGCCCAGAACCTCGCCCATGAACGAGGCCTGCCCGCGCACGTTGACCACCGTGCCCTTGACCGTCGCGCTGGCGGGCGGCGTCAAGACAACCCTCTTCTTGACGGGTGACGCCTTCTTTTTCGGCGCCGCCGGGGCCGTCTCAGGGGCGGGCGCCGGCGCCGGCGCGTTGGTCGCCGGGGGCGCGGGCGGTGGTGTGGGAGTGGTGTCTTGCGCCAAAACCGCGACCGCGGTCAGCGGCGCTAATGCGGAAAGTATCCAAACATTCAGTTTCATAACGTCCCAAGTAGAGATTTAATCTCCGATTCTGTCAATGTCCGCCAGCGGCCCGCCCGCAACTCCCCCAGCTTGATCGGGCCAATCTGCACCCGTTGCAGGCGCCGCACCCTCAGCCCGCGCGCGGCCAGCAGCCGCCGCACCTCCCGGTTCTTGCCCTCCGTCAATTCCAACTCCACGACGCTCGTCGAACGGCTGGCCGAGAGCAGCCGCGCCCGCCGCGCCTGCAGTTTCTCCCCCTCGCTCCAGACCCCCGCCGTCAACTGGCCCACCAACTCCGGGGCCACCCGCCCTTCCACCCGCGCCACGTACTTCCGTCTCATCCCATAACGCGGATGCGTCAATTTCAAGCAAAATTCGCCGTCGTTGGTCAAAAAGATCAACCCCTCGCTCTGGCAATCCAGCCGCCCCACCGGGTACAACTCCGTCCATTCCTTGGGCAGCAGGTCCCCTATCTTGTCCCGCGCCTGCCCGTCCGCCCGCGTGCAAACATAGCCCCGCGGCTTGTGCAGCGCGACATATAATTTGCGCTTCGGCCCCACCGCCTTGCCGTCCACCGCCACGCGATCGCGCGCCGCGTCCACCTTCACCCCCAATTGCGACGCCACCGCGCCGTTGACCGTCACCCGGCCCGCGGTGATCAACGCCTCGCTGGCCCGCCGCGAGGCCAGGCCCGCTTTGGCCAGGAACTTTTGCAATCGGACCACGGCTGCCCGCTCAGACCTCCGCTTTGGTTTTGCGCAGGCCGGTGACGCGATCGCCCGTTTTCCACTGGCCCCGTCTTTTCAAAATCTCGATCCGTTCAAACCGTTTCATGACATTGCGTTTGGCCCCCGACGTGCTGGCCGCCCGCAGGCTTCGATGCTGTGACATATTTTGGAGTCCTTCTGTTCTTCGCCCGCACCTTACAGCCAAACCCCCGCCCGCGCAACGTTTCTCGATAGGCGCGTTTCACTTCTATGGGCAGCCTCTCTTAATCCTAATCCTAATCCTAATCCTAATCTTAATCTTAATCTGTCTTAATCTTAATCCTGCCAACAAAAAATATGTCCAGGCCCTGCGCGCCAAACTGCCCGCCCAACCCTCCCGCTGATTTTCCCCACTTTGGCCCAATCCGCGCCGGGCTGGCGTCCGCCCACGTTCTGGCGTATTCTCCCGCCATGACTTTGAATGAACAAATCTCGCGCCTGGCACGCCAAGCCAAGGAGGCCTCCCGTCTATTGGCCCGCTTGACGATCGCCGAGAAGAATGACTGCCTCCTGGCAATGGCCGATGCCCTCGATGCCGGCGGCCAGGCCATTCAAGAGGCCAACTCCACCGACATGGAGGCCGCGGCCCAGGCCGGCCTTTCCAAAGCCATGCTCGACCGCTTGCATCTGGATCAAAAACGCATCGCCGACATGGCCCGCGGCCTGCGCCAGGTCGCCGCCCTGCCCGACCCGGTGGGACGGGTGCTCGACGACCGCACCCGCCCCAATGGCTTGCATTTGCAAAAAATTTCCGCGCCCTTTGGCGTCATCGTCATCATTTACGAGTCCCGCCCCAACGTCACGGCCGATGCCGCCGGCCTTTGTTTCAAGTCCGGCAACGCCGCCATCCTTCGCGGCGGGCGCGAGGCGCTCCATTCCAATCAGGCGATTGCCGCGACGATGCTGGCCGCCGCCGCCCGGCAATCCCCCGCCTTTCCGCCCCACTCCATCCAGGTCGTTCCCACCACCGAGCGCGAGGCCATCCGCGAGTTGCTGGCCTTGACGCAATACGTGGATTTATGCCTGCCCCGCGGCGGCGAAGGGCTGATCCGCGCCGTGGCCGATTGTTCCAAGGTGCCCGTCATCAAACATTTCAAAGGCGTCTGTCATGTCTATGTCGAGGCCCGCGCCGACTTGCAAATGGCCGAAGACATCGCCTTCAACGCCAAGTGCCAGCGGCCCGCCGTCTGCAACGCGATGGAAACTTTGCTCGTGGACCGCGCCGTCGCGCCTCTGTTCCTGCCGGCCATCGGAAGACGTCTGGCCGAAAAGAAAGTCCAGTTCCGCGCCGACGAAGACTCCCGGAAAATCCTGGCCTCGGTCCTGCCCCCGTCCGCTGTCCTCAAAGCCGCTTCGGAACAAGACTACTTCACCGAATACAACGACTACATTCTCAACGTCCGCGTGGTCGAGGGCCTCGCCCAGGCCATTGACCACATCAATTTCTACGGCTCCGCACATTCCGACTCCATCGTCACGGGCGACGAGGCGCGGGCGCGCGAGTTCCTGGCGCGGGTGGATTCCGCCGCCGTCTATTGGAATGCCTCCACCCGCTTCACCGACGGCGGGGAATTCGGCATGGGCGCAGAAATCGGCATCAGCACCGACAAACTCGGCGCTCGCGGCCCGATGGGCCTGGAGGAATTGACCACCTACAAGTGGCTGGGCTTCGGCCACGGCCAATTGCGAACCTGATTCCAATGAGCGTTCAAGATGAGACTAAGGCGCGCTGGATTCCGGGCGGCTGGCGAGGCGCGAGCGAGGCGCATATCCGCAGCGATCTGCAACGAGCGAGCAACGAAGCCAGCCGCCCGGAAGACAAGCGAATCAGTCTCATCTTGAACGGGATTTGGAATGAACCCCCATGACCCACCCCGCAGCCAGCGTGGATTCTCCCGGCGGCACGGCGCGCTTCTTGCGCCAACGCCTGCCGCAAGGCGGATTGTTTTTCGACCAGGAATGGCGGATTTCCCCCGCCCCCTTCCGCCTCGGTCCCCAACTGGCCGGGCAACTGCAAGACCTGGGCCGCCCGCTCCTCCAGTTCAATCGCGCCGTCAATTTGCTTTATCGCCAGAGCCTGGCCGGCAAACAGCCCCCCTGGGTCGCCGATTGGCTCGACCGCGGCAAACCCGCCGCCCTCCTGGAAGCCCAGCGCGCCGCCGCCTTCAAAAACGAACTGCCCCGCGTCATCCGCCCCGACATTATCTTGACAGAGGACGGCCCCCGCGTCACCGAACTGGACAGCGTCCCCGGCGGCATCGGCTTGACGGCCTGGCTCAACCAGGCCTACACGGCCGCGTCACGTGGCGGCCCGCCGGTCATCGGCGGGGCCGACGGCATGACACAGGGCTTTGCCGGCATTTTCGACGGCGCGCCCTCGGTCCACATCGTCATTTCCCAGGAGGCGGCGGCCTACCGGCCGGAAATGGCCTGGCTGGCCGGACAGTTGGGCCGGCGCTTCCACGTGCGCGACGCCGCCTTCACCGATTTCAAGGACGGCGACGCGGTCTATCGTTTCTTCGAGCTTTTCGACCTGCCCAACGTGCCCGCCGCCAAAATAATTATTGACATGGCCCTCGCGGGCCGCCTTCAGCTCACCTCCCCGCCCAAGCCGGTCTTCGAGGAGAAAATGCTCTTCGCCCTCCTCTGGAACCGCAACCTCCGCCCCTTCTGGCGGCGCGAACTGGGGGAGCGGTTCCTGGAGGACTGGCTGCGCCTGGCCCCTTACACCTGGCTGGTGGACCCCTCGCCCCTGCCGCCCCAGGGGGCCATCCCGCAATTAGACTTGACAGACTGGCAGCAGCTCAAGACCCTCTCCCAGCGCGAGCGCGAACTGATCTTGAAAATCTCCGGCTTCTCCGACAAAGCCTGGGGCGCCCGCGGCGTCTATCTGGGCAGCGACCTGCCGGCCGCCGGCTGGGCCGCCGCGGTGGATCTGGCCCTCGCCTCCTTTCCCGCCTCGCCCTTCGTTTTGCAGCGCTACCACAAGCCCGCCGTCTTCCAGTCCCAATGGTTCGACTTTGAAAAAGACCAACTCGTTGACATGCCGGGCCGGGTGCGGCTCTGCCCCTATTATTTCGTCCACGGGCGGGGTGACGCCGCGCGGGCCATTCTCTCCGGCGTCCTGGCCACCATCTGTCCGGCCGACAAGAAAATCATCCACGGCATGAACTCCGCCATCCTCGCCCCCTGTTCGGTTTGAATTTGCGATCTGCCTTCCAATGTACTATTCTCCCCCGCATTGGACGGACGGTGAATTCCAATCCTGATACGACAGTCGTTGCATCTTCCGGCGTCGGCCGCTGCGTGCCGCTCCTGGTTTTGGCCGCCGTGCTGGCGGTGCTTCTCCTCATCCCCTTGCAAATCATCGGCGACGGCTTCCTGCCGCCCGATGACGCCCTGGCCGATTCCGCCCTGGCTGTCTCCGGCAAACACTGGCCGGACATCCTGGTGCTCCGCAGCGATTATGCCGTGGACAATCACATCGGCTGGCACACCCTCTTGCGGCGCATCTATCTCTGGACGCACTGCCGCGACGAATCGTTGGTGGTCTTTTCCATGTCGGCCCTGTTCCTGCTGATGGCTTGCTCGGCCCTCCCGTGGCTCAAACGGCCCGAAGCCTGGCTCATCACCCTGACCCTGTTGCTGGGCGTCCAGGCGCCCTTCATGCGCCGCTTCATGATGGGGCGGCCTTTCTTGTGGAGCATCCTGGCTCTGATGACCATTCTCTTCCTCTGCCAGTCGCGCGCGTCCTCTCCTCCAACCAAACGTTCCCTTGCCGCCATCACCGCCGCGATTGCTCTGGCCGTGTTGCTCCACGGCGTCTGGTACTTTTGGGCGCTGCCGGTGGCGGCGTTTTTTCTCGCCCGCCAATTCCGCTGGGGCGCCGCCCTGGCTGGCTGCTGGATTGCCGGAGCCATTCTCGGCGCGATTTTCACCGGCCATCCCGTGGTCTATCTCCTTGAGGCCTGGCGCCAGGCCTGCAACGTCATCGGCCTCCACGCCACCCAAAGCACCCTGGCCACCGAATTGCGCCCCACCGCCGGCAATTGGTTCCCCCTTCTCCTGATGGGCGCTTTGCTCGTGCTGCGCCAGTTGGCCAGACTCCCCGCCCGCCCGCTGGCCTCCCAGCCCGCCTTCTGGCTCGCCTGCCTGGGCTGGGTCCTCGGCTTCCGCGCCGAACGCCTTTGGGACGACTGGGGCCTGCCGGCCTTGATGGTCTTGATGGCCCTCGATCTGGACCTCCTCCTCCAATCCCGCCTCCCGGCCGGCGCTCCCAGACGCCTGGCCTTGGCCGCCGGCCTGGCCGTCACCCTTTTCCTTTCCACCACCAGCGACGCCGACAGCCGCTGGTCCGCCAGCGCCGGCACCCAATACTTGACTACGGACGATCCCAATCTGGCCGGCTGGCTGCCCGCCCCGGGCGGGATTTTTTACGAGGCGGACATGGAATTCTTTTACCACGTGTTCTTCCGCAATCCCACGGCGCCCTGGCGCTACACCGCCGGCTTCGAGCCGGCCTTCATGCCGTCCGACGATTTCGCCGCCTATCAGCAAATCCTGGCCAGCGACGGCAACCCCGAGGCCTACCGTCCGTGGATCAAAAAAATGCGCCCGCCGGACCGCCTGGTCTTGAACGCCCGCGGCAATCCGGCCTCCGTTCTGCCGGAGTTGGAGTGGAAATGCGCCGCCGGCAACCTCTGGCTGGGCCGTCTGCCGCGCAAAAACTAGCCAAAGATATTTGAAATTTTCGGCAGGGCGGCGCTGCCGCGCCGCCCAAAAATCTGAGAGATAATTTGACGGGATTTTGAAATTAAGAATCTAATGTTCCCCGACATGGCCTCAAACCTCGAAGTGCTCTTCGCCCCGGCGGAATTTTCCGCCCTGCCGGGACGCGACCTCTCCAACACCTGTTGCGTCGTCCTCGACGTCCTGCGGGCCACCAGCACGATGCTGACCGCGCTGGCCAACGGTGCTTCCCAAATTTTTCCCGTCCGCGAAATTCCCGAAGCCTTGCGCCTCGCCGCCTCCCATCCCGCCGCCTTGCTGGCCGGAGAGCGGAACGGCCTGCGGATCTTGTCCGCCCAAAGCGGCGGGGTGGATTTTGATTTGGGCAATTCGCCGCGCGAATTCACGCCGGAGCGCGTGGCCGGCCGGGAAATCATCATGTCCACCACCAACGGCACTCGCGCCTTGCACGCCTGCCGCGGCGCTGCGCGCGTTTTTCCCGGCGCCTGGCTCAACCTCGGCGCCCTGGCCCGGCGCATCCAGGGCGAACCGTCCGCCCCCCTGCTGCTCATCTGCGCCGGGACAATCGAGGAGGCCGCCTACGAGGACACCTTGGCCGCCGGCGCGTTGTGCGATCTGCTCTGGCCGCGCTTCCAGCCGGAAGAAATTTCCGATTCCGCCCACATCGCCCGCCAGGTTTATCTCGACGCCCGCGCCGACGTCGAACAGGCGCTGCGCCAACACTCCCGCAACGCCCGCCGTCTGCTGGCCATTCCGGAGTTGCGCGGCGACGTCGCCTTCTGCCTGCGCCGCGACGCGCTGGACCTGACCGCCGAACTGCGCGACGGCGCAGTTGCGACCAGCCGATAAAACTTGACTCTGTCTGCAGATTCGGCGAAGACTGTTCGCTGAATTCATGGCCGGTTGCGGACTGCTGCCAGCCCGGTGGATTCCATTTATGTTCGTTTGCTTTCCTGCAAAGAACGAAACCTTGGCAGATGGTCGTGGTTTTGTTAGCGTGCGTCCAGGTATCTTGATGACTAAGAAACATAACCGCCCGGTTTGTAATCGCGTTCAACCCGTACTCGCGCCGGCGCGCTGGATGGAATCATGCGCGAACACCGAGTGTTCGCTTCATCAACTGGCTCCCTATATCGGCAAGATCAAAAGCAGCATTGCAGGCGAATTGGTCGAGCGATACTCCAAGCCCGGTGATGTCGTGGCGGATCCGTTCGCCGGCGGGGGGACGATTCCCCTTGAAGCAGCCCTTCGGGGACGACGAGCGTTTGGCGCCGACATCAGTCCGTATGCGGGCATCCTTTCGAGGGCAAAGCTGTTGCCGCCCCGCTCACTCGATGCCGCGCTTGATTTGGCAGAAAGGGCTTTGCAGGAAGCGGCGGAATTGCCCGCGCCGGATCTGCGGAAGGTGCCGGCTTGGGTCCGGTCGTTCTTCCACCCCGCGACTCTACGGGAAACGCTGAGTTTTGCGGCGGTCTGTCGTCGCCCTAGCAATGAATTCTTGATGGCCTGCCTGCTGGGCATCCTTCATCACCAACGCCCCGGGTTCCTCTCTTATCCAAGCAGTCACCTCGTTCCATACTTGCGCGATCGGAAGTATCCTCGGAAACGATTCCCGGAGATGTATGCCTACCGCGAATTGCGCCCGCGCTTTCTGGCGAAAATCCACCGGAGCTACAAGCGATTTATTGAGCCGCTGCCAACGGCAGTCGTCGGGTTCGAGGGCTCTCCCGTTCAACAACTCGCCCTTCCGGGTCGCATTGGCGCTCTGATTACCAGCCCGCCGTACATGAACGCTTTGGACTACGGCCGGGACAACCGGCTGCGGTTGTGGTTCATCGAGCCGGGCCTCGTGGATACGGTGGATAACGATGTCACTCAACGCCGGCAGGCATTCATTGACGCCATGACGAGCTTGGCTGAGAAAGTGGAGTTGGCCTTGAGGCCGCAGGGCTACTGCGTCTTTGTTGTGGGCGAGGAGGTTCGCCGGAGCTTTGACGCTCATCCCTCCGACGCGGTAATCGCAATAATGGCCCAACGCGCACGGTCTCTACGACTGACAGATGTCCTGATCGACAAGATACCTGACGTGCGCCGCACGCGTCGCCAGTGCAGGGGCGTGAAAACAGAGCACGTTCTCATCTTTCAAAGGAATTAGATGCGCGGCAACCTCCCAAAGGCGGACTGGTTTCTCAATAAGGCACTTCCGAGCCGAACGGACATTGTCATCCGGAAACTCATAAAGAGCGGGAACGACGGTCATGTGTTTAAAGGACACTCGGATTTACTGGTCCGTGATTGGGCGTGCAAAGTCATTCCGCGAACGAATCTGGTGATTGGAGACGCTGGAAGGGAAGTCTGGAGATCCGAAGTCCTGAAGGCGAATTCGTTGACGAACACAGCGGTCGTCAAGTTTGAGCAGCAGATCGAGAATTGGAAGGATGAAGAAGCGGGAGTGGATTGCGTCGTCCTTGTCTCGGAGTTTGTGGAAGGTTGTGATTTGAAGGACTTCATCGCAAAGAACAAGGGTAGGGTAACAGTCTCTTTCATCACCAGCTTTCTTTCCACAATGCTGAACCTGTTCATCGAGATGAAAGTGCGTGGCGTTACCCACGGTGACCTCCACGCCGGCAACATCTTGGTCCAGGATAGGCCGGCATATGACCGCCTCAGCCCGCGTCACGTCTTCCGGGTGACCGATTTTGGGGTCGCTGAGGCTACGAGTGACCGGAGATTCAAGGACGATTTCGACCAACTCGCTGACCTTCTCCGCCAACTCTTGGAGCAGGTGGCCTACACCGCCGGATCCTTGAAGGAGAAATTCGTCTTCAATGTACTCAATGACAGGTTCCTGGCGCGGTATTTGACGGAACGAGACACAACCCGTGAGCCAGTGGCACGGCAGCCTGAAGCCCTTTTCCAGCAGTTGCAGGAACTCGAAGCCGAATTTGACAAGTACGCGGGGGAAGGAATTCGTTTGCTCACTCCATTCGATTTCCTAAACTGCGAGCAAATCGGCGACGACGAGACCCTCCTGAAGTCTCTTTACTCGGACCGCTTCCTAGGACTGGACGATATACGGAGCCGGAACAATGTGGTGGTTACAGGACCACGAGGTTGTGGCAAGAGCACGGTGTTCAAGAGCCTCAGTTTACACCACAAGACTCAGGTTCATGAGGACGCACCAGCCGAAATAAACTTTTTTGGCGTGTACTACCGATGCCTTGATCTCTATTTTGCTTTTCCAAGGTATGTAATTCCTGACCGTCCCGAAGCACTCGACATTCCTGTTCACTTCGTAACGGCAACGCTTCTCGCCGGCTTCTGTGAGGTCTTCGAACGTTGGGCGTTACGTCATTTTCAGGAGGAGTACCGCGCGTTTGAAGCCAAGGCTGCTATCAAGCTCTGGGGTATCCTTGGTATTGAACCGCCGAAGGAGCCGGGTATTGAGACTCTCCGATCTGTCGCTGCGGAACTCCAAAAGCAACGCCGGAAGGCTGCGGATAGGCAGCAACGTGCGAAAGATGTCAAACGTGGCATCGGGCGGTGTTGGGGAGTAGACATCCTTCAACGTGCGTGTGAAACCCTCGTCAAATCCTTTGCGTTTTCAAATAGCAGGCCCGTTTACTTTTTCATCGACGACTACTCAGCCCCTAAGGTGACCAAGGCGCTGCAATCGAGCCTCAACCGAATCTTCATGCAGCGAAATCCGCATTGTTTCTTCAAGCTCTCCACAGAGAGTCCCGTCTCCTTCTCCTCAGGGGACATTGACGGAAAGGAGTACGTCGAAACGCGAGAGTTCATCTTGCTCAACCTTGGTTTGGTTTACTTGCACGATGAATCCGAAAAGAAACTGGCGTTCATCGAGGATGTTTTCCGTCGCCGCCTTTCGGCTGTGGAGAAGTACCCCGCCAAGGACATTACCGAACTTGTGGGAAGCAACGCCTCCCAGAACTGGAATGAAGATGCCAGGGAGATACGGCGAGTCAGTCGGATAACGGTTTGGGGCAAAGAAAGCCTATCGAACCTTTGTAGCGGCGATGTTCACTACGTTATCAACCTCGTCGCCAGCATGGTGAATGCCACCGGAGGTGAGGCACAACTGCGACAATCCGAAAGCCTGCCCAAAGTGTCACCGAGCGTGCAGGACAAGTGCATTCGTGAGGAAGCAGGAGAGTTCTTGCGAAACCTCAAGGGGAGTTGCGAGCACGGCGACAAACTTATTGCAATCGCTTCGGCCTTCGGAATCGTAGCGAACTCTTATTTAAGGTGGCGCAATTCAGCTAACGATACGGGAGAACCTCCTTGGCAGGCTTGTCGAATTGAGCCACACGAGGCCTTGTCACTGACTGGTCCTGCCCAAATCCTGTATGACGAACTGCTAAGGTACTCCGTGTTCATTGAAGACTACCGCGGCAAGAGTCGCCGAGGGAAGACGGTTCCGCGTTTGTGCCTCCGACGCTTCTTGGTCCCCTATTTCAACCTGACTTTCAGCAACCGCGACTCCATTCCGCTTGAACCAAGAGACTTCGAGCTTCTCTTGACCGCCCCAGATCAATTCGAGGCAAAATTCCGCCGTAAAGGGCCCGACGAACCTCGAGAAGGTGAACTCCCGCTTGGGTAGCGAAGAGCCATTCAATATGCGTGTTCTCCGAATAGACGAAAAGCTGATGGCCCTGCAAAAGCCCTTGCTCCAACCGGTTGAAAGGTTTTCATTGCATTCGCGCGATTGTCTCATTCTGTGTGCCGGCTTCGAAGATAGGGTTCTTGGGGTCCTGGATAATGCATTGTTAGGGTCTGCACCTTTTAAGGTGGTTGTCGTCGAGTACTTGCCCTTCGTGCCGCAAAACCGCTCCTCCATCATTCGCGAAAAATGCGTTCGGTACGGCCTCTCTTTCTCCGACGTCACGTATGATCGCCAGAATCCTGCGGGTTTTGGCGAGGCGCTTCTTGATCGGCTTGGCAATTGCGACGGACGCATATTTGTGGACGTGTCGGGAATGTCACGGCTCCTCATTGTGCAGGTTCTTGTCGCACTTGGAAATCGAACGGCCCGCTTCAGTCATTGTTTTGTAGCTTACACCGAGGCCAAGATCTATCCGCCAAGCCAAGCCGAAGTAGAGGCCAAGATTGCGCAGCGAAATGTTGACCCGACGTATTCGGTGCTATTTCTCTCCTCCGGTGTCTTCGAGGTGACGATTGTTCCTGAACTTTCCTCCGCGTCGATTCCTCTAGGGCAGACAAGGCTGATCGCTTTCCCATCGTTGGAGGCGTACCAACTGACGGCATTGCGTGCGGAGCTTCAACCATCCCGCTTTACATTCATTCACGGCATACCGCCCAGTCAAGCGAACGCGTGGCGTCTTGAAGCCATTCGGAGAATCAACCGCGTAGATACCGTAACGCATGATGCGGTGACTACGAGCACGCTCGACTACCGGGAGACGCTCGATTGTCTGCTGCGACTTTACAGCACGCAGTCGGAACGAGAACGTCTCCTCATCTCCCCGACTGGCAGTAAAATGCAAACGGTGGCGGTGGGTCTTTTTCGCACATTCATGGACGATGTTCAAATTGTCTATCCAACACCCAAGGAGTTCCGTTCGCCCTACACCGAGGGTGTCGGACAGCTTTACACGCTTGCGCTCGAAGGCTTCTCACCGAGCGACCCCTGACGACAATCTGCGATCAGCATGGCGATGCGATGGCGGACGGCCGTAAGATTGCCCCCGCAGACAATACTCTGAATTGCGAATTCAAATCCGCTCAAAGTACCGTTTCTTCTCCCAATCGGTGACGGCGCCGTCACCCTTGGATGACGGACAAATTTAGGTTCTTATCTGTCCGACTCTGTCCGACCCAGTCCGACCCAGTCCGATTGCCTACGGTTGCAGCAGAATCGCTCCGGCGTTCGTTTTCCCCAGGAAAAACCCGCCCCCGCTGTTCACATTCTGCAGCACCGCTCCGGTGCCTGTAGTCATTCCTTTGCCGGCGCTATTGCCGAACTTGATCGTCAGCAAACCCTTCGCGTTAATCGAGCCGGTCAATGTATTCGCCGGGCTTCCTGTCAGTTCCATCAGCGTGTTACCGCTGCTCACCGTCACGTTGAATGAGAGCGGCGACAGCAGGCCCCCGCCGGAAATGTCCAGTTGGCCCGACGGCAGATCAATCGCCGCTCTATGCGGCGACGGATAGGTCCAAGGGGAGCCTTGCACAACAGTCAGATTAGTGAAACCGCTCCCGTAACGGACGCTCGAACGCGATGCCTTTCTAATCCACGTCAAGTTCCCGGCGGGCGAACCGCTTTCCAAACCGATCCAACCCAGCAGCAGCCCCGTGCCGCCGTAGAGATTGCCATACACCGGCACATCGCCGGCGCCCGACAAATGAACCGCCTGGCTGAACGGCGTCCCATCCGCCATCGCCCCGCTGAGAGTTACAACGCCCGCATGATTGGTAATCAGCAGGTAGCCGTACCCGGACGGAGTGCCGGCCGGCAATAACAATGCCGTGTATTCCGCCGAACTTGACTCCTTCGCCGCCAACTCCGCCGTCAGATTTGCCACCCAGGCGCCGCCATTGGCGCCGCAAACCGTGCCGCTTATATCCGGCGGCGAATCATTCCAATTCAATGTCATCTCCAGCGTCAGCGGACCGCCCTGTTGGGCTGTGCGTTGGACGTGATTGCTCGCCTGCCTGGAGCCATTGAAGACCCCGGTTATGGCATTGGTGGTGCCGCCGATCAACAGCTTCCCGCTATAGCTCCCCGACGCCGTGACTACCAGCCCGCTGAGCATCCCCGCCGTTTCTGCGGTCGCATCGGCCTGCATGAAAAGACCATTGTAAATTCCTTGGGCGCTAAAGGTGTAGGTTCCTTTGCCTTTCGCAACCGCCTCCGTTTTGATCGCGACGGTCTGATTGGCGGGCGTCGTCAAGCCGCTGATCGTCTTGAAGCTCAACGTATGGTTGCCCACCGGCAGATTGCCTACCGTCGCGCCGCTATCTTGCCATGTTCCGCCATCCACCTGCCATCTCGCCCCGGCGCTGATGGCCCTGGCCGGGCTGATGATCGCTTGCAACGAGCCTCCCTCCAGCACAGCCGTCAGACCGTCAAAATAATGGGAACTCCACCCGGTCGTGCCAGGCAAATAATAGACGACCGCTCTGTCGTCATTGGCGAACGCAGACAAATCAACGCTGGGCGCGTTGCCCTTGAAATAGACGCTCGTCAGGCTCAAGCAGTCATAAAACGCATACTGCCGGATGCTGGTCACGCTGGCCGGAATCGTGACGTTCGTCAGGCCGGTGCAGTACGCGAACGTATCATCCCGGATGCTGGTGACGCCGCTTGGAATCGTCACGCTGCCCAGGCTCGAGCAGGCATAAAACGCATCCTCCCCGATGCTCGTGACGCTGCCCGGTATCGCCACGCTGGCCAGGCTGGCGCAGTAGGCGAACGCTTCCTCCCCGATGCTGGTGACTCCGTTCAAGATTGTGACGTTCGTCAGGCCGGTGCAGTAGGCGAACGTATCATCCCGGATGCTGCTGACGCTGCCCGGTATCGTCACGCTGCCCAGGCTCGAGCAGGAATAAAACGCATCCTCCCCTATGGTGCGGACGCTGCCCGGAATCGTCACGCCGCCCAGGCTGAAGCAGAATGCAAACGCATCTTCCCCGATGGTGCTGACGCTGCCCGGAATCGTCACGCGGGCCAGGCTGGTGCAGTAGGCGAACGCATCCTCCGCGATGGTGGTGACGCCGTTCGAGATCGTCACGCTGGGCAGGGCCGTGCAGGCAAAAAACGCCCCGTCCCCGATGGTGCTGACGCTGCCCGGAATCGTCACGCGGGCCAGGTTGGTGCAGTCAGAGAACGCCTCATAACCAATGGTGGTGGCGCCATCGGTAATGGTGGCGTTGGTCAGGCTGCCGCAGTGTGCGAAAGCAGTCGCCCCCATGCTGGTGACGCGGCCCGGAATCGTAACCTGGGTCAGCCCGGCGTACGCGAACGCTTCCGCCCCGATGCTGGTGACGCCATCGGGAATCGTGACGCTGGCCAGGTTCGTGCAGTATAAGAACACAGAGCCCCCCATGCTGGTAACGTTCTCCGGAATCGTGACGTTGGCCAGGTTGGTGCAGTATGCGAACGTGCCATCCCGGATGGTGGTGACGCCGCCCGGAATCGTGACGCCGGTCAGCCCGGTGTCAGCGAATGCATTGCTCCCGATACTGGTGACGCTGCCCGGAATCGTGACGAAGCCCAGGCTGGTGCATCCAGCGAACGCAGAGTTCCCAATGGTGGCCACGCGGGCCGGAATCGTCACGCTGGTGATGCTGCTGTTCCCCGTGAAGGCATTGCTTCGGATACTCGTGACCGGCAGACCGGTGATGGTGTCTGGAATGATCACAGCGTTGGAACCTGAGTAACCAGTGATGGTGATGGTGCCAGCATTGGTCGTGTAAATGAACTGGGCTTGCCCCACTACCGGCGCGGCCGATGACTGCAAAATCGCCGCGGCGACTGACAGCAGAGATATGATTATTTTCGGATTCATGTTTCTTCTTTCTTCTTGACGACAGGCCCGCCCAAAACGAATGGGACCGCGAACTCAACGCGCCCCCGCCCGCCGCGCCGCGCAGCGCCTTGGGGAGAAGCGCGAAAAACCAACGGCATGGGGGTCAGCCTTTCATTGTGACAGGTTTCGTTTTTATGGATGCACTTTTGGCGTCAAAAACGTCATAATTCCAGGACGGACCGTCGCCCTCTCGCGAACAGGCCGGCCCCCGACCGTAACGGTCCTTTGGCCGCCGGGCCTTCGTCCTGTGCAGGTTTTCATCGTCCCATTTACGTGCATTGTCGCCCCAAAGTCAAGCGTTTAACGCGCCGTGCAACCGTGCAGGAGCCGCATCTTTTTGGCACGGTCGGCGCGCCGCGCCGGCCAGACACAAAGCGAACGGCAAAAACATCGGGGCAAAAACATCAAGACCGGAGATTTTTTTGCCCCCATATTTTTGCCTGCCGTCTGGTCTTGGGAACAGGCCGCAGGTGGCAGAGCAATGATGGGCAGAGGAATAATCTGCCAAGGCTTCTTCCCATTCCCCTGCCGTTCATTCCTCTGCCATTGGATTTATTTCGGCTATTTCGCGGTTCACTCCGTCTTTTAATATTGGCGCGGTTTTTGAGGTTTCGTCCTGCAATCCGTCAATCTCATTCATTTTCGGAAAGACTTCTGACCGCGGATTTCACAGATGGAGGGCCCGTCGCTTTGTATCCGTGCCATCCGTGAAATCCGTGGCCGCCTTCCTTTGGTTGCGCCTGGCCGCGCTCTGTTTCATGCGCGCCTTGTTCCGGTCCGCGTTCGTTCGGCCGGCCTCGGGACGAGCGCGAAAAAAAAGTGGCAAAAAACGTGCGAAACCACAAAAGTGTGGTATAGTGCTGAAGTCAGGGCATGTTCTTTGACATGTTGACGGCCTCGCGGAAGGGATTTCCCGGTGCCTGCGACCGGGAATCGGCGGCGGGATGCTGGCGGCGCGGGCGCCATCGCGCCCGCGCGATTCGCGGCCAAATCGCCCAATGCGCTTCCCCTGCCACGTCCCGCCTCCGCCACCGGGGGTGCCTTTTACTCTTTTGGGTGGCCTCTCCTAATCTTAATCCTAATCTTAATCTTAATCTCTTCATTTAGGATTACGGCCAATCTGCGGTCTCCATCGCGGCCCCAACCGCAAAAAACAGCGGAATTAGCGCCAAATCGCACCAAATCGCACCAAATCGCACCAAAAAAAAATTTGCGCATGGCAAAAAAGAGCCACTTCGGGGCTTTCCGAACCCCTCCCAGCCTTGGTGTCGTCACCCCAATGGCGGGACCCGTCGCCGCAATGATGTAGGGTCGAAAATATCAGAGGTTCACCGTTTGGTTCTCCGGACTCGCATGGACAAAATCCTCTTTGCAGTGCTGTCTGCAAAGATTGCGCATTTTCGACAATATTTTTCCTTCTCCGTTTGCTCCGTTTGCTCCCGTGACATTCCAGATCGGGCCCGTGGCGCGCCAGCCTCTGTCGCAATTGCAAATTGAAAATTTTCAATTTCCAATTCTCAATTCAGACGGAATTCTGTGGTTGCGCTGTTTTGGTTGCGGCTGGCCGCGCTGTGTCGTTGCGCCTTTGCGTTGAAATCCCATGTTCGCGCAAGTCTCAGCGCGCCGTCTCCAAATCAATGAATCCCTTGCCGGCATCCACTCCGGCCAGCCGGGCGCGCATTCGTTCCCCGACATCCAGCCCCCGCTCGCCGCGAATGACCCGCCCTTCCGCCGGCACCGTCAATAACCGCGCGAAGGTCCCTTTGGGCGAGACGCTCGTCACGATGGCGTCAAACACCCGGCCCACTTGCGGCCCCAGCATCAACGCCGCGGCGACTTTCTTCATGAATCGCTCCACGTGCCGCGCCGCCGCTTCGCGCTCCGTGCAGTGCGCCGCCAGATCGGACAAGGCGCTTTCCGAATACGGGCCGGGCTTCCCGGCGATGCTCGCTTTGAGCAGCCGTTGCATCACCAGGTCGGCGTAGCGCCGGTTGGGCGCCGTCGAATGCGTGTAATCGCCCACTGCCAGGCCGAAATGGCCCTCGTGTTCCGCACCCGGATGCTCCACCACGTAAACCCCGGGTCCCAGCGCCTTGACCACCGCCAGCGACAACTCCGGAAAATGGTCCGGGTCGGCCTCCCGCCGCTGCGCCAGAAACTCGTTCAGCGCGCCCGAATCCGGCGCGTCGGGCAATTTCGCCCCCGCCGCCGCCGCCAGCGCCTGGATGCGGTCCCACCGCTTGGGCGTCCGCACCACGCGGCGAAGGCACGGCGCGTTGCGCGCGCGCAGGAAGCCGGCCATGGCCACGTTGGCCGCCACCATGAAATTCTCAATGATGTCGCGCGCCGGGTTTTCGCGCTCGAAGGCAAAGCCGCTGACATTATTATTGACAACAATCGGCACGCTTTCCACCCCCCCCAGCGTCACTGAGCCGTGCTCTTTGCGCAGCGCCTTCAAGCGTTCGGCCGCCTCCTGTTGCAGCAGCAACTGTTCGCCCAAACCCGCCGGCATGGCGGGCCCCTGCGACGGCCCGTTCTCCAACTTTGAACTTTGAACTTCGAACTTTGAACTTATGGCGCAGGGCCCCTGCGACGCCCGGTTCTCCAACTTTGAACTTTGAACCTTGAACTTTGAACTTATGGCGCAGGGCGCCGGCCCCTGCGACGCCCGGTTCTCCAACTCTGAACTTTGAACCTTGAACTTTGAACTTATGGCGGCGGGCCCCTGCGACGCCCGGTTCTCCAGCCAGTCGGCGACCTGATCATAATTCAACCGCGCCTTGTTGCGCACCGTCGCCGCGCCAACGTCCGCGCAATCCACCTCGCCCCCAGGCCCGACGACAAATTCCATGATGAGCGCCCGCCGCTCGGCCCCCTCCCCCAGCGAGGTCACGTCGGTGGAAAGCCGTTCCGGCAGCATCGGAAACACCGGGCCGCCCGTATAGACGGACGTGGCGTTGGCGCGGGCGTGGGCGTCGGTCGCCGAGTTGCCCCCCACCACCGCGTCCACGTCGGCGATGCCCACCAGGACGCGGATTCTGCCCCCGGTCAACGGCTCGGCCCACTCCACCTGGTCCAGGTCCCGCGACTCGGCGTTGTCAATGGACGACCAGAGCAAGTCGCGCAAATCGCGCCCGCCGCCCTCCTGGGGCGCGGGGTGAAAGGAGTTGGTTTCGGCCATGACCGGCGGCGGGAAATCCGGTTGGAACCCTTCGCGCAGCATCTCTTGGCGCGCCCGGCGCTGGAAATCGAAATTGTCGGTCGGAGCGTTCATTGCATCCTTCAGCTTGACCTTACCATTGACAACCCCTCCCCCGCCCGCAAGCGAAAACTCATCGGCAGGAATATCACCGCTGAGAATGGCTCGCCGATTGCTTGCAGATTTGCTTGCATTGCGTCCAGGACAAGGTTAAGAAAAGACCATTCGGTTATGCCCTCTTACAGTTACATAGCGCGCGATTCCGGCTCCGGCCGGGAAATCCGCAGCACGGTGGATGCCTCCTCCGAGGCCAACGCCGTGGCTGCCCTCTTGAACCGCAACCTGATGGTCGTTTCCATCCAGGAGAAAATCACCAAAAAGGGCCGCACCAGCGGCGGCAGAGTCGCCCTGGCCGATCTGGTCATTTTCACCCGCCAACTGGCCACCATGATTGACGCCGGCCTGGCCATGGTCCAATCCCTCCAGGCCCTGGCCGAGCAAACCGAGCACAAGCTCATGCGCGACATCATCAAGGACATCACCACCCGCGTGGAGGGAGGCGATAGCTTCTCGGAGGCGCTGCAAAAGCACCCCAAGGTCTTCAACAAGCTCTATTACTCGATGGTCAGCGCGGGGGAGAAGGGCGGCTTGCTGGCCGAAATCCTGGCCCGTCTGGCCACTTATCTGGAAAACACCGCCCGCCTCCGCAAAAAAGTCAAATCGGCCATGATGTACCCGACGATCGTTACCTTCGTGGCCATCGGCATCACCATCTTCCTGCTGGTCAAGGTCGTCCCGGTGTTCGCCAACATTTACACCAGCTTTCACGGCAAATTGCCCGCTCCAACCCAATTCATGGTGGACCTCAGCGACGCCTTGCGCCATCATTTCCTCTGGTTCCTTATTGCCATTGGCGGCATTGTCGGCGGCTGGCTTTATTACATCAAGACGCCCGTCGGCCGCGCCTTTTGGGACGCCCGCCGCATCAAGCTGCCCATCTTCGGCGGCATCGCCCATAAAATCTGCCTGGCCCGCTTCACCCGCACCATGTCCTCCCTGGTCCGCAGCGGCGTGCCCATCCTGGAAGTTCTGGCCATTGTCCAGA
>Ga0326728_10009968_pt1 | contig 22486 bp, 24 predicted proteins | sample MB3enrmetagenome_FD_207602 | JGI IMG/M metagenome (GOLD analysis project Ga0326728, IMG submission 207602) | Lab enriched peat soil microbial communities from McLean, Ithaca, NY, United States - MB31MN | ecosystem: Environmental > Terrestrial > Soil > Wetlands > Peat | place: USA: New York... | reverse complement strand
AGCAAAAAATCAAAGACATATCCCAATATGACCTTGTCATCGTGGGCAGCGGAATCCAAATCAACAGGTGGACAGGCGAACCAGAGAGCTTCCTCAAGAAACACCAAAAAGAACTGGCTAGAAAAAAACCGGCGCTTTTCGTTTGCTGCGGTTTAGCGACTGATAAAGCAAAGCCTGAGTTAGCCGAGCGGGCAAGACGAAAGTACCTTGAAGAAAAAGCTGCTAAGTACAATCTGCAACCTGTCTCTCTGGGCTTGTTCGGAGGAATCTATAACTACAACAAAATGCCTTGGTTCGCCAAAAAAGCCATGAACGCGGACAGACCCCGCGTAGCGGCAGCCTACAAGGAAACGGGGCCCGGAATCTATGACACGAGAGACCTCAATGCCATCCGAGCATGGGCAGCGGAACTGGCTAAACTCATGAGCTCTGGCACATCGGCTCCTTCCGGAAGTGGCAATTAACAAACACTCAGCGACGACTTAAAACCCCTTAAACATACTCTTGCTGCTATTCGTGCTGGGTGACATTGTAGTGGACTCTGCCAACGTTGCTCACTGGATAGGGATTCCGAGTGCGCTGACATCACTCCGGGGCGGACCCATTGCAAGAACTCTCGTTCAACGGGTGGTCTTGCCTTAGGAACCGCAATTCCTGCAGTGTCTCAATCACATACGCTTTAGTATCGTTTGGCTTGTATAAACGACAGAAATGGGCGACCCTGCTAGTCATCGCCATATCAATTGCCAATCGAGCGGGTTCGGTGGCAATCTTCCAGGCTACTTACTGGATTTTCTATGTTTGGACGGGTGTGCTCGTTATTGCTTCGTTGCTTGACTTCTGGCTTTTAAGCAAGCGGCCAAATCCGTTGCCGCAAACGAGCTAACGCCGCTCTTTTCACCCAAAAAATGATGTCCTAAAAGCCGTTGAACAGGGTTTCTGCCCATTTCCGAATTGCTTCAAAGACGGGAAGAAATGCCAAACCATGCTCAGTCAAAGTATACTCTACTCTGGGCGGCACTTCAGGATACACTGTTCTGGTTACTATTTTGCTTTTTTGCAGGTCTCTGAGATGCTTAGTGATGGTTTTGGAGTTGACGTCACCCATTTTTTTTTGGAGTTCACTGAACCTTAGTGTTCCGTCCTTAAGGCTCCAGATGATGAACAGGTTCCACTTGTTGCCGATTATATTTAACATGTGATTAAACTCTAAATGAGTTTTATTTTCCGATTCCACGAGAATCACACTTTAGTTACTTATTGGAAATAATATTACTTTTATGCTTCTGGTATATTTTAATATTGCTGAAGTATAAATGTAATTAAGAAGGAATTGTAAAAATGAACGTTTTGGCAATAAACGGAAGCGCCAGAAAACAGTGGAACACAGCAACACTGTTAAACAAAGCCCTTGAAGGTGCAGCTTCAGAAGGAGCCCAAACAGAACTCATTCACCTTTACGACCTTAATTTCAAAGGATGCACAAGTTGCTACGAGTGCAAGCTAAAGAATGGGGCATCATTTGGCAGATGCGCCATTAGAGATGAATTATCAGTTGTGTTTGGCAAGATAGAAGTGGCTGATGCGTTAATTCTTGGATCGCCTATTTATCTGGGAACGATACCTGGCGTAATGAAGTCATTTTTGGAGCGTTTGGTAACACCTTATCTTGTTTTCGACGCCGACGGTGACATGGTTTCCCTCTTCCCAAGGCAAATACCGACTGGGTTCATTCATACCGCGGGAGGCGACGCAAACCATCTGAAAGCTATGGGAGTTGAAAACCACATTCGAATCAATGAGATGACCCTGAAAATGATTTTTGGGTCAGTGGAATCCCTCGTAGTGACGGATACGCTTCACGTTGACGACTACTCAAAGTACGCTATGCCTTTTGATGGTGAAGAAAAAATGAAGAGGCACACGGAAGTGTTTCATTTGGAGTGCGAGAAAGCGTTTGAATTAGGGGTCAGCCTTACTCAGGAAAAGTCGGTCCCAACGGAGCAGGCGGTTTAGGGTGAACGCGTTTGTTCGTGACCCAGCCAAGTTCACCACAAAAGCAGAACTGGGCAGGCCATGCATGGAGGATAGCAGTACGTTTAACTTTTTCTTATTGACCTTTCCAGTTGGCAAAGCATCTCGTATATTACTCTTGCAGCGACAATCGCTGAGATTCCGTGATCGTAGATTGGCGCGACTTCGACAACATCAAAGCCTAAGACTCGTTTGTCACATAGGGCGCATGTAAGGTCGATGAGCTGGGTTGTGCTGATTCCTTCGGGTTCTGGGTTCTGTACCGCTGGTGCAAATGCGGGGTCAAGCACATCCATATCCACAGTCAAGTAGAGGTTTTCGTAGGGGAGAAGCTCCTCTCTTAGCTGTTCCACGATGAGCAATGAGCCTTGCTTGATTATTTCTTGGGAAGTGAAAAATTCCACGCCTGCCTTCTTCGCATAAACCAACTCTTCTTTGCAGGCGCTACGGGTACCGACTTCGACTATTTTAGCCGGCTTGACTTCTTCGCTTATCAGTTGCATGAAAGTCGTGTGAGACAGCTTTGAACCCAAAAATTCGCAACGCAAATCCAAATGGGCATCAAAACTTACGACAGCGGTTTTGGATGCCCTTGCGCCTAAGCCCTTCGCAGCCCCTAAGGTAACTGTGTGCTCCCCGCCTAAAGCCACAGGCACCTTGCCAGCAATCAAAACCTCGTCAACCACAAGGCGGGTCATGTCAACGGTTTTCTGCGCGTCCATCGATAAGTCCAAGTCGCCTGCGTCGTGCAAAGCCAATTCTTCAACGTCTACCCCGCTGCGGAAACTGTAAGTTTCAATGTTCAGCGAAGCCTGCCTAATGGCCTGCGGAGCAAACCTTGCGCCGTTACGGTAAGTGCTCGTTGCATCAAAAGGTACACCGAAAACCACGTATTTTGCCCGCTCAAATGGCTTCTGGACACCGCTGAAAACATTCGTTTGCGACGTGAACAATTCAAGGTAACTCATGGTACAATTCAATCCTCTACCCTTTGATATTCCATCCAAAGCCTGCTCTAAATGTTTTCTATGACTTCACACCTAAGATGTAGAGCGCGGTTTCAATCCATAGAGAATTTCCGCATTGCGTCTTACCACAAAAACTTATTAGTTATACCTTTAATGCATAAGGTAAAGGCGAGAAAAAAGTGTCTTTAGCGTTAGCGTCTAGACTGAAAAACTTCAACCGCATCGAACTGATATCGTTAGCGTTCTACGCACTCAGCGGAATAATCCTCCTCGTTCTCCTCCCTTTCACAGGTTACGCACCGCAGCTTGGGCTACTGGGAATTTTAAGCCTCATAGTAGCTTACGGTGTCTTCGCAAAACGAGGCTGGGCTCCATGGCTTATATTCATACTCTTCGTAGCCGCTTCAACCTTCACGCTCTACACGTTGGTCCTAGCCGGGTTCAGCAACGCATTGGTTGGTTTAAGCCTGCTTGGCTACTTGGTGCTCACCTGGGTCTTCGCAATCTACCTCACGCTGATAAGACGAAAACCCTAAAAACATTTTTGCACCCTTCCCGTGTATCCGACGAAATTTTCACATTAATTTTAAAAGGTCTTCATGAAGAAAAAAGAGGCTTGTGGTTAGCCTAAACTTTGCCGGATACACTACGGAATAGAAAAACCGTGACCTCTTGGTCTGCATCCACGAACTGCTCGTTTTCAGGGATCTCAACGAATCCGTCAGCTTTCGTCAACGTGGTGATCGCTCCAGAAGCGCCAGATTCAACGGGTTCAGCAATCAAACGACAACTTTTGTCAAACATCAACCTGACCGTAACAAAAGTTCGCCTGCCTTTGGCGCTGAACATGCGTGAACCCGCAGCGGCTCTGACGGTTTTCATGGGGGCTAAGGGTCTGCCGGCTAACTGCTGAATCATAGGTCTGGCCAGCAAATAAAAAATCAGCAAAGCCGATGTGGGGTGACCAGGCAAGGAAAAAACGGGCTTGTCTCCTGCGAAGCCGACGGTGGTTGGTTTGCCGGGTTTAACTGCGATGCCGTAGACTACGATTCCTGGTTTGCCAAGTGAGTCCACGATTTGCGGAGTGTAATCTCTTGGACCCACTGAGACGCCACCTGAAGTGATGACCATGTCAGATGAAGCCAAAGCAGCATGCAAAGCTTTGGAGAGCGCCTCTTTGTCGTCGGCTACCACTCCGAAGAAAACGGGTTTGCCGCCGCTCTCCGTCACCGCGGTGCTTATGCTGTAAGCGTTGATGTCGTAGATTTTCCCCGGCGGCAAAGGCTTGCCCGGTTCAGTTACCTCGCCGCCCGTCGACAAAACAGCAACCATAGGGATCCTTGAAACTTTAACTTTAGTCAAACCCAAAGCCGCTAAAACACCGATTTCAGATGAACCTAGGAGTTGCCCTTTCTTGAGTACCGCTTCATCCATTTTAATGTCGGAGCCACGTTTCATAACGTTCTCTTTCGGGGCGACGGAGCTGAAAACGTGCAGTTCGCTGTCTTCCCGCTCGGTGTCCTCAACCATAACCACTGCGTCGGCTCCCTCGGGGATCGGGGCTCCAGTGACAATTTCCACTGCTTCACCCTTGCCAACTATAACCTGGGGCTGCTCCCCAATGTTTACAACTCCTGTGACTTTGAGGTTTGCAGGCTGGTTTTCGTCTGCTCCGAAAGTGTCCTCGGCTTTTACTGCATACCCGTCCATAGTGGAGCGGCTGAACGGAGGAATATCAAGCGTTGAAACAACGTCTCTGGCGAGGACGCGATTGTAGGCTTCAAGAAGCACGGCGTCCTCTTCGCCGAGAGCTGGAGGCTTGAAATGGAATGCAATGGCTCTTTGCGCTTCCTCAAGAGTCATGAGCTTCCTAAACATTTAGACCGAAGCCTCCACGCCTCCGAACATGTGAACAATCACCGTTTCGCCACCGGTTATCCCTTCACGGTTTTCGGGAACGACCACAAAGCCGTTGCTTTGCGTCATGGTGGATATTGACCCCGACCCTTTCGCGCTCACTGGCACAGCGTAAAACTCGTCGCCCTTCAAAGTTACTTGAACCCGAACGTATGTTTTTCTTCCCAGGGCACTTGAAACTTTTTTCGCCAAAACAGCCTTCAACATGGGTCTCGGCTCCGTTTCCTTCATTCCGAGTAGCCTGCTAACCACTGGACGCCCGAACACTTCAAAACCGACAATTGCCGCCACTGGGTTACCCGACAAAATCAAAAGGGGTTTACCTTCCAGCATGGCAAGCGCTGTAGGCATGGCGGGCCTAAGCGCGACGCCATGAACAACTACACCTGGCTTTCCCAGCTTGTTGACAGCGTCAGGGACTAGATCTAAGCCGCCAACACTTGTGCCGCCTGTGGTAACGACAACGTCCTGTGTTTTGAGAGCCATGCGGATTTTTTCGGCGATTTCATCCACGTCGTCCTTTGTGATTCCATAATCGGTTGTTTCTGCGCCGAGTTCTATGCACATAGAGGAAATCATGACTTTGTTGGAGTCAAAAATCAGGCTACCGCTAAGCCTGCCTCCTGCGTCCGTAAGCTCGTTTCCCGTAGCGATGACGCCAATCCTCGGTTTCGCGGCGACTTTGAGTTGGCTGTGGCCCAAAGCGGCGGCTAACCCGATGTGGTATGGGTTTAAGCGGGCGCCAGCTTTTGTTATAAGAGTACCTACTTTGAGGTCTTCACCGATCTTGGCGACGTTTTCGCCTGGTGCAAGTTGACCCCAAACCTCAAGTTTGCCTTCTTTTCTCTCGGTGTTTTCAAGCATAATGACCGCGTCGGCACCTTTCGGAATTGGGTTTCCAGTCCACACTTGTTTAGCTTGCTTGGCGCCTATCTCTTGATTGTCGGTAAGCTGAAAAACTACGGGTTTAGACTGAGAAGCGCCGGCGGAATCGGCGGAGTTCAACGCGTACCCATCCATTGCTGACTTGTCAAACCGCGGCAAACTTTCCTGGGCAATGAAATCGTCAGTTAAAACGCGTCCTAACGCATCCTGTAAAGACACCGCTTCAGCTTTAGGCTTCCCAATTTGTAGTGTCTCAAGCCATGTTTGCAGGGCTTTGTCTGCTAACGTTAGTTTTTGGAATACCTTAAGTTTCACCACTACGACCACAACAATGCAACATTAGCCTACTTTACTTAGAAAAACATATCGAAACAAAAAATGACTTGACCGCTGACTAACTGGCACTTTATTTCTTCGGTTGCGCTTCTTTCGTCATTTTCTTTAGAAATGCCTTGATGCTTTCTTGTTGACCGTAAACCACGAGCCGCCCATCTTTCTGCTGGGTCACTGAGAGGCTGTTTTCCTCGGCGATTTGCTTCAACTTGAGCGTCGGCAAGCTGGGTATGGGCTCGACTCTTATCCATTTTTGGTCTCTGGGAACCCCTGTAATCAAAGTGAATTCGGTTTCGCCTTTGATTTCGCATGTCGGCATGCTGGCTTCGTCCAGATGTTTTAGCCATTCATCAACTTCCTCCGGGGTCATAACGTTTTGTGCTTCGGAGATAAGTTCCGATTCGAGGCTACCAAGAATCTCTTCAAGCTTCATGGCTGAGTCACCTTTGCTGTCTCCTGCGCCAACGATTTTTATCATCAGTTTCGCGTTTCTTAAATCGTTAATGACGTTCGGCGGAGTCTCAAAGCCCTTTTTGTTGAGCTCAATCATTAGGTCCTCAAGCCTTTTCCATTTTGCGGCATAACCCATTGGTTTCCCCAATCTTTCTAAGCAAAAGTGACCTTTAAAACCTTGCTTGCCTTTTCGGAAAGAAATGAATCCTTAGCTTTTTGATTTACTTGCGGAGGCAACAGTTTTTGTCAGAAGATAAGAAATAGCAGATTAAAGAAGCAATACGACAGCTTGATGTCGGAGCGCCGCCTGAGCAAGTTAAGGAAAAGTTCTGTGGGGTTTTTGAGGAAACTGACTCTTTGGAAATCGCCAAGATTGAGGAAAAACGCCTCTTGGACTGGCACCAGTAAACGGCGAGGACGGGAGAAGTTGCAGAGGCCAGAGTGGTTGTGTCGGTACTTGAGCGGGTTTGAACTTGTTTTCTTACCTACTCGACCCATTCGAGATCTAAAACTATGAGTTTATTCTTCTTTCTCCTTGACCATTGCCTTTGCCATTCGGCTAAGCTTATCCTTGGGTTCCAACAGTTCCTGAACAAGATCAAACTGGCGTTTGTAGACATGGCAGTTTTTTGAGTGAAAAATCAGTTTGCCCGTTTTAAGGGAAAGATTTCTACGCTCATTGATTTCTGTTACGAAAGCTTCGTTGAATAGCTGGAGCCCAGCGATGTTTGCGGGCAACCCGGCGTAAGCGTCCCAGCTACGGAAGTAGCAGGTCAGGTGCATTTTGCCCTCGAGAATTTCAGTGTCAATTAGGCTTAGGCATGGCGGTTCATGGCGCTGATTTGTTTCAGGATTAATCTTATAGATGTCCTCTGGCAACCTAACAACCATTGTTACTTGCCTGTCACGTTGCTCTTTCACATAGTTTTTGATTGCTTCTTCAACCTGATCGACAGGTTCTCGAAGCCTGCTGCCATACGTGTAAATCTCATCTTGCTTTCCTTCCCCGCACCAAAGGTAAGTTAACGCATACCACTGGACATATTTCATGTCGCAGGGTGCCTTATCACTGACGAGCGGACGATTCTCGGGGTGAGTAATCTCTATCGTTAAGTTGAGTTTCTTTGTCTCAGTTTCCTCCGAGCCGTAACCAACTTGAAAATCGTCGCCTTCAGCCCATATGCTATTTAGTACTTTGAACCATGCGTCCGGGCAGTCAAACGCTGTTATCTTAACGTGCTTCATCTGTAACCCTCCAAGACACCGAATAATGTTTAGCCGTTTCGAATATAAGTTTACACCCTAAAATGCATGAAAGATCAAAAAAGCACCCACAAAACTTGTTCTAAAATCTAAAAAGAAAGAGAAAGTTGGGGCTTCTTAGTAGGGCATTCCGCCCATTCCGCCCATACCGCCCATTCCACCCATGCCGCCGCCCATCCCGCCTGGAGGCATCGGAGGCATTTTTCCGCCGCCTTTGACGCTGATTAAGTCGTCGATTTTGAGTATCATGTTTGTGGCTTCGGTGGCTGATTTGATGACTTGCTGCTTTACGCGCAGTGGTTCGATGACGAGGAGATCCCGCATGTTTTTGATTTTGCCTGTTGAGACTTCGATGCCCATGTATTTGCTGTCTGCTTTTTCGTGTGCTGATCTGAGTGCCACCATGATGTCTATTGGGTCTAAACCTGCGTTCTCCGCCAGAGTAAGCGGGATTGATTCGACCGCTTCCGCGTAGGCTTCGACCGCGAGCTGTTCTCTGCCGCCGACTTTAACCGCGTATGCTCGTAGGCCTTTGGCTAGTTCTGCTTCGGGTGCGCCGCCGCCTGCAACGATTTTGCCATCTTCAATTGCGTTGCGCACAACGCATAAGCCGTCATGGAGTGATCGTTCTGCTTCGTCGATGACGTGGTTGGATGCGCCTCGGATAACAATGGTTACGGCTTTGGGGTTCTTGCATTCTCGTATGTAGATGAGTTTGTCATCGCCGATTTTCACTTCTTCGACACGCTTTGCTTTCCCAAGTGTATCAGCGCCCAGGTCTTTTACGTTTGCAACTATTGTGGCGCCTGTTGCTTTGGATAGTTTTTCTATGTCGTTGCTGCTTACGCTTTTGACTGCTAAAACTCCAGCTTTGCCGAGGAAGTGCAGTGCCATGTCGTCGATGCCTTTTTCGCAGAAGACAACGTTTGCACCGGATTTAGTAACTGACGTAACCATTTCTTTGAGCATGCGTTCTTCCTCATCGAGGAAAAGCTGCATTTGATCTGGACTTTCAATGTTGATTTTGGCGTCGAACTCTGTTTTTTCAATCTCCATCTTTGTATCTAACAGGGCGATTTTGGCGCCGTCGATCACCTTGGGCATCTGTGAACTCGCAACTTCTTTGTCGATGACCATTCCTTTGACAAGCTCAGTTTCATCTAGACTTTTACCATGTTTCTTAACGACCTTTATAAGGTCAATGTCTGCTTTGTATTTGCCGTCGATTTTTTCAGAAACTTGTTTTACTGCTTCAACGATAATTTTTGCAAAGTGGTCTTCAGCGACGTTGATGCCTTTGCTTGCAAGAGATGTGATCGCGACGTCCCTGAGGGTTTTATCATCGTCTATCGAGACAGGAATGGCTATTTGATCCAGGATTTCTTGAGCTTTCTCACTTGCCTTTTTGTAGCCTTCGATTATAACTGTCGGATGCACGTTTTTGTCAAGTAAGCCTTCAGCTTTTGAAAGCAACTCTCCGGCTAAAATCACCGCGGTTGTTGTTCCGTCGCCTACTTCGTTGTCTTGCGCTTTAGCAACTTCAACAAGCATTTTTGCTGCAGGATGCTGTATGTCGAGTTCTTTCATTATTGTTGCGCCGTCATTTGTTATGGCGACGTCGCCCATGCTGTTAACGAGCATTTTATCCATGCCGCAGGGACCAAGCGTGCTTTTCACTGCTTCAGCCACTATTTTAGCAGCCATGATGTTGTTTTTTTGTGCTTCGCGGCCTGTTGTTCGGCCTGTTCCTTCTTTGAGTACTAGAATTGGAACTGTTCCTCCACCTTGAGACATAATTTTCACCAATTTTTGTTGTTTTAATATAAACGGAATTCAACAATCAGATATTTAAATATAAATTTTTCTCAGCAAAAACCATACAACCACCTAAATTAAAGCTATTTCGATATTGTTTTTTCGGGACAGGTTACTTCATCGCAATTTTTATACCATTATTTGACGAACTAGAATTCGTGAAGTTTTGTCGGGTGAACTTTTGAACTTGCTTGCTAAATAAAGCGATTGAGATGGAACTGGGAGCCAGCATAAGTTACATGTGGCAGAGCGTCATTTTGGAGCAGACAGCCAACCCCAGCTTAAAGGAAACATTCAAAGAAAGCTCAATTAACAAACTTAAACGAGCTATGGATCTTGGTGGACGGCTCTACACTCTTGAAGGCATCCCTACAACCCAAACGTCACTTGAAAACATCGGAAATTCGCTGAAAGAAATGATTGAATTCGACCTCAAAGCCGAGAAGGACATCACATCAATATTTAAAGACATATTACAGAAGCAACCAAGCAAAGCGATTCGGACACACGTCTACTTTGCGAGAAAATTCTTGACGAAGAGGAACAACTAAAAAGCTTACTAACATGTGAGCTTGGACGACTTCAAAAAAAATTGATTGTATGAACTCCAAATAAGAGAAAAGTCAGCAAAAGATTGAAATCCGCCCTTTCGACAAGCGTTCAATATTGAATATCCGCTGGAAAAGTTGCGCCGCTTTAGCCTTCTGTTAAGCCTTTTTCTTTCCCGCTCGCGGCGGGTGGAGTTTTATGTACAGCAACCACACTATTGCTAATCTTCACCCGTTAGGTAATAAGTGAGATCAGCTTGCCTTGACGATGTGGTAGCCTGATGCCTTGCGGAGCCTGTTCATAACGGCCAACCCGAGCCCGTCAGAAGAAACACCCTCAGCAATTATGATTCCTACGCTCTGCGCATCGATCTCCCGGAGCAAGCGGAAAAGGCGTTGAGCAACAAGCGCCAAATTTGAGCGGCTTCCCAACGATTTAACCACGTCGGCGGTGTAGCTGCCTTGCGTTTCGTCAGTGGCTAAAACGCCTACCTTTACCCCTTTTTGCCTGTAAAATTCAGCTATCTCCTTAACTTTAGCTGCCACGGCTGAAATTTCACCCTGAACAAGGATCACTTCCGCCTTTGGCGCGTAATGTTTATGTCTCATTCCTGGAGAACGCATCTTTTCCAGCGGCAGCTCTGCCTCAGCCAGAACAAAGGGGTGAAGCGTGATATCGTCGAAAACCTGCTTCAGCGCCTCGAAAGGCGTTCCTCCTGGGCGAAGAACGATAGGAGGATCAACACTTAAGTCCACGACGGTGGATTCAACCCCGATGTCAGTAGATCCCCCGTCCAGGATGACGTCTATGCGTCCGTCTAAGTCCTCATAAACATGCTGAGCCGTCGTTGGACTGGGTTTTCCTGCAAGGTTCGCGCTTGGAGCAGCAATCGGACAGCCGCTTTGCCTTATCAATGCTAAAGCCACTTGATGCTTGGGCATGCGAACTGCAACTGTATCTAAACCTGCAACTGTCACTGCGGGAACAAGGCTCGAATGCCGGAAAACCAGAGTCAACGGGCCTGGCCAAAACCTCTTCATCAGCAACTCGGCTCTTTTCGGCACCTCTTCAACCAGCCTGTAAATTTCGTTTGGGTCGGCGATGTGCACGATTGGCGGGTTATCTAAAGGCCGCTTTTTAGCTTCAAAAAGCGCGAGGACAGCGTCGGCGTTAAGTGCATTCGCGCCTAAACCGTAAACCGTCTCAGTAGGAAAAGCCACTAACCCACCTTTGCGGATGGACTCCGCTGCAACCTCTATTTTTGAAGCATCTGGTTTTTCAGAATCAACTTTTAGCATCAGGGTTTTTCTCATTTGGGTTGCCTTTTCAGTTTGAGTACCACTGACGTTTCAACCTGCCGCTCCGAGATACTCCAATATGTCTTTAGTAGCCTGTTCTTTTCCGCCTCTGACACAAGTTGAAACCCGTTTTTCTCATAAAACTTCACTGCCCAACCTGCAGCTTCCCAAGTTCCAACGTAAACTTGATGAGTCACCTCTAAACCCAGCAAATGCTCCAAAAGTTTCTGCCCAAGTCCTTTCCGCTGCCAAGAGGGCAACACGTAAGCGTGTCTGATTAGGGTGACGTCCCGCACGGGTTGGATTCCCATAACCGCCGTCAAAACACTGTTTTGTTTGTAGCCGTAAAATTGCACGCCGCTCTGTTTTTCTCTTTCAAGCTCCTGCTCAGGCATGTACGGTTCCTTCCAGACGTCGCTTGGGATTTTCCCTTTATAGGCGACTGCGGCGCTGTTGACAACGGTTAGGATTGCTGGAATTTCGGCGGTTCCCAATTGGCAAATCATCGGGGTTCCCTGTTCATAGTAAGCTTCAGCCTCAGCATGTTCTCAGGTTGCTTCCGGCTCCTTCTGGTTTTCGCCTTTGAAAATTCTGTCAATAAGTTTGTTGAAGAATTCTTGCGCTTGAATTTCACTCACTTTCTCAAGGTAGACTGAGACAAGGGCAATTTTGGTTTTTTTTGATGCAATATACTCCGCAAACATTCTTGCTGAAATGATGTTTTTGTCGCCAAGAAGCACCGATGACGTCACGGCGCCAACGCCTTCTTTGGGTTTCGGAACAGCAATCGCCAGCGTTCCCATCTTGTCTTCTCTTTCGCTCAGCATCACCATGCAGGAGTTCTTTGATTCAACGTAAACTGCTAGGAAACGAGTGTCATGTTGCTGGATTTCTTCTTTTGTAACTTTGGCGCGTTCCATTTTTTTTTAGCTTCCTATCCATTGTTGAATGACTGGACTCCTTTAAAAACTTCGCAAAACCTTTCGGAGGTTTGCTTGGAAAAACAAGATTGCTCGTTGCAAGTCTTTTGGCCAAAAGCAGGTTTTTACAGTAAGACATTAAGGATGGATCAAGTTAACAGTTTCCTGCAGGTTCAGCCATGAGCAGCTTCAAACGAGCCAGGAAATATTTGCTACCTGCCTTCCTCATTGTAATACTTGCGGTTTCTGTGGGGGGGTACACTTCCTACTCGATCGGAAGCCAACCTAAAGCTGATCCAAGCAACCTTTATGTTGGGGTAGCTTTCGGCGGAAACACCACGCAGGAAGCCAAAGTCCTTATCGACAAAGTAAAAGACTATACAAACCTTTTCATATTGGACGCTGGAAGAAACGCCCTTACCCAAAACGAAACTGCCGTGGATGAAATCTGCGATTACGCGGTCGCGAACGGCTTAAGCGTTATTGTAAACGTCGGCGTCCAAGTGCCCTATGATGGTAGTCGCTATTGGTATTGGAATAATTCGTTAAGCGTTACTGAGCAATGGAAAGCGCAGTGGGGCGACAAATTCTTGGGAATGTATTACAATGACGAGCCAGGCGGGATACAGCTTGACGGCAACTGGACTGCTTATTTTACACTTTTCCAGAAGTACTTTTTGAACACAAACTTTTCGAGAGCAGTCAACCTTAATCAAGATTACGTAAATTCAACCAGGGACCTCGACCAAATCTATCTGAAGATGCTTGGCTACATGGATAATGACACGAGTCCTCCAAACTACAATTTGGAAGCCAACTTTTTCGTTAATGATATCCTTAAGGGAAACAGCGGAATGAATGATTTGGAAGACGCCGACGTTACAACTTTCACTTCTGACTACGCTCTATACTGGTACGATTACTTGGGTGGATACAACGTCATGTTCGCCGAGCTGGGTTGGAACTGCAGCGTAGACGAGCAAATTGCTCTTGTCAAAGGTGCCGCAAGACTGCAAGACAAGCAGTGGGGAGCAATGATCACGTGGACATATGAGAATGAACCCTATTATCTTGACAGCGGATCCGAAATCTACAATCAAATGCTAACCGCCTACGAGGCAGGCGCAAAATACATCGCCGTTTTCAACTACCCCTACAATAACGGAAGTCTTTACGGCGCATTGACAAATGACCAGTTAATCGCCATGCAAAGTTTTTGGGACGACATTCACCAGAAACAGTTTCCTGATTTCAGCGGTCCAGACGCTGTGCTGGTTTTGCCTGAAAACTACGGGTGGGGTATGCGGAACCCAAACGATACGATTTGGGGTTTCTGGCTTACAGACGACAAAACCATGCAAATAGCTATAGCTACAAGCGAACTACTATCGCAGTACAGGGTGAGCCTGGACGTCGTTTACGCTGATCCAAAGTACCCAGTCGCAAACTTGGATTATCAGCACATCTATTACTGGAACCAAACTGGGATCTAGTCGCCCTTGAGCATCGGTTGCGCCTGTTGGAAATACTTAATTAATAGCTCCTCTTATTGCTGGGTACGGAAGGATAAAATTTGAGTGATGAACTTTCAAGGTTACCTCCTAACGTTCAAGAAAGGCTTCTTAGACTGCAGCAGCTACAGCAAACGCTACAGTCGATTCTTCAGCAGAAACAGCAGGTTGAAATGGAAAAATCAGAAGTCGAACAGACTATTGCTGAACTTCAGAAAACTGCAGACGCCGCGGTAATCTACAAGGCGGTCGGTTCACTGTTGGTTAAAGCCGAGAAACCCAAAGTGACAGAGGAACTTGTCGAACGCAAAGAACTGCTCGAAACAAGAAGCACCGTTTTGGCAAGGCAAGAGGAGCGAATGCGCAGCCAAATAAAAGAGTCACAGACAAAACTCCAAGAAGACCTCAACCCAGTTAATCAGCCGCCGACGTCTTAGGTGAACGCCGTTGGATGCGCTGGGGATACCAGAGTTATCCACCGAGCAAATAGAAACTTTATGCGCGACAGCGGAGGAGGAAGCCAGAAAATGGGTTCTCTCCAAAGTTTCTTCTAAAATGGTTGACTGCTTAGACATCAGCGTTGAAGCGGAAGGTTCAAAGCCTCTAAAAGTCGCCGTGGAAATAAACCTCCAACTAACGCCAGACGCTAAAAATGTCGACGCGCAAGCGCTGGTCAAGGAAGCAACAGGGATTGCGCATAAAGCGGTTGAAAAATATTTGAGAAAGCTAAAATGACCGAATTCCAAAATCTCCTGCAAATCCTCCGGGAAAGCAAGGCATCTTTTGTTCTTTTGCTGTGTCACCGCAGCGCCGACGCTGACGCAATCTGTTCAGCTTACGCTTTGCAGGGTTTGCTGAAACGGTTTATGCCTGACGTGGTGTTTGAAGTCGGCTGTCCCCAAGGCGTCAACAAACCGTCTAAGCTGCTTTTGGAGCGTATGCCCATAACAGTCAACCTCAAGCCGAACATTGAATCCGCGGATGTTATTGTTTTTCTGGATTTAAACACGATTGAGCAGCTTGACCAAGTAGCTGAAGCCATAAGACGGTCGCCGGCGCCGAAAATAATCGTTGACCACCATTACCCAAGCCCCGAAACCACTCAAATCTGCAAACTCTGCATCACAGATCAGAAGGCAGCCGCCAACTGCGAAATAGTCTATCGGCTTTTCAAGCAAGCGAAAGTTAAGCCTGACTTCAACGAGGCAAAGGCACTGTTTGTGGGCATAGCTTTCGACACGAGACATTTCGCCTTGTCAAGTGCGTCAACCTTTGGAATCTTGGCTAAACTAGTCAGTGTGGGCATAGATGTGCAGGCGACGCTGCAAGAGTTTGCCTTACCCATCGACACTTCAGAGCGCCTAGCCAAGCTCAAAGCCTGCAAAAGAGCTAAAATCGTAAGGATCAACGATTGGATAATCGCTGTTTCGCATGTTAGCGCTTACCAAGCTCCAGCAGCGAAATCCCTTGTAGATTTAGGTGCCCATGCCTCGGCTGTTGCAGGGCAGAAAAACGGGAAAATCGAAGTAAGCCTACGTTGCACACGCCAGTTCACTGAGGAGACAGGAGTCAACTTAGGAAAAGATATTGCGGCGCCCCTCGGAGAGTTCCTGCAGGGCGTCGGCGGGGGACACGCGATGGCGGCAGGCGTAAGCGGCACAGGCGAAATAGAGCCGACACTAAAACAGTGCCTTTTGCTTCTAAGAAAGGTTCTGGGAAGTTCTCGTCACCCGACTTAATTTCTTTTTCCATGTGAAAAATCGTCACCCCCCATGGGATATTTAGGGTTTAATGAGTATTACGGGAATTGACAAATTAGCAAAGTGTGCTTCTCAACAAACCTTATCTTAAGTTTGACTATATGCGATTGCTGATGGAGGAAGATAGGTTTGTCTCAAAAAAATAGAGTCGCTAGGCTAATCGTATTTCCTTATTTATCTTTCATTTTTCTTGTTGGATGGTGCTTATCATCCGTGCAGGAAAAAAAGTACAGCTGCCAAAAGAGAAAGCGCTGACGGCGCATGTTTTATTGCATGTTTTTCCAGTTTTTATTATTTTCACTTGCATGAAAAGCTCTCCGTCTTCCGCTTTGAGCCATTCAAGTCTATCGCATTCAGTTAAGCAAATTGCTTTATGGTGCTTGCTGGACCTGTTGTTCTCAAGGATTCGGTTTTTGGGGATGGCTTTGTTTATGTATGTTATTTCTCTTATTTGATTAACACTTTTGCTATGTTAGACTCGAAAAAAGAGTGGGTCGTCGCCGAGGGAAGTCACAGAACCTTAAGTTGAAAATCACCATTTTTGGGTAGCTACGCTTAAATGAGCAGTCGTTTACGCTAAAGGTTAGCAGGCACAAGACATGGCTACAATCGAAACCAAAAACCTCACCTACACGTATCCAGGAGCAGCCAAACCGTCAATCGAAGATGTCTCCATCAAAGTGGAGAAAGGCGAGTTCGTATTAATCACGGGTCCGAGCGGCTGCGGAAAAACAACTTTGTGTCGCTGCTTCAACGGGCTTGTCCCACATTTCTACCAGGGCGAACTCAAGGGCGAAATCACGGTTGCAGGTGAAGACGTACTCAAACGACACACCTACGAAATGGCCAAACACGTGGGACTGGTGTTTCAAAACCCCGAAAACCAACTGTTCGCCCTTTCGGTCGAGAAGGACGTGGCCTTCGGACTAGAAAACCTCGGAGTCCCGAGAGAAGAAATCAGAAAAAAAGTGGATTGGGCACTAAATCAAACAGGCATCTACGATTTACGAGAGCGTTCTCCACATGAAATCAGCGGTGGACAACAGCAACGCGTTGCCATTGCAGCCGTTCTTGCGATGGAGCCTGAAATCATCGTGTTAGATGAGCCGACATCTTTTCTTGACCCGCTAAGCGCCCAGAAAATTTTCGATGTCATTTACGATTTAAACAAGAAACAAGGCATAACCGTTGTTCTTGTAGAGCACAGGTTGGATTTGACCGCGAAATACACGAATCACCTCATCGTTATGGATGAGGGTAAAGTGCGTTTCGAAGGTGACCCACGAGAAATCCTCAACTCAGAAGAAACCCGCCTGATCGGCGTGGGAATACCCAAGGCAACGCTGCTATATCAGCTGCTCAAAAAAGACGGCTTCAGCGTCGGCGACAAAACGCCCCTGTCGTCAGAAGAGCTGGCCGACCAACTGTTGGAGGCGTTCGGAACCAAATGATTGAAGCTGTGGACGTTCACTACTCCTACGCCAATAAGGTGGAAGCCCTCAAAGGCGTCTCGTTAACCGTAAAAGACGGCGAGTTCTTGGCGATAATGGGGCAAAACGGCGCTGGAAAATCAACCTTCGTCAAACATTTCAACGGTCTACTCAAACCGGCATCGGGAAAGGTACTTGTGGACGGTGTTGAAACAACCAAAACAAGCGTTGCAGCCCTCGCCAGAAACGTGGGTTTTGTCTTCCAAAACCCAGACCATCAACTTTTCAGCGAAACAGTCGAGGAAGAAATCGCGTTTGCCCTCAAAAACTTCGGCTTTGCACCAGACGTCGTTGAGAGCCGAGTAACCTGGGCTCTTGAGCTGCTGTCACTTACCCAGTACCGCAAAACGTCGCCTTTCCTATTAAGCGGCGGCGAACGCAAACGCGTCGCGTTGGCTTCGGTTTTGGCTTGGGACCCACAAACGCTGATTTTGGATGAACCCACAATCGGGCAAGACCATGAGCAGAAAGAGAAGTTGACTCAGTTTATCGTGCAGATGCAGTCGCAGGGAAAAACCGTGGTCATCGTCACGCACGACGTGGAATTCGTCGCCGAATGCAACCCCCGAGTGGTTTTGATGAAGGAAGGAAAAATCGTCGCGCAAGGCCCAGGAAAAGACATCCTGACAAACCCGCAGATTCTGGCCGAATCCTCGATTGTTCTTCCCCAGATAGCACAGGTCTTCACGAAGCTTTCGCCGCTGGGCTTCCCCAAAAACGTCATTGACATTTACGAAGCAGAAAAAATAATCCTGAAAGCCAAGGAGAGCAAACCGCAGTGAGCGTCTTCGACGGGTTAAAGTTCCGAAAAGTTTACTCTCCGATCCACAATTTAGACCCACGAGTAAAATTCGTCTACGTCATATCGATCTTCGCCGTCGCAATCATCTTTTCCCAAATCATACCTCTACTCTTCCTCTTCATTTTGCAGGTTCCCTTCGTGTTGCTGGCGCGAGTGCAGAGGCAATGGGTCCGCTCGTTGCGGGGAGCCGCTTTTTTGGCAACAGTCATCTTCGCAGTCAACGTTGGAACTTCATTTTTCTACGCAGGCTACAAAGTAACTCCGCCCGCAGTGGAGAGCGCGTTGGCTTTGACCCTGCGTTTCGTGGTACTTGTGGAGTCCTTCTCAGTTTTCTTCCTAACCACCTCGCCAGACCACTTGGGCTTGGCACTGGAAGAATCCCATGTGCCCTACGAATTCGCTTTTGCGTTTACCACTGCGGTGCGTTTCGTCCCAGTGCTTGCCGAGGAAGCACAGACGATTATGGATGCTCAAAAAGCAAGAGGTCTGGAATTGGAAAAGGGCGGCTTGCTGAAGCGAATCAGAAATTACGTTCCCGTTCTTATCCCGCTCATAGTTAGCGCAATCCGCAGAAGCCTGGAGTTGGCGGAAGCGATGGAAAGCCGAGCCTGGGGAGCCACCAAAAAACGCACCAACCTCTACTCGCTAAAACTCCACAAAGGAGACTACGCCCTGCTGGCAATCACCATCGGAATCATAATCTCATCCGTCTACATCCGCCTGTATGTCCCGATCCCAACAGTAGTTCACCTTCTCCACCTCTAGCCGCTAACGAATTTCGGAAGCTTTTAGGAGACGAAAACTTTAATGTTTGACAACCCGAAAGAGAAGGATGAGATTTGATGGCTGAGCGTACCCGTTTTGGACCCGCAGGTGTTCCGCCGATGTTTAGGCTTATGGGAGCAGATTTGCCTGATGTTCCAACGCTGCTGCGTGAAGAAGGCTTGGATGCTTTTGAGTACGAAGCTGTCCGATGGGGACCAAAACCGCAGATAAGTCAGGAGCTTGCCCAAAAGCTGGGTGCCGTAGCAAAAGAATGTGACGTTCGGCTTAGCCTTCACGGCTCATACTACGTTAACTTGTCAGGCAAACGAGAAGTTGTTGAAACGAGCAAACGGCGGTTAATCGCGTCCGCAACCGCGGCCGACTGGATGGGAGCCTACGTTATGGTTTTCCACACTGGGTTTTATGGTCGCTTCGAAAAAGACTTCGCCTTCAAAACCTGCTTGGAAGCTCTGAAAGAGGTAAGTGCTGATATGAGGCGCCTTGGACTACGGGTCAAGCTTGGGCCAGAAACTATGGGAAGAAAATTTCAGGTAGGCAGCTTGGATGAAATCCTAACGCTTAACCAAGAAATCGAAGGCACACAGCTCGTCGTTGACTGGGCACATCTGCATGCCCTTCATCAAGGAAGCCTTAAGAAAACCGAGGATTTCAGGGCAATCGCCGAAAAAATCGAGGAGCGCTTGGGTACTGAAGTAATGCGGAGCATGCACTGCCACTTCTCAAAAATCGAGTTTTCAGCCCAAGGCGAAAAAAAACATCATACGCTTGACGAAGAAGGGTTCGGTCCAGACTTCCGCATGTTAGCTGAAGTCATCGCCGACTTCCAGATGCATCCGACAATGATTTGCGAATCACCTATTTTGGATGTCGACGCGAGGAAAATGAAAGAAACACTCAAAGAAGTGCTGGAAAACAAGTCGCCAAAAAACTGAAAATTATGCTTTCCGATTGGCTATCAGGTGCTCGGCCAGTTGCAATTCATGCACAGTATTGATGTTTACAGCGAGTTCTTCTAGGTCCAGCAGGTAGATGTCTTGGTCTAGCCATTCGTCTCCGTACCGCCTTCGCCCGTCAATAACGTTAATGCCGACGGGAACCACGTCTTTATCATCCATTTTAAAAGAGTACTCCACGCACATGCCAAGCCGCTGTTTGGTTTCCAAGGGAACGGCAACTGTTAAGGCGGGTTTGCCGCAGCACACATAACGTTCAACGATAGAATCCAGGACTTCGCCCGTCACGAGAGGCAAATCAGCCGCGATGGCCAGAAAGACGCCGAGTTTCAAGTTTTGGCTCGCGTAGCCCATGTCTGAAACGTAGTCTTTCCCAGGCGTCTGGACCACTTTCACGGGAAACTTGGATAGAAATTGGGCAGTTTTAGGCGTACAACTGCTGACAGCGACAACAACAGAATCTATTTTTTTAGCGTTCTCCAACGCCTCAAGCACATACTCGATAACGGGTTTCCCACAGACCCTAATCAGGGGTTTTTCTTCACGGATTAGCATGCGGGTTCCTTTGCCGCCAGCCATCACAAGCGCGGTTACACCCAAGCAACCACCGCCAACAAAACAATCACGCTGACCATACGTGTTAACTCGTTAGTGGCTCCGAAAACGTCGCCTGTAACCCCGCCGAAATGCCTGTGAGCAACCGCAACCATCACCAGACTCGTAACTATGCCTGCCAAGACAATGAAGGCACCTGCCCAGCCCAGTAGAGGCAAAGCAACCGCGAAAGAAAGCACCAGCGCGGCAACAAGCCGTAGGCTGCCTTTGTTTCCTCTCATAGCTTCAAGGAAAGGCGAGTTCATGCCTTGATGAACAGACTTTCCAGCCCAAGCCATAACCACCATCGAAAGTTTCGCTGAAGCCTCAACGGCGACTACGCCGCCGACTATCAACGGAATTTTGAGCTGACCATAGCCAGTGATTTCGCCGATGGCCAAAGCAGTAATCAGCATAGTCATGATTCCCAAAGATAAACCGCCCGCGCCTGTTAGTTGGTCATGCATAACCTCGATTTTGTGTTCGGGTGTACCATGGGCCATGACGCCGTCGCCGAAATCCAGCAGCCCGTCGGTGTGGTGAAGCCCAGTTATGAGCAAAAGCACAGCAAGGACTAAGCCGCCCACAACTACTCCTGTCACAAAATGGTAGACAGCCCAGCCGAACACGCCAGCAACCAAACCGATGAAAGCGCCGATAAGCGGGAAAGCCCACATGCTTTTAGCACAGTCAGTCAGCATGTCCTTGTCCATCGGTACGGGAAAGATTGTGAGGAAAGACAGCAGGTTCTTGAGCTCTTTAGTAACCATCTCACTTCAAACCCATAAGCAAAGCATAATTGTGCTCTATCTCTTTAAGCAATAGGTCAGCCGTGACGGCGCCGCCAAGCTTCGCCATGGCAGCAATCGAAGCACCCCCCGCACCGACCCCTTCCTTCACAAGACCCGTCTCGTAGATTTGCAACCCTGGGAAACGTGAACAACCAAAGTTCAAATTAGCTGCTAAAATCGGCACATCACAGAACTGCTTCACAATCCCTTTGAGGTCAGACGACTTGTCCTTTGCAACCCATCTGGTTGTGCCCACAGCCACGTTACACAAAACATCGGGTTCCAAAGCGTTAATCAAGGCTAAGACAGCGCTCATCTGGGTTCCACCCGCCATCAAAACGGGACCCTGTCCAGCTGCACCAACGACCAAACCTGTGAACGCGGCCATCATCGGGTCGCCGACGCAGGAAATCGCCTTAACAGGGTCTTTCGCTAAGCTACCGAAGCTTTGACCTGCAGCTGTCAAACCCGCTCTGACCGTTTCAGCCTTTAAAATGTGGGGATTCTGAGGCAACGTGCTACTTACCTTTCCCTCTGCACTCACGCCGAGAGCTGAAAGCACACCAAGTGCTGTTGTTGTTCCCCCTGGAATGCTCTCGCCAATCACAAGGTAGTCAACGGCCTTCGCCAAGTTTTGCCCAGCAATTTTGGCGCGTTCAATAACTTCTGCGGCATTGTCAACTGCGTTGCCGCTTCGAATATCCCTTCCAGGGGTTCCGCCTAAATCCAAAAAAGGAATCTGAGGCTTCACTCTTACCCCGCCGCTGGCTATGAGCACGGGAATGTCGGCGAGTTGCAAAGCGGACCTTGTGATCAACCCGGGAGTGGGGATTCCGTCGGGAGTTATAGGAACACCGTTGATGGATTTGCATTTTCCTAACAGAAGCAGTTCAGCGTCTGCGGGCGGAGTGTAATCTGTGAATTCGGGGTTTGCTCCTGCCGCGGATATTCCCGCAATTTTGCCAGTTTCAGTTGTCCCTATTGTGCAGACGAAAAGAGGATTTTTGCCTGCTAATTCGTCGAGGAAAGCCTTAGCTTTCACCTCGTTATTCGCGATTATTACGTCAAGTGACTGGTCCATTCTGCGTTTTACCTTTGCCTTTCGGCTTGACTTCGAACTTTTTGATTTCGAGGTATCCGAAGCCGCCGTCTAGCTTGTTTTTTTGTGTTTCTAGGATTTCAATCTTTTTCTTAAATGTGGGTCCATCTGTCACGACGGTGTGGTATTCGCCGCCTTCTCCACATGGGTCAACATTGCCAAGTTTGAGGACGTCGTCGTAGAATTTTCGGTCAAGCACCCGTCCAAGCCACTCCACACCTAGCTTATCCAGGTTGGTGCGGACCACTGTCGCCTTAAACCCTGT
>Ga0326728_10009967_pt1 | contig 22487 bp, 18 predicted proteins | sample MB3enrmetagenome_FD_207602 | JGI IMG/M metagenome (GOLD analysis project Ga0326728, IMG submission 207602) | Lab enriched peat soil microbial communities from McLean, Ithaca, NY, United States - MB31MN | ecosystem: Environmental > Terrestrial > Soil > Wetlands > Peat | place: USA: New York... | reverse complement strand
CGGAATGCCCATCATGCTGCCCGCGCCGATCAGCCACGACAGCGTGGTCCGCGGCATAAGCTGCGCCAGGCCGCCCAGCTTGTTCATGTCGCGCGTGCCCGAGGCATGCTGCACCGAGCCGGCGGTCAGGAACAGCCCACCCTTGAAGAATCCATGATTCAGGCAATGCAGCAGCCCCGCGGTTATAGCCAGGGGCGTGCCGATGCCGATGCCCATCATCATGTAGCCGATCTGGCTCACCGTCGAGAAGGCCAGCATCCGCTTCAGATCCGTCTGCACCATGGCATACATCACGCCCACCGCCATGGTGACCGTGCCCACCCACACCAGAGTCGCGCCCCAGGCCGGCGGCCACGCTGCAAAGCTGTGCATGCGGGCGGCCAGGTAGACGCCGGCCTTCACGTAGCAGGCCGCGTGCAGCAGCGCGCTCACCGGGGTGGGCGCGGCCATGGCCTCGGGAATCCACGTATGCAGCGGGAACTGCACGCTCTTGGCCACCAGCGCCACCAGCATCAGCACAAAGATTCCGCCGGTAAAGGCCTGCGCCACCTTTGGGTCGGTCCACAGGGCGCTGCCGGTGCGGAGATAAACCGTCAGGATGGCCGCCAGCAGGCCGTAGCCCGCGATGTGGGTCATCAACAGCACCTTGCGCGCGCCGTTCACCGCCTCGCGGTTGGTGTACCAGAAGCCCACCAGGCTGAAGGAGCAGAGCCCGACCACCTCCCAGCAAAGGTAGAAGAAGAACAGGTTGGCGCTGAAGACCAGTCCCACGAAGCCGCCGATGAAGACCAGCATCGAGGCATAGAAGCGCGTCGCGGCCTTGTCGTGCGCCATGTAGCCGATGGAATACAGCAGCACGAAGCCGCCCAGCCCCGTACCCATCAACGCAAAAAGAATGCTGAGCGCGTCCACATGGAGGACCAGGGCCAGCGGTCCGTCCCAGGGCAGCGGATTGACTTCGATTGCCTGTCCCGCCCAGACCGACGGCGCGACGCCGGCCACGGCGAGCACGGCCGGCAAACAGGTGAGAGCGGCCAGAATCCCCTTGGTGCGGGCGGAGCAGAGCCGCGCAACGAGAATCTGCAGCGCCGCGCCCAAAAGAAGCGAGCAAGGCGCAATCAGAACAAGGGTCGCAGCTGTCATGCCTGAAATAGTAGTTCGGCAACTGCCTTTGAGATGTGACGTTGCTCACGTGCGGAATCGCGTGTCGCAATGTGGGACTCTCGCCGCTGCGCCTCTGTTCCCGCGCGTGTGAGAAACTAGGACAGCGGCAGCCCTGCGGCGCATCTAGGCGCCTCAGGTCTCGTCTTGGCGACCTGGGAGACCGGGCCGCGCGCCCCGTAAACCCGCCCCCAGTTCATCCGGCCCGGCGGCGCCGTTGCCCGGCCGCGGCCCGCATATAGGAACCGGAATGATCGGCGTCAGCAACGTGACCATGCGCTACGGCTCGAAGGTGCTCTTCGAGGACGTGACCGTCACCTTTATTCCCGGCCGCCGCTACGGTCTCACCGGACCCAACGGCTCCGGCAAGACCACCTTCATGAAGATCCTCAGCGGCGAGCTGGACGCGCAGCGGGGCAGCGTCGCTCGCCCGCGCAAGGTTGGCGTCCTCCGCCAGGATCAATTCGCCTTCGACGCCTATCGCGTCATCGACACCGTCATCATGGGCAACAAGGGCTTGTGGGCGGCTCTCGAAGAGCGCGACCGCATCTACGAGAAAGCCGAGCTGACCGACGCCGATGGCATGAGGCTGGGCGAGCTTGAAGGCACCATCGGCGACGAGGACGGCTACACCGCCGAAAGCGACGCCGCCGTGCTGCTCGACGGCCTCGACATTCCCGAGCCGCTCCACGACCGCAAGATGGGCGAACTCCAGGGCGGGCAGAAGGTTCGCGTGCTGCTGGCCCAAGCCCTCTTCGGCAAGCCCCAGGCGCTGCTCCTCGACGAGCCCACCAACTATCTCGATCTCGACTCCATCCACTGGCTCCAGGACTTTCTCGTCAGTTACGACGGCACGCTCATCGTCATCAGCCACGACCGGCACTTCCTCAACAGCGTCACCACCCACACCGCCGACATCGACTACCAGACCATCATCACCTACACCGGCGGCTACGACGAGATGGTGATGGCCAAGACGCAGATTCGCTCCACCCTCGAAGCCCAGAACGCCCAGCGCGAACGGAAGATCGCCCAGCTCAACGACTTCATCGCCCGCTTCTCCGCCGGAACCCGCTCCTCCCAGGTCACCAGCCGCCGCAAAGAGGTCGAGCGCCTGCAAACCAACGAGCTGGCCCGCTCCAACATCGCCCGCCCCTACATCCGCTTCGACCAGACGCGCCCCAGCGGCAAGCATGTGCTGGAGTTCAAGCACATCGCCAAGACTTACGGCGAACACAAAGTAATCGACGCCTTCACCGCCAAGGTCATGCGCGGCGAGAAGATATGCCTGATGGGCCGCAACGGCGCCGGCAAGACCACTCTGCTCAAGAGCCTGCTGCATAACTATCCCGGCCTCGCCGACCCGGAGTTCACGCTCGACTCCGGCGCGATCCTCTGGGGCCACGAAGCCCAGGTCGGCTACTTCCCCCAGGACGTGGGGGCAACCATCGAGCACGGCCTTACCGTGGCCGAGTGGCTCCATCGCTGGAAGCCCGACGCCCACGTCGAAGACATCCGCGGCATCCTCGGCCAGATGTTATTCTCCGGCGAAGAGGGCGACAAGCAGACCCGGGCGCTCAGCGGCGGCGAGCAGGCGCGCCTGGCCTTCTGCAAGCTCATCCTCACCAAGCCCAACTTCCTCATCCTCGACGAGCCTACCAACCACCTCGATCTCGAAGCCATCAACGCCCTCAACATCGCCCTCCAGCGCTACGAAGGCACGGTGCTGTTAGTCACCCACGACCACGACTTGATAGACGAAGTAGCCACCCGCCTCTGGCACTTCGACGAGCATGGCATCGAAGACTTCCACGGCCCCTACGAGGAGTGGAAGGGCAAGCACAGCTAAGCGTTCGCAAGTTACACTGAATCGATCGCTTGGAGGACGCATCCGCGGCCAAGCGTACGACGGATGGGAGCTGTTGCACCGCGAAGATGACTCGAAACGCGAGAGGGCGCTTGGCAACGACGGGCAAGAGGAAGTCTATCTAGCCCATTCACACGAACGAGCGAGAAAGCGCAGCAGAACCGAGCAGGCGGCCAGACGATCTCCTCGCGCAGGTCGTCGGTTGACGGTGGAAAACGACGGAACTCGCGGAAGACCTGGTGGAATTGGGCGGACTCGACCCAGCTAGCTCTGGAAATACTCGATGATACTCTCCGGCACGCGTTCGAGAATGCTAGCGCGAACCACCGCCGCGCCTTGGCTTGTGTACTCCTTTCTGCTTGGCGGTTTTCGGAGGCTTGGCGGACGGCGTGTTTCGACGGTCTGTCCGCGTTGACGCTATGGAATACTTTGGTTCAACCTTGGGCAGCTTCGGTTCCCCAGTGGAGACAAACGAACTTGTCCTGCCCATGCTTAGGTGAGTCCGCGATAGTTTCCGCTCGAACAGATACAAACCTGTGACCAGAAGCAGCGCAACTCCGCTGACCCAGCGCCCCGCCAACACATCGCCGGTTGTGGTCCAATCAACCGACACCTGGACATTTCCCCGCGGGACCGGTACGGCCATCAAACCGCGCTCTCGCTCGGCCATCGCTGTCACCGGAGTTCCATTTACCTTGACGCCCCATGCCGGGTAATATCGCAGCCGTAGAATCAGGTCCCCGGCGTGCTCGGCGACTCCCACGATCCGTCTCCGTTCCGGCATATACCTGGCTGCCCGCGGACGAGAAGAATCGGCGGTCAGAACCAATTCGTGCCAGCCCGAACTTTTGCAACTGGCTGATTCACCGTGCCACGCGGGAGCTAAGCCGGCTTCCCCCTGGGCTGAAACGTCTGGACGACTGTCCAACAGGCAGGCGCTAGGCAAGATTTGCAGGATAGGTGCCGCCCGAGAGTCCACCCGGGATTCCAGCAGAGGGTTCCCCAGAGGGTCCACTAGAGGGTACACCAGCGGAAATCGGAGGCCGGGCGGTGAGTATTCAGGCATTCCAAGAACGCCGATGCCCTCTCGTATCGATTCTTGCATTGAGGCTATCAACGAGCCGCATTCGACGAACCACCACCGTGGCGCCGCCAGACTGATTCCCACAAAGACGGCCGCACACGCAGCCATCAGGGGAATGCGCAGGCTCCTTCGGTCGAACCAGACGGCCGAGGCAAAACAGATGGCCATCGGAGCCTCTAGAACCACGAGCCAGCGCCAGGGAAATTGCAGCAGCCGCAGTTCCGGAAGCACATTCCAAACCGGTTGCGAGACCGGAAAAAGCAGAAACAGGACCGCTGGCGGAATTAGAGCCAGCGGGAGCCACCATTTGCGCTCGCCGGGCACGACGCCGCGAATCCAGGCGACAGCGCCTCCGGCGAAGGCGATTGCGAGCATAACGACAGCAACCTCTGAAACCAGATGCAACATGATGTCGTGAGAAGCCAGATTCAGATCGGTATGACGGGCGAAAAGCCAGCTGTTTTCCACCACATAAATACTGGGGTTCACGGCATACTGGAGGCTCACCCAGTTTCTCTCCCAGACGGCGGGAATCAGATAAAGCGACGCCAGCCCCATTCCCGCGAATGTGCTCACAGCGGCACGCACCAGCGGCGCCAGTGACCTTTCAATCAGAGCGGAGACCAGCGCGACGGCAGCCAGCAGATAGCTGGCCATGATTCCCACCGGGCCGTTGCTCAACCAGATCCCCGCCACAATGAGCGCCAGCGGCGCCGCCGAGCCGTCGAAGGCGCGTTCCCGGAAACTCCCCGAAGGATTTCGCCTCCGCAAAGCGAAAAGAAGGAGCAAAGGGATCCAAAATCCCCCCGCCAGCTCTGCGAAATCACTGCGTTTGTAAACGCTGAACAACGCGTAGCCGAGGAAGATTGCGGCACAACCGGCCAAAGTTGCCGGCCCATCGGCCAGAGTCTCCCTGGCCAACGCGCGATTGGCGATACCGGTTGCGGCAAGCAACAGAATGAAAAGGGCGAGCCGGACAAAACTCCACGGCAAGAGCATTCCCAAAACGGCTCCCCCCATCCAGGTGATAGGGGGATAAAAAACAAATCTGGGTTCGCCCGCTCCGAAATTCGGGCTGTTGGCCCAATGCGGGTAGAGGAGGCCCATCGACATGCTGTGCTCGGCATCGATCCAGGAAACCAAGTGGAAGCCGAAGTCGCCGACGCACGAGGGACCGCGCCACAGGAGCGGTCCTACCGCGGTAACAGCAGCCAACAGGATGATCGCCGGTCCCGTCAAACCCTTCGGGCGCGACAAAAAACTCATTGCTATTCTAGCCAGACTCTTCCTTTGCGGTTCCGTTCGAGAGGATTGTATCGCTTCTGAAGCAGCTTGCAAGGCCAAGAGAACGTTTGCGCCGAAAAAGCCGGCGTTCGCGGCAGGGAAGCGGGCCAATTCCCTGCCGTCGGTGCCTTGCCGACGGGTGGCCCACCCTGAACTACCCGCAAACGTCTGGGTGCCTCATCGTCGCCGCAGGTCACCGCCGTGGCGACTTGCGGCAAGGGTGGGAGACCACGGACCTCGCCGTTCTGTCTTCCAGGGTCTCCGGCTTCGGAATTCCGCCAGGCCGGCACCCGCGGGCCGGGGGTTTCAAACCCGGCAATCCGACGGCCCCGCCGGAACGGGGGTTTCAACCCCTGAGGCGCGATTCTCGCACGGGGAATGGCGCGCGCCGTCCTTCGCCTTTCTCTGGAGGAAGCCGGGCGTCGGGTTTCCCCGCGCTTGCAGATCGCTTTCCGCGTCCCGCTAACCTGGAACCTCGGCCTGCTCCAACCGGCGGGGGTCTGTAGAGGTTCTCGGGCCATTCCTGGTCTGCTGTCCTTAGGGCAGAGGTTTCTGTACGCCTCATCCATAGGATAGGGCCGGATTCACAGCTGGTCGAAGACTTCGCGGAAGTCGTATGCGCCGGACTTGCCGGCCAGCCACTCGGCGGCGCGCACGGCGCCCAGGGCCAGGCCGTGGCGGCTGAGGATGTTGTGGCGCAACTCGAGAACGTCGTCGGGGCCGGAGGCGGTGACGGTGTGCTCGCCCTTGGCGTCGCCCACGCGGTGGGAAGTAATCTCAACCTTTGCTCCGGGCTGCGCCGCTTCCACGATCTGCCGCAGGGTGATGGCGGTGCCGCTGGGGGCGTCGAGCTTGGAGACGTGGTGGGTCTCGCCGATCGAGAACGTGTAGCCTTCGAGTTTGGCCAGTTCGGCGGTGAGACGGAAGAGCTTTTGCACGCCGATGGAGAAGTTGGTGCCGTAGAGCAGCGCCCCGCCTTTTTGCGCCTTGGCCCTCATCTCCTCCAGGTGCGCATACCAGCCGGTGGTGCCGACCACGATGCGGCCGCCGAGGGCGAGCACGGCGCGCATGTTCTCGACCGCGGCTTCGGGGGCGGTAAAGTCGATGACCACGTCCACGCCGGCCAGGTTGGGCGCGGTGAGCGCGGAGGCGTGCTGGTTCTCGGTAATGTCGAGCGCGCGGACGCCGTGGCCGCGTTCGCGGGCGACCTCGGCGGCCAGGCTGCCGGTCTTTCCTTTGCCTAGAACGAGAACGAGCATGGTGAACCTCTCTTCCAGCCGCCAGCTTCCAGCCTCCGGCTGCCGGCCCAAAAACAGCGCGCCATGGCGGCCTCGGTCATGTTGCCCTCTTCATCGAGGGCGGCGATCAATTCGAAATCGCGAGCCCGGCGCCGGCCTGGCGTCATGGCTTATGCGCTGCGGCGCACACGAATCCTTGCGCATCGCCAAGGCAAGCCGGGAGGGCCGATCCCCGGCCAGATTGTCCGCCCGGAAATCGCAGGCGCGTTGGCTCTGGCTTGCACATCCTGCCCACATGATAGCTGCTCAATGCTGGCGCGTTGGTTGCAATCTCGTTTTTTCCCGGTCTCCGCATACCAGCGGAGAAACAGGACTTGAGGCTCCCATGCGGGACGCAAGAAACCCTCCAGCTCGCCGCTTCTCGGCTGCCGAACGATAAACCCCTGTCCGGCGAACCGGCGCCTTCCCGTCTGTCATGCGGTGAGTTGGGTGATTCAGCCGCGCTGACTTAGCCGGGCAGGGCGGCGAAGTACTGTGCAACCTCCCGCCAGTTATCCACGCGAATGAAGCCGGTTGCGGTGAGGTTATGCGGCGCGGTGTAGAGCAGGCCCTGGCCCTCGAAGCGGAGCAGGTTGCGGGGCAGGTCGTCGATCAGGTAGTCGGCGCGGAGAATGGACTTGTTGCCGCAGAAGACGTAATGCGTGGGCGGGATGAAGGGGAAGTGGCGCTGCAGCCAGCGGTACTTGGGGCCAAGCGAGTTGGGGACGGTCATGGCTTGGGTGGCGATGAAGATTTCAAAGCGCGTGGAGAGGTCCTTGAGCACCTGTTGCGCGTCTGGCATGACGGCCAGATCCTCGAAGAAATCCTCGGCGTCGAGGAAGGCGCGAAGCTGCTGCTGGCGGTCGAGCGGGGCAACCTCCCAAAGGCCCTTGCCGGCCAGGTCTTCAGGGGTAACTTCCTCGTCGAAGGTCTGGTTGTAACGGCGCAGGTGCTCGGCGAGGGTGTCCGCCATCACCTCATCCATATCGACACAGATGCGTTGCACGGGTTGCTCCTGAAAGGCGTGGAATTGGCCTCGCCCGGCCAGTCTCAAAGGAAAATGCTAGCAGGACCGGTTTACAAATCGGAAAGGGCGGCAGGTCCGCCGGGGTCCGGTCTTCTCTTCCTTCTCACCCGGACAAGATAATCGACGTAAACCGCGGTTCCAAGCAGGAGCATCCCCACCTCCAACACGGTTGCCTGGACGGCGCTGATGGAGTTGTACAGGCCGAACCCCATGGCGGGCGAGCCCTGGAAGAAGAGCGGCAGGTCGGGAGGCAATGGATGGCCGTAGTCCCAGTGCCAGGTACGAAAGGAGAAGCTGGAAAAGGGGATGGGGTGGGAGATGAGGTCGAGGACCCAATGGCTGAGGACCATGAGCCCGGCAGCCGCGCCGGCGCGCAGGCTGCGAAAGATGCGCTGGACCAGGAGAGCTGCGGCGGCCGACCAGCAAACGGACATGAAAAGACCGTGCGACCATGGGATTCCCTTTTCGGCGGACTCGATACCGGCGTAGCCCAACGCGACCGCCAGGACGTCGAGGAGGCAGGTGGCCAGCAGAAGAATGCCGAGGGGCGCCCGCGGCGCAAAGCGTTTGGCCGCCATTCCCACCGCGCAATGTCCGAATGGTCCCATGGAGTCTTGCAGCCAGTGTAAATCCGTCGAAAGATCCGTCAGGCGCGGGCCGGGTGGGATTTGCGAATTGCCCGGCCGGCGCCGGAGGCGGGCGCGGGCTGCGGGGCTGGGGGTGCGGGGGCCATTGCCGGATCCCAGTAGAGCAGGCGGCTGCAACTGTCGCAGGTGAGCAGTTCGCCCTCGCGAAGCTGGTTCCAGGTCTGGGGGCGGACGCCCATGCTGCAGCCGGTGCACTGCTGGTTATCGACGCGGGCCAGGCCGGTGCCGCGCGAGGCGGAGAGGCGATCGAAGCGAATCAGCAGCTCGGGCTCGATGAGCGGACGCAGGGCGTCGCGCTCCAGGTTGAGGGCGGCCAGTTCGGCGCCCAGCTCCTGTTGCCTGAGGGAGACGCGGGCGCGGGTCTTGTCGAGGGCGGCAGCCAGGGATTCAACCTGGGCGCGGGCGGCGGCGAGCGCGGCTTCCTGAGCTTCAGAGCGCTCCAGGCTGGCGAACTCATCGTTTTCCAGGCGATCGGCCTCGGCGGCGGCGAAGCGGATTCCGTGCTCGGTGGCCACGGCCTGTTCAGTGTTCTTTACAGAGTCAAGCTGGGTGCGCAGGCGGGCGACCTTCTGGCGGTGGGCGGCGATCTCGCGCTCCAGGCGGGCGCGAAGGGATTCTTCGCGGTTCAGGGCATCGGCGGCGGCGGCGGCCTGGCGCTGGGCGGCGGCGAGCGCGGCCTCGGCCTGGGCCACTTCTCCCGGCAGGGCGCGCGCGGCAAGGGTGAGGCGGGCCCGCTCCAGATCCACGCGTTGCAGCTTCACGAGGTTTTCGATGTGCGCTTGCATCCGTGCTAGCAAGTCTACGGCATTTACCGTCCGTTAAGAAAACCTGTGCGGGGGAATCCTGCGACAATGGGAAGCGACTGGGAGGCGGGTTCGGTGGCGATGCGGGCATCTTTCTGGCGCAGGCACAGAGTTCTCATGTGGGTATTGGGCGGCCTGCTGATTGCGGCGGCCGGGCTGGCCGCAATTGTGGCTGTGCTGGCGCGCCGGGCTGAGCCGTTCCTGCGCGCCCGGATCGTGCAGGAGCTACAGGATCGCTTCCATGCGCGGGTGGAGCTGGACAGCTTTGATCTGGCGCCGGGAAATGGCCTGGAGGGCCAGTGGGGGGTGTGGGCCGAGGGCAAGGGGCTGCGGATCTGGCCGCCGGCGCAGGCAGCGGGGGTTATTGTTCCGGGACCGGCAGGGCCGGCCGGGGTCGGAGCGGGGAAGCCCCCACAGCCATTGATCCGCGTGGACGAATTTCGCTTCCACGCGCCGCTGCGTTTTGAGCCGGGCAAGCCGATTCACATCTCGGTGGTGCGGTTGAAGGGGTTGAATGTGGACCTGCCGCCGAAGTCGCACTTTGGGCACGGCGCAGCCGAGGCTGAGCAATCCAAAACCGCCGGGGGGTTGCTGCGGTTTGAGGTGGACGGCGTCGAGTGCGACGGAGCCCACGTGACGCTGGAGACCAGCAAGCCGGGGAAACTGCCGATGGAGATTGCCATCGCGCACTTCAAGCTGACGGCGGCCGCCTCGGGCGATGCAATGGGATTCGACGCCGAACTGACCAACCCGCGGCCGGTGGGAACGATCCATACAACGGGGACCTTTGGCGCATCTCATGCGGCCGACCTGGGCGAAGATCCCATCAGCGGCGACTACCGTTTTGAGCACGCGGACCTGGCCGGCTTCAAGGGGATTGCCGGGATTCTGTCCTCAACCGGCCATTACCAGGGGACGGTGCGCGATTTGGTGGTGGATGGCGAGACCGATACGCCGGACTTCCGGTTGCGGCCCTTTGACGAACCGCTGCCGCTGCACACCAAGTTTCACGCCAAGGTGGATGGAACCAACGGCGACACCTGGCTGGAGCCTGTGGATGCGACGCTGGGACACTCGCACTTTACCGCCCGGGGGCAGATTGTGCGCGTGCCGGTGGTGGGAGCTGGAGGCGCGCAGCAGAGCGGAGGGCACGATATTGCGCTGACGATCGACGTGGACCGGGCGCGGATTGAAGACTTTCTGCGCCTTGCGAGCCGCGGCGATGCGCCGCTGCTGACCGGCGCAGTGACCATGAAGGCTGCGCTGCACATTCCTCCCGGAGCGCCGCCGGTCCACGAGCGGATGCGATTGAACGGGAGCTTTGTGCTGGATCAGGCGGAGTTCAGCAGCAGTAAGTTTCAGGACGGAATTGCGGAGCTGAGCGCGCGCGGTCAGGGACGGCCCAAGGAAGCGAAGACGGGCGATCCGGCCCAGGTGCGGTCGCGGATGGAGGGGGACTTCCAGATGACGGATGGAGTGGTAACGCTCCCCGGCCTGACGTACACGGTTCCAGGCGCGACGATCCAACTGAAGGGCACGTATGGCGTGGAGGGCGGCGCGCTGGATTTTGCGGGGACCGCGAAGATGGAAGCCGCGCTATCGGAGATGGTGGGCGGATGGAAGGGCATGCTGCTCAAGCCGCTGGACCGGCACTTCAGGAAGGACGGAGCGGGAACGGAGGTTCAGATTCACATCACCGGAACGCGGGAGCAGCCGGAGTTCGGCGTGGATTTCGGCAGAATGAAGGGCGGTTCGGGCGAGCAGCCGTAGGGTTCAGCCTCGCGGCTTTCCATCCCTGCCGTCAGAACTCAGCATGCGGCAAGGGTGGGAAACCCGGCCGTCGAGGAACGGCTGGACGGAAAAAGGGGCACGCTTCCGCGCCCCTTGGTTCAGGGTTGCGAGAAAAGAAGAACCGATTACGAATTCAAGGCCAGACCAGCCCGGCCGCGCCGGCGCAAAAGAAGGCCCGCCAAGCCGAAGAGGCCAGTGCCAAACAACAGCAGACTTCCAGGCTCCGGGCTGAGGGAAAAGGTTCCGGCCCCCAAATTCGAGTAAGCAGTATTCGGGTCGTATTCAGCCCATCCTTCGGTGTAGGGAAAGCCTCCCTCCCAGAGGTTGAGTTCCATTCCATCGAAGCTGAAGAGCAGGCCGTCGAAGTCGAGGTTCTCGCCGCCGCTTCCCGTCGGATAGAGCAGATCGTCGTAGGTGAAGACCGAATATGGGTCCGACTGTACAGCGCCGGTCGGGTCCGGGTTCGGGATCAGGCTCAAAGATCCGCTGCTCGTGCCATCGTTAAATGTGCCGGTAGCGCTGCTGATGAGCCATTCGTCGGAGCCATAAACCGCGTTGTATCCGAGATCAGTGCCGACCAGCGTACCCGAGCCGGAAACGCCCCCGGGCGCGTTGTAGAAGAAATTGAACGAGTCGGCCCTTGCGACCGGGGCGATGGCCAGGGTCGCTGCCAATGCGAGTAACGCCAATGATCGTTTCTTCATTCTTGTCTCCTTGTATTCCCTATTGCCAGCGAGCCGCAGCCGGCGATTCTGACTCTGTCCGCGAAGAACGGAGCGCCCCGTTGGCGCTGAATTCCATCTCCAAAGACAATACACTTTCCTCAATCACGCGAAAGCCAAGCCGTTCATAGAGCCGGCGCGCGCGATGCTCCGGCCTCACTGCGAGCGTCAGCTTCGCACCCGCTGCCTCCGATTGCCGCTGACAGAGGCGAAGCGCCCAACTCCCCAATCCTTTGCCTCGATGCGCGGCCAGCACGGCGATATCGACAATCCGCCAGCGATCGGGCTTGCAATCGACCAGAATCCTTCCCACCGGCACGGCGCCCCGCGCTTCGTCTTCCAAGCAAAGAATAGCATCGGCGGCGTGGGGAAACTCGATCGAGTAGCTCTGCTTGCGCCCCCGATACTGCGTCTCAATCAGCGACCTGTAAAGCTCGGCATTCGACCGCAAGGCGGCCAGATGCTCCTGCGACTCCGCGAAGAGCCGGAAGAGGAATTGCTCGTCTTCCGGCTGTGCGGGTCTCAAGAAGCAACTGGCCGTATTGCGCTCGATGGCAAGTGTCATGCGCGCTTTCTCATGCTGGTCGACTCCATGGCCGCTTGCGCAGCTTAATCCCGCGTGGGGAAGATGCCCACCAGCGCAATGATGAAGTTCACCGTCAGGAATGGCTGGAGATTTGCGTGTGGCACATTGCCGCCCGCGATCGAGACGGCGGTGGGAGCCAGAGTGCCGGTCGCCGCATTCGACGTGTAGGTCTGAGTGAGAACCGGGGGCCGCGATTCAGTGGCAGTTTCGGCCAGTATCTTCCCGGTTGGATCGGCGCTGTTGCCGGCCGCGTTGTTCACGTTCACAAGATGATTGTGGGCCGGCATCTGATTGCTCAGCAGCGTGACGTTTTCCGCGCCGCCAGCTTCGCCCATCACATACGGGCTCAGGCCGGCCCCGTTCCCCTGATGGATCGGCACGCGGCCTTGCAGGTTAGGCAGATTGAAAGTCGTGGTGCCGTTGCCGCCGAAGGTCGTTCCCAGCAGCGCAAACAACGCTGCGTATTGCGAGATGGACAGAGTCTGCCCATTGCACAAGGCCCAGCCCGTTGGAGCAAAGTTGAAACCTACCATCCTGATCTCGCCCAAAAACGGATCCGACATTCTTCTTCTCCTTTGATGATGATGATGCGTTGGTTTCCGCGCCGCGCGATCTTCCTATCGCAACTGCTTGCCGAAGAGCCATCCAGTTCGGCTTCCGCTGCCTTGCCGCATCGCCACAGGCCTCATTCGCATACCAGCGTGGCGCCTATCTGGTCATACGGACCGGAGCAATTGCCACCCGTGCAGCTGCCTCCTGAATAAATCCCCTGGTTCGACTGCGTGATGTCGTACGCGAGCGTGTCTCCCGCTGCCACTGTGAACGTATGGCTCGTGTCCGTGCACGTCGCCGCTGAGGTGGTCGCGCCATTGTCTATGGTGATCGCGCAGGACATGGCGGTGTTGGTTCCGTTGTGCCGCACCGTAAACGTGACCGTGTTGTTGCCTGAATAGCCCGGATACGTGACATAGATTCCTGCCGCAAATAGGCTCTTGACAGTACAGGCAGTGGGAGCAAATGCATATCCGGCAGTAGACCCGGTTGTGGTCGTTGGACCACTGAAATCAGCAATGTTAAGCGGGTTGGTTATGTCGGGCCCGTTGTCGCCGCTATTGACTCCCGCTGAAGACCACGTAAAGCCGCTGCTGCTGCCGGCCGGGCCTTGCGGGCCGGTGGGTCCAGCCGGGCCTTCCGGGCCGGCAGGGCCCGTCGCGCCCGTTGCGCCAGCAGGTCCGGCAGGGCCGGCAGGGCCCGTCGCGCCCGTTGCGCCAGCAGGTCCGGCAGGACCGGCAGGACCGGCAGGGCCAGTCAAGCCCGTCGCGCCCGTTGCGCCAGCAGGTCCGGCAGGGCCAGCCGCGCCGGTTGCGCCCGTCGGTCCAGCAGGGCCGGCGGGTCCAGCAGGGCCAGTCAAGCCGTTGCGCCAGCAGGTCCAGCAGGTCCGGCAGGGCCAGCCGCGCCGGTTGCGCCCGTCGGTCCAGCAGGACCGGCGGGTCCGGCAGGACCAGCCGCGCCGGTTGCGCCCGTCGGTCCAGCAGGTCCGGCGGGACCAGTCGCGCCATTAGCGCCGGTGGGTCCGACCGGGCCCGCTACGGCCCAGGTTGTGCCCGCTTCGCCCGCGACGCAGAGAGAGGTCGAGCTGACAATGCGCACCGCGCCGGTCGAAGTGTTGACGCAGGCGGCGATCATGGTCGACACGGGCGCGGCCACGGCCGCTGGGCCGGCGACAAGCAGGAAGCCCATTGCTCCCACATACTTGAGAGAAGACATCGATTCCTCCGCGGAAGGTGGTTGAAGGTTCAAACAGAGGAGAATGGCGTTCCTGAACTCCCGCGCGAAGGGTGAATATCCAGTCGCCCCCGCCCGTCCGTCGTGGGAACAGGCACCACTACGAGTACCCGCGGAATGTGCTGTGCGTCACATCCCGCCACAGGATGACCACACCATACCCCAAATCGCCGCGATCGCGCAAGTGCTTTTTTGTGAATCTTCATCTTGCATGCCAAAGCGCCGGATCCCGCTCCCCGGCAACCAATTCCGCGGCCCTGGCCGCCGAACCCGATTCGGCATTGCGCCGGCCGGCAACAACTCTCGGATGGCCGGCAGCGCCTACGGGGTATCCGATGTGATAGTTTGGCTTGGGTCACGCTGTCGCCGATTCGATGAGCGGCGAAAACAGACTGAGGAGGCCGCAATGCGCTGGACAAGCTGGACAAACTGGACAAAACGTATCGCAAGGACATCGGAAATCTGGGCGCTGGTTCTCATCCTCGCGGCTGCGCCCTGCTTTGCGATTGGGCAGACAGCGCCCGCGCCATCCGCGAGCTTGCCCGGCGCCGCGACCCAACCAAGCGAGCGGGACTGGTGGAAGAACGCCGTGATCTACGAGATCTACCCGCGCAGTTTTCAGGATTCGAACGGGGACGGCATCGGAGACCTGAACGGCATCACCGGACGGCTGGACTACCTGAAGGACCTGGGAGTGGACGCCATCTGGCTGACGCCTTGTTATCCCTCGCCGCAGGTGGACTTCGGCTACGACATCTCGGATTACGAGAACATCGACCCCCAGTACGGCACGCTGGCCGACTTCGACCGGCTGGTGGCCGAGGCGGACAAGCGCCATATCCGGGTAATCATGGACATGGTGATGAACCACACCTCGGACAAGCACCCGTGGTTTCTCGCGTCGCGCTCGTCGCGCCTCAACCCGTACCGCGACTGGTATATGTGGCACGACCCTTCGGCAAGCTCAGGGCAGGCTCCGGGCGAGACAGACACCGGCAAGGGCGCGCCGCCCAACAACTGGCAGTCTTACTTCGGTCACTCGGCGTGGGAGTGGGATGAAAAGACGCGGCAATATTACTACCACAAGTTCTATATCCAGCAGCCGGACCTGAACTGGAACAACCCCAAGGTCCACGAGGCCTTCAAGGAGATCATCGGCTTCTGGCTGAAGCGCGGGGTGGGCGGCTTCCGCTTCGACGCGATCAACACGCTCTTCGAAGATCCCAGCCTGGCCGACGAGGGAGTGGTCAAGGACGAGAACGGCAAACCACGGATCAACGCCTATGGCGACCCGGTGCTGGACGACACAAAGACCTCCAACCTCCCCGGTCTGCACCAGGTGGTGCACGAGATGCGCGCGCACATGGACACCTTCAGCTCCGATGAATTCCCGGGGACGCGGGTGGCAATCGGCGAGACTTATATGCCCAACATCGCCGAGCTGGCCAAGATGTACGGGCCGGCGGACCGGCCGGAGTTCCAACTGCCCATGGACACGCAGGTGGGCATGATCGACAAGCTGGACGTGGAGACCTTTCGCGCTCGGCTGAACGAGGTGGAGACGCAGATAGGCGATAACACGCCGCTGCTGCTCTTCGACAACCACGACAACCCGCGACTGGGCGAGCGTTACGGCGACGGGGTGCACGACACGGAGATCCAGCGGGCGCTCTCGACGGTGCTGTTTGCCAGCCGGGGCGCGGCGCTGTTCTATTACGGCGACGAGATCGGGATGAAGACCACGCCTCCCACGCGCAAGGAGGACGTGAAGGACCCCATCGGCGTGACCGGCTGGCCGAAGGAAAAAGGCCGCGACGGGGAACGCACTCCCATGCAGTGGGATGGGAGCGCGAACGCGGGATTCTCGAAGGCCACGCCGTGGCTGCCCGTGCCGCCCAGCGCCGCCGCCATCAACGTCCAGGCCGAGCGGAACGATCCCAACTCGCTCCTTAAGTGGTACCGGAGCCTGATTCGCCTCAAGAAGACCAACCCGGCCCTGGCCCAGGGCGAGAACATCCTGCTCGACACGGGCAACACCAAGGTGCTGAGCTGGCTTCGCCAAGCGCCGGGAGCGCCGGCTGTGGTGGTGTCGGTGAACTTCACCGCCGAGCCGCAAACGGTGAGCTTGAGCGTTCCCGGCTCCGGCGGCAAGACGAAGACACTGCTGAAGTCGCCCGATGCTGCCGATCCGGCCTGGCTGGGACAGTTCCAACTGGGACCGTTCGGGGTTTATATCGGGGAGGTGCGGTAGCGGTCTTGCCGTAGTTGGCCGAAGGGCGCTTCCGGCGCGTGGTCGGACCGCGCGCCCCAAGAGGGTTGCCGCGCGTCGCCGGGAGGCATACGGCGACGCGCGGCATCGTCCGGATAGAGGGGAAGGTCTACCGCTTGACGATCTTCGCCAGCCGGGGATCCTGCCACAGAGTCATGAAATCCGGGTCGGAATACACCTTGCCCAGATCGGGATAGCGCAACTCCTTGGCCCTTTGCAAATAGTCCAGGGCGCCGTCGGGGTTGCCGCGCTTCAAATACGACTTCGCAATCATGTAATAGACGCGCGCGCGCTGCTCCGGCGACGCCACCTGGGCAATGACTCCGTCCTGACTGCTGCTCAGAATATCGGCGTCAAGCTCCAGGGCGCGGGCGTATTCGGTCATGGCGCGATCCGTCTCGCCCAGCCCGAACCAGGATTCGGCCAGGTTGAGATGGGCGGGCGCGCTCGACTCATCCATCGCCAGCGCCCGCTTGAAGTAGACGACGGCAGCCTTGTATCTCTTTTGCATCAGGTTCACCGCGCCCAGGTTGTTCATCGCGGCTGTAAGCTGCGGATCGTACTTCAGGGCCTTTCCAAAGGCTTTGCTCGCCGCTCCCTTCTCGCCCAGTTGCAGCTCCGCAATGCCCAGCTTGTTATACAGCGCGGCATCGTCGCGAGAGCTGCGGAGGGCTGTCGAATAATAGGAAACCGCTCCCTCGTAGTCTTTGTGAATGCGCGCCACGTCCCCCTTTACCTCCGCGACCTTGGCCTTGTCCATTACTTCCGCATTGGCCGAGTCCGGCGTGGGGTCTGTCCTTCCGTATGGGGCCGCGAACATCAGCAGGCTCGCCGCCAGCATCATCGCCAGTCTTCTCATGGAATCACCTCTCCTGCGCAAGAGCTTCTTGCGGGATGCGGTGGTTGCGCTCGCCGGCTCCCGCTCGATCGATTCCAGTAGAGATCGCTTGCCGGCGGCCCACAACGCTATACCTGCTACCTGCCCGCTGCGCCCAGGTTAAACTTGCGCCCGGCGCAGCAGAACTCATAGTCCCGCTTCCACTTGCAACTGTTGAGCGGGCGGTGAGGCGCGGCTGGCTGCGGGCCAGAGGGAGAGGTTACAAGCCGTTACATTCCAATTTCCCCCGCCTCCTCAACCGTTAAACGCTTCCCAATTCAACGGCCGGGGCGCTATAGCATTACAATCAGTCCGAAAACGGATGGGGGTGGAGAGGATGGCGATGGAAGGCCCGGAGTCGACCGATCTCGAAGCCCAGCGCGCGGAACTGGAGGCAGTGCTTCATTCCGAGGAATTTGCGCGCGCGCCCACGCTGGCTCATCTCCTATCCTACTTATGCGAGAAGCGTTTTGCCGGACAACTCCACCAGATCAAGGAATACTCCATCGGAGTGGAAGTCTTTCGTCGCGGAGCTTCTTTCGATCAGAACTCGGACTCGATTGTGCGCGTCGAGGCCAACCGCCTGCGCAAGCGCCTGGCCGCGTATTACGCCGGCGCCGGCCGGTCGCATCGGCTCCATATCAGGATTCCGTTGGGACAATATGTTCCCGAGTTCGCATCGGCCGCTCCGCCGGAAGGGGAAGAACCGCAGCCTCCCGGCGATCTCCCCGCGCCCAGCCAGGTCGAAATCGAGAGTGCCGCGGCCCGGCGGGTGGAACCGCGGTTCCGTCTCTCCGGCCGCCGGACCCGGTGGCTGGCCGCCGCGCTCGCGGTTCTGGTTCTTGGCCTCGGCTGCGCCTGGCTTATCCTGAAGCAGTCCAAGCAGACCCCGCCCGCGGCAGTATCGAATCAGCCGTCCGCCCTGCCCCCGGAATCGCAGCTTGGCCCGCCCGTGGGCGAGGAGGTTCGCATCCTGGCCGGCGCGAGCCGCAGCTTTGTCGATCATGCGGGCAAGTTGTGGAACGCCGATGCGTGGTTTAGTGGCGGCACAGCGGTGCAAAGCTCCGTGCTGAATATCTGGCGCACCCAGAACCCGGGCTTCTACCGCACCAGCAGGCAGGGGCAATTCAGCTACGCGATCCCTTTGAAACAAGGCATCTACGAACTGCGCCTGCACTTTGCCGAGACGGTCTATGACCCGGAGTCCACCGGAACGGGCGGAGAAGGCAGCCGCCTCATGACCGTGCGCGCCAACGGCAAACCGCTGCTGACGCGCTTCGACATCGTGGCCGACGCCGGAGCCAGCCGCACCGCCGATGTGAAGGTGTTCACGGACATTCAACCGGGCGCGGACGGACTGCTGCACCTCGATCTCTCCGGGGAGGACGGCAAGCAAGCCATCCTCTCGGCCATCGAGATTCTGCCCGGTTTTCGAGGACGCATTCGTCCCGTGCGGGTGCTGGCCCGGCAGACCCCCTATTACTCCAACGATAGCCACTGGTGGAGTCCGGACAACTACTTTGAGGGCGGCCAACTGGCTGCCTATGCGACCCCGGTGAAGGGAACCGACGATCCTGAACTCTACGAAACGGAGCGCTGGGGAAACTTCTCCTATGCGATTCCCGTTTCCCCCGGTAGATACTCGGTATCGCTGCTCTTCGCGGCCCGCCACGGCGACTGGGACGAGTCTTCATCCGCACCCGGCGAGAACCGGGCTCCAGTCGCCCACGTCTTCAATGTGTTCTGCAATGGAAATGTCCTCCTCAAGAACTTCGACCTTGCCGCTGAGGCGCGCCAGACGGATGTGGTCGTTCGCACGTTCACGGGCCTGGAGCCGAATGCCCAGGGGAAACTTCTGCTTAACTTCGTTCCGGTGGAGGGCTATGCAACCGTGACCGGCATCGAAGTGCTTCCCCAGTGATTCTCCCCGCCGCCTGGATGCGCTCGCCAAGTGCGCGTCGGCCTCCCTGCCTTTGCGGGAATCGCCGCAGGTGTATATAAAGGGAGTGCGCCCGCGCGGATTTCGCGCCGCCATGCCCGGCAAAGAGGAATATGTTGACACATTCGGCACCGCCGGGGAGAAGCCCGCGCGCCAGACGCCGCTGGCGGATCGCCTGGCTGCTCGGCCTCGGCGTTCTGGTCAACTACTTCGATCGGGTCAACCTGTCGGTCTCTCACGATTCTCTCTACCTCGCATTTGGCATCTCCAACGTGACCTTCGGCTGGCTCTCGGGCGCCTACAACTGGACCTACGCCTTGTGCCAGTTGCCGGTTGGAGTTTTGCTGGACAAATTCGGCGTCCGGCGCATTGGACGAATCAGCGCATTCCTATGGAGCGTCGCCTCATTCGCCGCGGCTGTGACGCCGAACCTGGGCGGGTTGTTTGCCGCCAGATTCGCTCTCGGGGTCGGAGAAGCGCCGACATTTCCCGCCAATGCAAAGGCCATCGGCTATTGGTTTCCCGCGCGGGAACGCAGCTTTGCAACCTCCCTCTTCGACGCGGCGGCAAAGTTCGCCTCGGCTATCGGCGTTCCTGTCATCGGCATCGTTTTGATCGCGGTGGGCTGGCGCTGGAGTTTTGCGGCGACCGGCATCGTCAGCTTTCTTTACTTCCTGCTCTTCTGGCGCATCTATCGCGATCCGGACGAAGACGCGGCGCTGGGCGATCTGGAGCGGGAGTACATCGAGGAGCAAGTTATCGGCCCGCACGCGCCGGCAAGGCCGCTTGCGCCGCCGGCCTCGCTCTGGACCCTGTTGAAACAGCCCAAGGTCATTGCCATGGTGCTCGGCTTCGGCTCGTACAATTATGTCTTCTACCTACTGCTGTACTGGCTGCCGAGTTATCTCTCCTTTACGCTGCGCATCGACATGCTGCATTCCTTCCTCTACACCAGCGTGCCGTGGCTCTTTGCAACCTTCACCGACCTGGCGGTGGGCGGCTGGCTGGTGGATGCGCTGATCCGGCGCGGCTGGGATGCAAGCCAGGTGCGCAAGATCGTGCTGGTGGGCGGCACGACCTGCGGCCTCGGCATCTTCGGCGCCGCCAACACCCACAGCGCGCTGCAAGCTCTGATCTGGATCAGCGTATCCATCGGCGGCCTGGCCGCGGCGGCGCCGGTCGGCTGGTCGATTCCGTCGCTGATTGCAACCAGGAACAACGTCGGAAAGGTGGGCGGAATCATGAATTTCTCGAACCAGATCTCGGGAATCGCGGCTGCCAGCATCACGGGTTATCTGGTGGATGCGCGGCATTCCTACGCTTGGGCTTTTGGACTGCCCGCGATCTATCTTGCCGTCGGAATCGCCGCGTACATCTTTCTGCTGGGAAAGATTGAGCCGCCGGATGAAAGCCTTGCCGTTTCCGATGGTGTATCCTGATCCGGAGCGCGGCGCGGCCGGCAGGATGCCCGTGCGAAACGCGTGTTCGAGATATTCAATCCCGGTGGAAGTTATATCTTTGTCGAGTAACATGGAGATCGAATGAAGGCATTGATGCTATCTGCGTACAAGCAACTCGACGTGGTGGAGATGCCCGCGCCGCTTCCCGCCGCGGACGAATTGCTGATTCGCATCCGGGCCTGCGGAATCTGCGGGAGCGACGTGCATGGATACGATGGCAGCACCGGCAGGCGTATTCCTCCCATCGTCATGGGACACGAGGCCGCCGGCGTTGTCGAAGCCGTGGGCAGCGCTGTTTCGGACTTTCATGCGGGCGACCGTGTAACTTTCGATTCCACCGTGTATTGCGGAAAGTGCTTCTACTGCCTGCGAGGCCAGATCAATCTCTGCGACAGCCGCGAGGTGATCGGAGTTTCAACGCCGGCCTTCCGGCGGATGGGCGCGTTTGCCGAGTATGTTACCGTTCCGGCGCGGATCGCCTACGCCTTGCCAGAAAGCATGTCTTACTCCCATGCGGCGCTCATCGAGGCTGTCTCCGTCGCCGTTCACGCGGTATCGCTTACGCCGATAGCTCTTGAAGATACGGTTGTGGTAGTGGGCGCGGGCATGATCGGCCTGCTGGCCTTGCAGGCGGCGCGGCAGGCGGGCGCGGGGAGAGTCTTCGTCGTGGATGTGGACGACACCCGCCTGGAACTTGCGCGGAGCCTCGGCGCCACCGAGACCTATAACTCCAGCGGCGCGGACATAGTTCCTGAAATCATGGAACAAACCATGGGGCGCGGCGCGGACGCCGCATTGGAATGCGTGGGCAGCACTGTCCCTGTGAAGCTGGCTTTGGACAGTGTTAGAAAAGGCGGCGCGGTTACGCTGATCGGCAATGTCGCGCAAACGATCGAATTCGGCTTGCAATCGGCGGTCACGCGGCAGATCCGGCTGCAAGGCTCCTGCGCATCGGCGGGAGAATACCCGGCATGTATCTCGATGATCGCGCGAGGCGCTATTCGCGTAGATCCGCTTCTCTCGGCCGTGGCCCCGCTCGCGGATGGAGCTTCCTGGTTTCATCGCTTGTACGAGCGCGAGCCCGGCCTTCTCAAAGTTGTTCTGGAGCCATGAGGAAACGATCGCGAGGTTGGAATCGATGGCTAACTCATTGTTCGACTTATCCGGCAGGGTTGCGCTTGTAACTGGAACCAGCCGCGGCCTGGGGCAATACTTTGCCCGCGCTCTGGCCCGCGCCGGCGCCGACATCGCCATTACCAGCAGAGACATCGACTCGCTGTCGGGCTTTGCCGGCGAACTGCGGGCTCTGGGCCGGCAAACCTTCCCGGCGGAACTCGATGTGCGCGATCATTCCAGCATCCAGCGGGCGGTTGCCGCGATCGAGGCCCACTTCGGCAAGATCGATATCCTGGTCAACAATGCCGGCTGCAACATTCGCAAGCCGGCGCTCGATGTTACCTGGGACGACTGGAACACGATTCTGGACACCAACCTGCGCGGTTCCTTTTTCGTTTCTCAAGCCGTCGCGCGCGGCATGATCCAGCGGAGTTATGGCCGCATTATCAATATAGGATCGGTTACCAGTGTTGCGGGATACGCCGGCCTCGGCCCCTACGGAGCAAGCCGCGGCGGCATACGTCAACTTACCATGAGTCTGGCCGACGACTGGGGCGGCAACGGTATCACCGTGAATTGCCTGGCGCCGGGCTGGTTCAGGACGAAGCAGAATGCGGCTTTGTATGAGAATGCCAAGTGGGTCGAGTATATCTGCGACCGCATTCCCGTCAAGCGTCCCGGCTTGCCGCACGATCTCGATGGAGCTATAGTCTTTTTGGCCTCGGAATCGAGCCGCTATGTCACCGGCCAGACTTTGTTAGTGGACGGCGGCATTTCAACCGGCGCGACCAG
>Ga0326728_10009964_pt1 | contig 22494 bp, 23 predicted proteins | sample MB3enrmetagenome_FD_207602 | JGI IMG/M metagenome (GOLD analysis project Ga0326728, IMG submission 207602) | Lab enriched peat soil microbial communities from McLean, Ithaca, NY, United States - MB31MN | ecosystem: Environmental > Terrestrial > Soil > Wetlands > Peat | place: USA: New York... | reverse complement strand
GGATGTGCGCGGCGGAAACACTGTCCCCCGCCGCGCGCGCCCGGTCCACGGCTTCGCGGATGGGGCCTTGAGTGGAACCCCAGCCGACCAGGAGCAGGTTGCCCTCGGGCGGGCCGTACACCTGGGGAACGGGCAGTTCGGCCGCCAGCTTTTGCAATTTGCGGCGGCGCCGGGCGGTCATTTGCATGTGCCATTGGGGCGAAGCGGTGGGATGGCCCATCTCATCATGTTCCAAGCCGCCGGCCACGGGATATTTCCCGCTCAAAATGGGCGTGCCGGGAGCCACCCGGGGCCGGATCGCGCCGTCCAGCGCATACGGGGTGTAATCCGCGATGGGCGTGAAGTCGGGCGAAATGTCCTGGCATAATTTCTCCAGGTCCGGTTCTTCAAAAGCTTCAATGCGCGTGGCAATGGATTGATCGCTCAGAATGATGACGGGCACATTGTACTGGCGGGCAAAATTGACAGCCTCGATGGCGGTGTGGAAGCAATCCTCCACGCCGGTCGGCGCCAGCACCACCCGCGGCGCGTCGCCGTGCCCGCCAAAGCAGGCGATGTTCAGGTCCGATTGCTCGACGCTGGTCGGCAGGCCGGTGGAAGGGCCGCCCCGCTGCACATCAACAATCACCACCGGCACTTCGGCCATCACCGCCCAGCCGAGCGCCTCGGTTTTGAGCGAGAGGCCCGGACCGCTGGAACCGGTGACGGCGACGCGCCCGGCCCAACCGGCGCCGATGGCCATGGAGATCGAGGCGATTTCATCTTCGCACTGCACGAATGTCCCGCCGTATTTTGGCAGTTCGCGCCGCAGCAATTCCATGATTTCCGACCAGGGGGTGATGGGGTAGGCCGCGCCGAACCGCACCCCCGCGGCGATCAACCCGTAAGCCAGCGCTTCGTTGCCGGTCATGACCACTTGCCGGCCCGCCTTTTTCCGGGAATCAACAAATTGGAATGTTTCCAGGATTTGACCCGGCGAATAGCCGTAGCCGGCATGAAACCCCAGCATGGCGTTGTTCAAAACGCCGGCATCCTTGCCTCCGAACCGCTCGGCAATCAATCGCTCCAGCTTGGGAACGTCCAAATCGAAAATCCTCGCCACCAAGCCGAGCGCAAAAATGTTTTTGCCCTTGTCCTTTGCGGTCCCGCCGATGGCTTCGACCGTCCGGCTGGAAATGGGCACGGCCACATGCCGGTAACCCTTTTCCCATTCGGGATTCGGCTGCACATGATCGGAATCATAAATGACGATGCCGCCTTTGCGCAGCGAGGTAATGTGCTCCTCGTACGAATGCTGGTAAAATGCCATCAGCATGTCCGCTTCATCTCCCGCGCTCAACACTTCCCCCGAACCGATGCGCACCTGGAAAATGGAAGGGCCGCCCGAAATGGTGGACGGGATGGTCATGAAGGTCATCACTTCCTGTTCGCTGCGGCCCGCCAATCGGGCGAGCAAGCCGCCGATGGCCTGGATGCCGTCCTGGGAATTGCCGGCAAAACGGATGACGGCCTCGGCAATCTTCGACACCTTCGCCGCGCCGCCGTTGCGAGCGGGGGTCACAATGGATTCATTCATGTTCGTATGTTCAGCCGGTCCGCGCCGGAGGAGGAGACACCCATGCAGTGCGTTCTCGAATCGCTCTGGCGAAAGCCTTGCAGTTTTAAGCCTACCATTTCACCATAAGCATGTCAAATGCTGCGCATTTTATGCAAGTGCCTTCAACACAAGCACTTGCCTGAACAACCGGCAAAAACCGGCGCAAAGAGGCATAATGTATTAGATATAGTAATTTAAGCAGGCATCAAGTTAATCAATTATCATAATCCATTATTTTGGCCCGTCAACTGGACGGAGGATTCCCAAAATGCGCCGCGTGGCTGGCGTAGGCGGCGGCGTCCTCCAGCATGGCGTCAATCGCCGCGGCCACGGGGGCGGCCCTGACCAGGCCGGAAAAAACGGCGCGGTCGCCGATGTTGTTTCTCAAGACAAACGTTGGCCGTTGCGTGACCTGCAGGGCGTGGAATTCGGCGGTGGCGGCGCGGATGCGCTTCTCTGTTTCCGCGGATTGCGCCCCGGCCAGCAATTTGTTCGCGTCCAAACCGGCCGCTTTGGCCGCCACGGAGGCGGCGATTGCGGCTTGGAGGACTTTTTGGCCGCCGCGCAGGGCGGCGGTGGCGATGGCCAGGCGGACGCGGTCATCGGTCACGCCGAAATCTTTGGCCGCTTCGGCCACGGCATTGGGGGCGAGGTACTCCTTGTGGCCGGATTCAAACCAGCCAGGGTTGAGCATGAAGGGCGAGCGCATGATGGTGCCGCTGCGCCGGTAGAACCATTCAATTTGGGCCCGTGAGGCCGGGAGGCCGGATTGGTCAAGGAGGGCGATGCGCCAACCGAACTCCACCGGTTTGGCGGCGTAGCGCTGTTTGAGTTCCGCCCAGGCCGGCTCGGCCCAGTAACACCAGGAAGAGGTGACATCGAGATAATAAATGATATTGACGTTCATGGAGTGCGAAAATACAGGGCCGGAAAAAATCCGCAATCAATCTTTTTCCCGGGCCATCATTGGCCGTTGCCAGCGGCCCTTGGAAACGGATACCATGCCCCCATGCGTGATGAATCACTCGAGTTTTTGGAACGGCTGGTCAACACCCCAAGCCCTTCGGGCCACGAGGCGCGCGGCCAGCGGGTTTGGCTCGATTATGTCAAACCTTTTTCCGATGAAACCTTCAGCGACGCCTACGGCAACACCGTCGCCGTGCTCCACAAGGGCGGCTCGCCCCGTTTGATGCTGGCGGCGCACGCGGATGAAATCTCCATGTCCGTCAATTATATCAATGAGCAGGGCTTCGTTTATGTGCGGAAAGTGGGCGGCATCGACCCGGCCATCACCAAGGCCCAGCGCGTCGTCATTCATGCCAGGGGCGGCCCGGTCAAAGGCGTCGTCGGCAACGTCGCGCCGCACCTGATGAAAAGCGAGAAGGACCCCAAACCGCCCAAAATGGAGGACTTGTTCATCGACATCGGCGCGGGCAGCCGCAGGGAGGCGGAGCGGTTGATTCGCGTCGGGGACATGATCACTTTGAACGATCCCTTCGAGCTGTTGCGCAATGATCTGGCCGTGGCGCGGGCTTTTGACAACCGGGTCGGAACGTTCGCGGTCGCCGAGACCCTGCGGCAATTGAAGGAGGGCAAAGTCAAACTCAACGCGGAGATTCTGGCCGTGTCCAACATCATGGAGGAAGTCGGCCTGTTTGGCGCGCGCCAGATCGCCTACACCCTCAAGCCGGACGTGGCGCTGGTCGTGGATGTGACCCACGCCACGGATTATCCGACCGTCAGCCAGCAGCAGCACGGCGACGTAAAAATCGGCCGCGGCCCCGCGCTCACCCACGGCGGCTGCAACCATCCCGAAGTGGTGGCGCGCCTCGAACAAGTGGCCCGGGCGCAGAAGATCAAATTGCAGCACGAGGCCACTTCCAACACCTCCGGCACGGATACCGACGTGATTTTCTGGACGCGCGGCGGGATTCCCAGCGCGCTGATCAGTTTGCCGGACCGCTACATGCACTCCCCGGTGGAGGTGGTCAGCCTGAAGGATCTCGAACAAATCCCGCGTTTGATGGGCGCGTTTGCCCGGTCGTTGAAAAAGGGGGAAGAGTTCAAGGTGAAGATTTAGGCCCTGTTCGGCAGCATTTTTCGCAGGCGTTTCGTGGTCTTCTGGCGGTCAATATCGCTCGCTGCAACAGCCAGCGTCAATTCTTCCCACGCCGGGCCATCGGCTTTTGGTTCGATGCCGTTCAAACGCAGGAACACGAGACATGCGCCCAGCGCCGCCCGCTTGTTCCCGTCGATAAACGGATGATTCCGGCAGAGGTAAAACAGATAAGCGGCGGCCACTTCCGCCAGATCAGCGTAAGGCGATTTGCCGCCAAAGCTCGCCTGTGGGGCAGCCACGGCAGATTCCAACAAAGCCATGTCCTGCACACCATCGGAGCCGCCGAATTCCGCGATGGCCTCCGCGTGAATTTCCAACACGATTTCCACCGTCAGATGGAAACAATCGTTCGGAGCGCGGCTCATGCCAGCCTCTTCATCGTCCGCGAATAATCCTTCATCGTCGATTTGATGACGCGGGAGACTTCGGCCCGCGACGGTCTCGGGCGGAGGGGAGTCAGCGTAATCGTGCCGCCCTCATGCAATTCCACATTCACCTCGTCGCCTCTTTTCAGATGAACCAATTCCAGCAAAGCCGCGTCGAACAGAATCCCTTGCGAATTGCCGATTTTGCTTATGGTCTTAATCATGAAGTAACACTATGTTTTACGCCGCCAAATGTCAAGCCCCACCCTTGCTCACAGTGACCTCGGTCTTGATGGAGTTGGCGATGAAGCACTGCTCGCGCGCCAGGTGATGCAGACGCTCTTCGTCTGCGGGCGTGGGGAGCTTCCCGCCACTGTAGATAATCTGCGGACAAAGTGTGACCGAACTCACCCAAGGCACGCCTCTTTCGTTGTTGGCCATTACGCCGACGGCCTCGTCATGGTAGCTGTCCACCTGGAAACCCTGCCGGCAGGCCAGATACAAATACGTGAGCATGTGGCAGCTCGAAATTGCCGCCACGAATGCCTCCTCCGGATCGACGCAGGCCGGATTGGAGCAGGGCACCGGCACGACAGACGGCGACGGCGAGGCTGGCACAATAACACCGCCATCGAAGCTCCAGGTGTGCTCGCGTGAATACTTGCCGGACAGGAAGTTCGGACTCGTGCGCTTCCAACTAATGATTGCTTTGTGCTCGAACATACATGGATTCTCGTGGCTTATCTGACCACCGCCGATGGTTTAGGCGCGGCGAACGCTTCAATGCCCAGGATGCTCAGGCATGTCGTCTCCACGTTCGCGAAGCCAATTCTTTTGCCCGTTGCGTCGTAATCGGTAATCCAGCCCCCGGAGTCGTCCTGGAGAGACAGCAACTTCTCCAGCAAACCCTGCGGCGGTTTTTCAGGAGGCGACAGGCGGCTGGCGGCCAGCAACGCCAGGCCGAGCTTGTAGGTTGAATAACGATGGTCGTGTCTGGCGGCAGCATCGAAAAAACCGTTCCCGTCCCACAACCGCATGGCCGCTTCCCAATGTTGGAGGGCCGCCGGATGGTTTTTTTCCGCGATACAGGCCAGCAGCAGAAGATCGGCATACGCCTCCCAGCCGTCAAAAACACGGTCGGTCACCAGTTCGGTGCGGATGACTTTGTTTGCGGCGCGTCGCACATCCATCAGTTGATACTGGCGAAACGGCAGGGGCTTTTCCGCTTCGCCAAAAATCAATTCAATCTTGCCCGACTTGTAAATGCCCTCGCGGTGAATTGCCGCCATAATGGTTTGGGCGGTCTGTGGATGGCTGACGGCCAGCACCTTCGCGGCCAGATAATTGTCATGAAACAGCCAATAGACATTCGCACCGCGATACTCTGGCAAAAGACCCAATTCGGGATTCAGAAGGTTCAGCAAAAAGGTTCGTCCTTTTTGAATGGCATTAGAAGGTTCCAAAGAAGCCCCCCCATTTGGCGCAAACATGATCAGGACCGCAATGGCGCCGGCCGAGGCGAGCCGCCGAATGTTGGATGGGATGAATCCAACGAATAAGTCAGGCCTTTGTCGATTCATACTTTCTCATTACTGGAGACCATGCATCAATCGCAGTCACGGCCAGCGCCTCCGTCCACACCGAGTGCGGCACGGAGGACGGAATGGCGATTACCTCTCCCGGTTTGATGCGATGCACCACGCCCCGCACCTCGAAAAACAACTCGCCCGTGAGCACCATCGTGATCTGCTCGCTCTCGTGGCTGTGAGCCTCGAAACGGCTGCGCGGGTCCACCTCGAAATACGTCAGCATCGTGTGCTGCAAGGAGACAGCCCACATCCTGGCTCCGGGAACATCCGGACGCAACCGCAGCAAGTTTTTGGAGGCGTGAATGACCTCGGCGCCAATGTCGCGCGCCATGCAAACGGCGCTCTTCGGACAGAGGGAACGAAACTGCGCAGTCGCCTGAATCGGTGCCGGAGCCTGGCTCCACTCGATGCGCTTGAAGCCCAGTGCCGCAAAATATCGCTCGGCGTCGGTCGTCAGCAGATAAAGCTGCTCGACGCCCAGCAGGCGCGCGTGGCTCACCATCCTCGCACACAAGTTCCGGCCGAGCGAACGGCCCCGACAATCCGGCGCAACCGCCAAAGACCGCAGCAAGGCGGGCCGCCCATACGGCTCCAAGGCGATGCAGCCGACGACCTTGGAACCCACCCTGGCCGCGATGCAGTTCCCAGTGAGCAGTGGTTCGATGCCTTCGGCGGAAAGACGGCAATCGGCCAGCAACGTCTGAACCCCTGGAAGATCGCCGGCTGCTGCAAAACTGTATGCAATGTCATTCATCGACGTGAACTCAGCCGCGCCAGGCCCAGGATGTCAACCGCGAACGCGAAACCGAACACACCGAAGAAGGTTGGCTGCGGCACGGTGTCAGGGGACATGCTTCGTGACATCATACTCATAGCGTGAAACATAATACGGCCCGACCTGTCTGTCGCTGTGATGCCTGAACCCGAAATGTTCATAAACTGCTCTCAGCCGCAGCCTCGACGCTTCGCAATCGAGCCGAAGAAAACATCGTCCGAGCGAACGTGTCCGCAGCACAGCCCACTCAAGAAGAGCCGCTGAAATATGACCCCCGGCAAACCGCCTCCTCACAGCGAGACGATGAACGAAAGCCGACTGCTCCTGTGGAACATCCGGCCAGAACAATAAATCCTCAAGCTGATACTTCACCGTACCGGCCAATTCGCCATCGCACTCGGCGACAAAAAACAGTCCGGCATCAACATCGGCAGCGATGCGGGACGCTGACAGCTCATCATTCCGCCACATGGGCATGTCGCTCTGCTCCAACCAGCGGGCCGCTTCCATGAGAATGTCCGTCACAATCCCGGTGTCCTGCGGCATCGCTTGGCGAACAGGCGGCATCTTAATCCTTTCATGATGGAACACTATATTTTACACGTCGGAAAGCAAGCCGTGCTCTCATGCGGAAAAGGGTTACGGGACCTCGACCGTTTGTCCGGCGCGCCAGGGAATTTCCTTTTTGTCAACAATCAAGACGCGCGGCAGCAGTTCGATTTCATGGCCGAAAAGGCGCAGGGTCACCGTTCCGGGAAGAAACGTCGGGTCCTGGAAAATCATCCCGCCGAAGGGCAGATTCGTCACCGCCTCGTCAAACCGTTCCACGCGGGCCAGGTTGGCGGGCGCGATTTTTTGGCCGGGAAAGGCGATTTTTTGGGAAATTCCCAGCCTCGGTTCGGAAATCATGAGCGAGGGCCGGCCGGCGCCGTCCGTGGCGAAGGTGACTTCCCACGGGCCTTTAAACACGCGCCGATGCTGAATCCAGCCAAAGCCGGCGATGTAAAGAACCACCGCAATGGCGAAAGCGATTGCAAAATGCCTGATGGCGCCGTCCGAACGCATCGCGCCATCTTTTGGCACATGCCGGGCAGTGTCAAGGAACCGCGGCGACACCGGAGATTTTTTGGCATCCGCTCCTTATCTTAATCTTAATCTTAATCCTGATCCTGATCTTTCCCGGAGGATTAAGAGTAAGATTAGGATTAAGATCAGGAACCGGAACCCGGCGCTAAAACGTTGAATGCCACGCGCTGTTCCCCCATTATTCCTTGCGCATGAAGATTGGTCTCTTTGGCGGCTCGTTTGATCCGGTGCATTTCGGGCATTTGCTCGTGGCGCAGGCCGCGCGCGAAGAATTGGGGCTGGCGCGGGTCTTTTTCATTTTGGCCGCGCAATCGCCGCTCAAACCCGATTCGCAGCCCGCCCCCGCCGCCCAACGGTTGCGGCTCCTGCGCCTGGCCCTGGCGGGCGATGCGGCGGCCGAAGTGGATGACCAGGAGGTCCGGCGCGGCGGCGTTTCCTACACCATCGACACCGCGCGCCAGTACAGAAGGAATTTTCCGGAGGCGGAATTGTTTTATTTGATCGGCGCCGACCAGGCGGGACAATTACCGCAGTGGCGCGAAGCCCCGGAACTGGCGCGCCTGGTGGAATTTGTGGTCATTCCGCGTCCGGGAGAAATCGTGCCGCCGCTGGCCCCGCCGTTTCGCGGGCAAGCCCTGCGCGGGTTTCCGCTGGGCGTGTCCTCGTCGGAGATTCGGGCCCGTTGCCGGGCGGGACTGGCCATCACGCATTTGACGCCGCCGGCGGTGGCGGAGGCCATCAAAAACAATCGGCTTTATCTTCCACAGCAAATGAGCTAACCTTCAGGCAAAATGGATTCCAAGAAATTGGCCCTGTTGTGCCGCAAGCTGGCGGAGAAAAAAAAGGCCGAAAACATCGTCATCCTCGACGTCCGCAAGTTGTCTTCCGTCACCGATTATTTCGTCATCGCCTCCGGCGGCAGTGAGCCGCACATGCGCGCCATCGTCAACGAGATTACCGACAGGTTATGGGATGACTTTCAGGTGCGCCCGCGCCGGGTCGAGGGAGGCCCCTCCGCGGCCTGGCAGGTGCTGGATTTTTTCGACGTCATCGTCCACATCATGCGGGAGGAGGTGCGGGAGAAGTATAATCTGGAAAGCCTTTGGGGTGATGCCCCGCGCGCCGGGGTGAGCCGGGCCAGGAAGCGGGCGGGAACAAAAATCTCCTCCCGCGCGGCCCAATGAGGCTGGCAAAAAGTCCGGCGCGGCCCGCCGGAAAACAAGAGGCGCTATTCGCTCTTGACCGGGATCTCGGCGGAAGCTTTCGCCATTTCATCCACAATCCGCCGGAAATCGTCCAGACCGGTGGAGGGGATGATGACGTTGTCGCGGCGGCCATTGACATCCTCGGTAATGCGCAAAAAGCGGCCCCGCGGATTTTCCTTCAAGGTGAAGATAAATGTTTTGCGCTCAATCTGGATTTTTTCCGTTTTCAGGGTGTCTTCATTGACCGGCGGTTTGGGCGGACCCGCGCTGTATGAGCGATACCCTTGAGGGGATGGGCGTTCATTTGAAATCATAAATCATCTTTTCCTTCTGTCTTGCGCCCGCTAGGAACGCTTTTCTCTTCCAGTATAGTCATTGAGCATAAACCACATTTTGTCAATCCCGTATTTTGCTAAAACTGAGCAAACGCGGCGGTTCCTGCTCCCGGCTCACCTGCCAAAGGTACCAGACCAAACCCCCAATGACCAGCAGATTGGCCGCCTCCGACGCCGCGTGCCAGGCCGCGAATGCCCTGCCGGCCTGCATTTGCTGTTCGCTCGTCCTGCCAAAATAATGGGTGAGATGCAGGGCACGCATTTTCGGCTGGGCCCACAATCCGCCGGCCAGGCCCAGGGACAGGATGAGGACCAGCAAGCCCAGGTTCCAACGCCACAACGGCCGGCCGCAATAAAGCCATTCCGCCAGCAAATGCGCCAGCGCAATGCCGCCGCACCAGTATTGCACAATAAAATACCGGGCCACAATCGTCTCCGCCGCGAAGCCAACGCCGGCGGGCGTCAGCAGTCTCTTCAACTCGGGGGAAAACAGCGCCGGCAGCCCGATGACCACGAAGATGGCGGAGCCGCACCAAACGGCGGCGTTGAGCAAGCCCACGAATCTTAAAAATGCTGTCACCCGCTCAAGCTAAGGAAAAATCGGCCCGATGCCAAGCAGAAGATGCGCCCGCTCCCCCGCTCATCGCAGCTCGTTGGTCCAACCGGCAACGATGACGGGCGCCGTCACGTTCGGCGGCAGCGGCGGCAGCGGGGGCATCCGCTGTTCATACCCCGGCGGCAGGGGCGGCAGGCCCGATGGAAAGCCCGGCGGCAGCGGCGGCAGGGGCGGCAACGTATGCACCAACTGCCGCCATAATTGCCGTTCGTGCGATGTCATCGCGTCCCAGCGGGCGGCGTTTTCCAGGAACTGGGTTCGCTCCGTCGGCGCCATGGTGGCAAATTTGCGGAAAGAATTGATGCATAGCGCCCGCTGCGCCGGCGGCAGGCGCTGGAAAGCCTGCAACGATTCCTCCATTTCCTGCCGTTCGGAGTCCGAGAGCGCATCGACCGTCTCTTTCTGTTCCGGGCCGCTCAAGGAGCAAAAGCGCTGAAATTGCGCGCATAATTCCGCCCGCTGTTTTTCCGGCAGGGCCTGCCAGCGGTCTATTTCCTCCGCCCAATGCGCGCGGCGCTCCGGCGGAAGCTTGTCAAGAATCTCCTGCCGGGCCGCGGCCGGGGCGCGCTGCATGCGCAGATAGACGCCGATGAAACTTTCCTCTTCCAACAGGGCCTTTTGCAGGCCGGCAGGCACCTTGTCCCATTGCCGCAAGAGGTCTTCCACCATCGGCCGGTAGAGCGGCGAGACTTCCTGGAGCCGGTTTGTTCTATCGCGCGGCGCGAGCTTCATGAGGCTGGAGAGTTCCCAGTGCAATTCGGTTTGACACAGCCGCGCCTCCCGGATTCCCCGCGGCAATGCCTCGTATTCCCGCAGCTTCGCCAAAAGCGTTTCCCTGTCGGCCGGCGATCTGCCGGCCAGCGCCCGCTCCCTTTCGCCGGGACTCATGCCCAGAAGCCCGCGAAAATACTCCACCGGGGACAAGTGACGCAACTGGACGCCGGCCGCGACGTTTTGATAGCGCGGCGCAGGCGGGGTCGGGGGCAGGTTGGTTTCCGCCGCCGGCACCGCCGCCGCCAGCAGCGCGCCCCACGCTGCCAAGCCCGGCCAATGGAATAGGGGCCGCCGCATCATCGCATTTACTCCAGCGCCGCCAGCAGATCGTCATCCGCCACCTTGACCCGGCTGATCCCGTTGATGGTGTCGAAGTCCTTCAACCACTCCATGCGAGGCAGCGCGGCCAGGCGGCTGACGCCGGCCAGTTGCCGGGCCATTCTCGCGCGATGAATCACTTGAGACTCGCGAAAGGACAACAGACCCAGGCAGACCATCATGGAACACATCGCCACCCGCCAGGCCCGGCCCTCGGGCAGCCACTGCGCGGGCGCGAACCAGTCGCGCCAGGGGCGCCGGGCGGGGGCGTTTTGCACCGCCCGCAGGAGGCGCGCGGTAAAATTGGATGAAACGGGCGGGACGGGCCAACGCTGCAAAAGGCGGTTCAGGGCCGCCTCCTCCCCCCAGGCTTGACGGGCTTGGGGATGGGCCGCCAGATATTCTTGCAACGCCGCTTCTTCGCCGCCATTGAGCGCCCGCCGCCAGCCGGCCTCCTTGATTTCCTGATAAGATTCGTCGCGCATATTCAGTGCCTGGATTGGAAACACCGTGTCACCGGCAGAGTTTCGGCCCGTCCGCCTCCCACGCGCCGCTTTGCAAATAGGGTTTGAGCTTTTCTTTCAACCTCTCCCGTCCACGGTGGATGAGCGACTTTGTCGCCGGGACCGAGCAGCCGAGGACCCGGGCGATTTGCTCGTAGGACAGTTCCTCCTGGCGGCAGAGCACGATGGCCAGCCGTTGTTTGTCCGGCAATTGCGCCAGCGCCTCTTCAATTTTTTGCGCCAGTTCCCCGTGCAGGAATGCTTCCGGCGGCGAAAAAGTTTTCACGTCTTCAAACTGCCGCGGCGCCCGCCCTTCGTGGTCCGATTGGCTGGACTGGAGCGATTCGGCCGGATGGCGTCCGCGCCGCCGGATTTCGTTCAAGCACAAACGCCGCGCAATGGTGAAAATCCATGTGGAAAACTTCGCCGACGCTTCATAACGTTTCGCCGACTGATAGACGCGAATGAAGACGTTTTGAGCCAGGTCCTCGGCTTCATCCATGTCGCGCAGCATCCGGTACATCATGTTGACGATGGGCTGCTTGTATTTTTCGGCCAATTCCTCGAAAGCCTTCATATCGCCGCGTTTCACGCGGAGCATCAAGGCGGCGTCTGGGTCCAGGGAATCCGACATTTGGCACAATATAAACCCAACAAGGCCCCTCCAACAAGGTTGCTTGGGCGGGGGCCCGGCATTTTGCAGATGGATTTGCTTTTGCGGGGGCAGCCGTTATTCTCCAAGCGTGGAACGAACTCTGAAACCACCTGTTGATGCCGGGCGGCAACGGCGCATCGCCAATGTCCTGAACAGCTTGTGAGCCGCCGCCGTGTCCACCGAGTCCATACAACATCCAAAGGGGTTCCGCGCGCGGCGCGGGTTGAACTGGGGTTTCATCGGGCTGTTGTACACCTCCTTCTACATGTGCCGCTACAACCTGCCGCTGGCCAGCGACGCCATCAGGAATCAATATGGGTTTTCGCTGGCACAGATCGGAGATATTATCTCAACAACAACCCTGGCCTACGCCTTCGGCCAGATCGTCAACGGGCTTATCACGGACCGAATTGGTGGCAAACGGGCGATGCTGATTGGAGCGGCTGGAACTGTGACGATGAACTTCCTCTTCGGTGTTGCCTCGTTTATGAGTTTGTTGGGATTATTCATTGCCATTCGCGGGGTCGATGGTTACCTCCAGGCCTTTGGCGCGCCCGGCATGATAAAGATGAATGCCGCATGGTTCGCTCATCGGGAGCGCGGACGTTTCTCCGGCATTTTCGGTTTTATGATTAATCTCGGCCGCTTCGGGATTAACAGCCTGGGACCGGCGCTGCTGGCTGGATTTACGATTCTCGGCTTGATGAGTATTCCCCCATTGCATTGGCGCTGGTTGTTTTGGGCGCCGTCCATCATTTGCGCGGTCGTCGCCATCGGCATGGCCCTGACGGTGAAGGAAACCCCGGAAGAAGCTGGCTGGGTGGGTGTCATTGCCGACGATACGGGGCATGACACCGATGGAGTTCGAGCGACTTTCCGCCAGGTTTTCCGCGCCACCGTCACCAATCCAGTAGTATGGGTCACCGCTTGCGCCTATGCCTGCACGGGTGCGGTGCGGTCCTCAGTGGATTATTGGTGGCCGATCTACATAAAGGACGCATACCATTTGGATTTCCATACCGCTCATTTCAAATACTTGGGGTTCCTGATCCCGTTCGTTGGCTCAACGGGTTCATTGGTGTCCGGCTATGTTTCCGATATCGTGTTCAAAGGCCGCCGTGCGCCGGTGGCCGCGATTTTGTATTTTCTGCAAACGGCCATCATTTTGCTGGCGGCGCAATTTCACACGGCCAATAGCGCCATTCTATTTTTCGTGCTCATTTCCTTTGCGGTCAATTCCACCCATTCCATTCTGGGCGCCGCCGCACCGATGGATATTGGCGGACGGCGCTTCGCGGGCTTTGTCTTCGGAGTGATTGATTCCTTTCAATATTTCGGGTCCAGCCTCTCCGGCCATTTCCTCGGCAAACTGCTCGACAAAAGCATGGACTATTACTTTTATTTCATGGCGCCCTTTGGCCTGATCGGCGGGGTGTTGATGCTGTCCATTCTGGGCAAGGTGACCCATGTCGCCCGCCCCAAACCGCCGTCACAGGAAGCTGCCACATGAAGAACCAGCCCATCGTCATCGCCATTGACGGCACCAGCGCCAGCGGCAAAAGCACCGCCGCGCGGCTGGCGGCCAAAACGCTCCATTACGCCTATGTGGACACCGGCGCCATGTATCGCGCCCTGGCCTGGTATTGCGTTAAAAGCGGCGTCGATGTCACCGACCCCGCCGCCGTGGCGCGCGCCTGCCGCCACTGGAAAACAACCCTGCTCTGCGAGGAGGGGCCGGTGCGCCGGGTCCGCTTTCTGGTCGGCGGCTATTTTCCGGAAAAGGAGATCCGCACGCCGGACATCACCCTCGCCGCCTCCCACGTCGCCGCCGTCCCCAAGGTCCGCGAGTGGATGAAAAAGAAACAGCGCGAGTGCGTTCGCTTTGGCAATCTGGTCATGGAAGGGCGCGACATCGGCAGCAACGTCTTCCCGGAAACGGACTTCAAGTTCTATCTCGACGCGTCGCTTTCCGAGCGGAAGCGCCGCCGCCAAGCCGAGGGGGTGCAGGACAACCTGGCCGCCCGCGATGAGCGGGACAGCCAGCGCGCGGCGGCGCCGCTCATGGTCGGGCTGGGCGCGGTTTTTATTGACACCTCGGGCCAGACGCCGGAACAAACCAACCGGCTGATCCTGGCGGAATTCCAGCGCCGGCTGGCGCAAAGAAAACGATGAGCCGCAAAATCAAACTGGACATTTTTCAGCGGTATTCTTCCCGGAAAATTTTCCAGCGCGACAGGTCGATGGCCTTTTCCCCGGAATCCAGTTTTTTGATCACCGCCACGACGTCCTCCATGTTGTCATATATTTGGTCCTCGGGCAGCGTCCCAAAAATCCAGAACGGGCAGGCGCGGCGGCCTTCCGCCACCACCAGAAAAATCGGTTTCTTCATGCGATTGGCCCAGAAGACCTCCTCCGCCGTGCCCCATGAGGCGGTCTTGGCGGAAATGGAGGCGATCAGAAAATCGGCGCGGTCCACCAGGCTCAGGTCTTCCACGCGGATTTTTCGCATGACCTTGGCCAATTCCTTGTAGCCGCCTTCCGCGCGCAATTTGGCCAGCCGGGCAATGTGGTCCTTGTCTTCGTTGACCGACTCCAGAAAGGGTTTTTTGAGAGGATCAAAAAAGATGATGCCGGTGTCCTTCAATTCGGTCTTGACCAGGTCCCGCCAGTAACTCGGGGCGTTGCTGTTTTCGATGTTCCCGGCCAGATAACATTTGGTTCTGTTTAAAACGTGTTTGGTCATGGCGCAGTCCGTCTCATTGCCGTTTTCATTGGAGGAGAGCCTACGCCATTGCGCCCGCCAGTCAATTCGGCGTTTTCAGCAAGGAGAGATGCCGGGCGCAAGTCCGATTTTGTGCCGCCGACATTTTTTGTCCTTTTTTAATTTTCTCAAGAAAATCCGCCTTGAAAAAAACCGTGAAATTTTCGGTTTTTAACCGTTAAATAATCATAACATGTTGTCAGCAAGGCGGTTATGTATGTCAATAAATCGTGACTAAAGGCGGGAAGCGAACCATCCGTTAACCGGATGGTTTCTTTGAGTCCAGATCATCAAAATGTTGACATGCTCGGACCAGTTTACGATCTTGCAGCAGCCTGCTGCTGAAAAAGCAGATTTTCAAAATTTCCCTTTCAGATTCTGGATTCGATTGTTACGATTCGTAAATGGAACCAGAGCCCGGCAAATGTTTTGAGAGCTGGTCAGAAGAGCTCAAGTCGCGCAGTGATCGGGTCCGAAGATTAATCGGCAAAGCTCACTGGTTGTCGGATGGGCATCATAAAGAGGATCTCGTTCGGCAGTTCTTGCAGCGTCACTTGGCACCACGTCTTCGGGTGACTCGGGGATTTATTTGCGGCTCGGATGTTGAACTGGGCGTTTCTCGGGAAATTGATGTAATGGTCACTGACTCTGAGGCGGATATACCCTGGTTTTTCGAAGGGAATTTGATTATTGCGCCAAGCTCTGCGGTAATTGCGCAGATTCATGTGAAGACGAAATTCGATGTGAACGAATTGTCTGACGTTTTGGTATCTGGCGCCCATAATCAGGCGGTTTTTGAGGCAACTATATCCGGACGTCAGCTGTGGTTCGGCGCTGTGTTTTTTGATAGTGGTTCGGCAAGATCAGTTGAACAGTGGAAGCGAATATGGGTGAGTGCAATCGCGAAAATACCCAAGAACATTCGGGTTGGCAGTTCCAGTTTCCCTGATTGCATTGCCATCGTGGATGGCCCGGCTTTTCTTGTTGATAAGCCTGCAAACAATTCTACGGTCAAACAACTTAGTATTCGATACTTTGAATGCGGAAAGGCTGCGCCTGCGGTATTTCTGAGTCATTTACATGAATCCATTGCGCTGCCGGGAAAGGATTCGACAAGGCGCGGTGACTGGTTTCGCATCGTGTCCGAAATGACCGAGAATATCTCGAAGGGAGCGTTCGTATGTAACTTATGAAAATGACAATTCAAGAATTACAGGGACAAATAAGGCGCGGCCCCGGCCTGATTATTGGGCCGGGGGTTACTACGAGCAGCGCGCGCGAAGCGGAATGCTTGAAACACCTAAAAGTTGTATTTCCAGGCTTCGATTCGGAATCTCCTGCTGCCACATACTTGGATTACGCGGATATGATTCTCGCCTCTGGTGGGATTCCTGAAGCAAAGATTCGAACGGAAGTGGAATCTCAGTTTGAAAATAGCACCTTTGCAAACCCTCAACTGCCAACAATAATTAAACCGAATTGGACTGCTATAGTTTCACTATCTTCAGATGATTTTTTCAAAATGCAGCTTGCGGATTACTTGTACCTGACACCCACCAGGTGGGTTCTGGTAACTGTTGCGGAACCTGGTCTGACGTTGCCGTTAACAAGTGTTCCTTATTATGCGTTAATGGGAGATGTTCGGAATAATCGAGAATCGTGCTCCTTGGCTATTTGTAAATCTCAATTGTTGCAAAGGCAGCGCGCATGGTCGCAAATGCTTGTGACGCTACCGGATATTCTCAAAAGCGATCCGCTGATTTTTCTCGGTACGAGTTCCATTGTAGAACGTGTCTGCGAATTTTTTAATGAATTGTCGAAACTCCAGCCGAAAATGCCAAAGCGTTTGATTTTTTTGGATGATGACCCTACTCCTAAAAACGCAGTGTTTAAAAACCTTACTGCTATGCATTGCCAGGTGGACACAGCTGATTGCACATTAACAGACCTTGCAAATTACCTCTCGCGACAAAGTCTGGACAAGAAATCGGTCACTCAAGCCATAGGAGTGACGAACACCACAATTGATCCCAATGCTATTTTAGACATCGAGGATCAGATCGCATACGTTCCACGCCGAGAGGAGATTCGGGTGAATCCGGCGGAGCGCCACCGGTTGTTAGATCTCCTTTTTCGACCCACACACTTAGATTGGGCTCCATACGCTCTCAGAATGCAGTTCATGCGGGACATTTGTGCCTCGATAAAAGATCGCATCAAAGCGCTTTCAGCCCAAAAAGGCGAGACATCGAGAATTCTTGAAATCAAAGGTGAAGCCGGCATTGGAAAGACTACAATCGTACGAACAGTCGCTTTTGAATTGGCACAGGAACATTATTTGTGTTTTTGGATTAAGCGTTCGTATGGCGACTTGTCTGGTTCACGCTTCGATGCCGTTGTAAAAATTCTCAATAAAGCACTACTTAAAGCCGATGTTGAATTGATATTCTTCCTTGACGATCCTTATGCGACTAGAGTGAGCTTGGCCCAAGCACTTGGATCACTTGCCGAAGCGGACTTTCGTTGGGTAATTGTTGTCAGCAGTCGAAAAACAGATGAAACAATCTACCTAGAGGAAACATTTCCATCAGCAGTCCCCGCGGAAAATGCCTTTCCCCTCCCGACTGATTTTACGCCAGGGGAGATGGCGCGATTGCCGGAATACCTCGTAAGCCTCGGTGTTGCACCATCAGTGGAGATAGCTACCAGCAAGATGATTCCGCCCGGAATTGCTCACAGCAAAGATGTCTTATGTTCATTGTGGTATTTGTTGCCGCAAACACACGGTGCTATTGAGGATTCAGTTGTTGGAGAGTACCGACGTTTGGGTGACGTCGGAGATTACGTTCGACGGTATGCCAATGCGGCGGAAGACGGAAAAAGCATCGCAAAACCTGCCTACGAGTTTGTGACCGTGACCTCTGGTTTTGATAATGCCCCACTTCCGGTTGAGGTTCTGATTAGTGCCCTTGGAATTTCATATGGTGAGTGGAATCAACAGTGTAAAGAAAAAAAACCCCTTTGGGGTTTGCTATACGATGACGAGTATCCTCGCGCCGAAACGTATTGCTATCGAACGCGAAATTACATTGTCACTGAGATTCTGTTACGCACATTAAATATTGGCACGACTGGTCATACTGGAGAGTTTCGGTGCCTCAAGCGATTATTATCGGCATGCACCTCCGCTACACCACCGTACAAGGCGTTTATTTGGGATATTCTCGTCACTCGTCGAGTTTTGATACAAAAGCGCTTTAACTTTATACAAGCCATGGAACTTTACGATGCTGCTATTAAGGCGTTCCCAAAACCTGCTGGAGTACTCGAACACCAACGTGAAATTGTGAAACGGCACCTTGGTGGCGACGCTCAGGAAGTTTATGATGCATTAAGGAAATTAATTGGTCGGAGCCAGGACCGCTCAATTAGCGATCAAGACGCACCTGACAATCTTCATACCTCTGCGGCCGCGGCTCTGCATCAGTTGATTCGAGAGAGGCGGATCGATCCGGTCCATGGCGCTGAAACAGTGTTTGATCATGTGACATCGGCAATTGCCTTCGATCAGTTTTCACTGCATGCATTCCATGTTCATGCCCAGACACTTCTAACAATTGCTTCTGGTTTGCGGGGTACAAATCAACTCGCGTTTATGGCAAATTTAGAACGAGCAGCGCGAATAACTGCTCGTGGATTACTTCTCATTCAACAAGCTACGGCTGGGAGATCTAATCACTCAGCGAGTGATAGCCTTAAATTATTTCAGGATCTACAAGCTGAAATTGTAATAGCGCACCCTGATATCGAAATGGGATACAAGGAGGCGACGCAACTTTTCGAAGAAACAGGGGACCAGACAGGATTTGCATTTATTGCCCGACTGCTGCTAACGAAGGCCAGCAATGTGAACAAGGGCCATGCATTCAAGAAGGTGGATGATTATCTACGCTACGTATTCAAGGCTCTTGGTGCGGCTCAAAAGCAACCATGCGATGAGCTTCTGCTATGCAGGATAGAACTCGTTGTGAATTGGCAATTAAATGAGAATAAAGGGCCAGTAGTTTGGGAGCAATTCGAGGAAGACTTGCTAAAAATCGTCAGTAAACCCCGATATGCTCCTGATGCAATGTGGACATTTTACTTGGGAGTTGCGGAATACCACCTTAAAAAATTCAATGAAGCGGAAGGCTATTTCCAACTGCTTCGGTCTCGAAGCCTGCCTTCGCAAACAGGACATGTAATTCGTTGCCTTTACTTGGGAGACAAAAGTACGCCCAGGGTTCTTGAGGGGACTATTGTGCGTGGATCATACAACCGATTCCTTTATTGCTCCGAACTCGGAACCGATGTGCTTATCCGCAAAGGTGAGTTTATTGATCGTCCTGATGAGATAAAGCATTTCAAAATTGGCTTTTCATTTTACGGAACGATAGCCCTTGAGCGAAGTAGTTCTGAGTGATCGATAGGCGTGTCATCCAAATTCGTAAACGGGTTCCGCACAATCGCAGATTTTTATTTCCGCATAGCCTCTGAAATGAAACCTCTTCAACCGCCTGACAGCCACCATCTTTCGGCTGCCATCGGCTGGCTCGGGCTTGGCAATTGGCAGGAGGCGAATGGGGAATTGGAGAAGATCGCCCCGGCATTGCGGTCTCATGCAGCCGTGCTGGCGGTCAAATATGAGGTCTATGCCAAGGCGGGCGGGAAGTGGGACAGGGCGGATGAAATTGCGCGCGAGCTTGTCCAAATCCACCCGGAGGAGCCGCAATTCTGGATTTGGCATGCGTATGCCACGAGACGCATGCCTGGCGGCGGAATTGCCCAAGCCAGGGAGATTCCCGGCAAGGCGCATCAGTTTCACTGCTGAAGGAGCCGGAAAAATTCATTTCCCGATGCGGGTGAAATTGTCACGCTGTTGGTCGTGCCGTTTGTCGTCACAATCCCGGCATAATTTGACCAGTTGACCGTCGTAATGACGCCATTGGTTTGGAGCACAAAGCCCGTTGATGGAGACGGCCAGGAAACAACCACATTGCCGGCGGAACAGGCAATGCTGAGCGAAGGGGGCAAGGCCCCAATGGCCAAAGATGGCACACCGATGCGATAGAAAAACGGACCGCTATTTGTGGCCGTTGTATCCGTGTAACTCGTCGTGCCGGCCTGTCCGGCGATATTGGTTTGCAGGGTCGAAAATGCCGGTAGCGCGGACAAATCCGTGCTGCGTTGAATAAAATAATTTATGCCGCTGACACTTTGCCAGGTGACGATAATGCCGGAGGGATTGCTCGTGTTTGACGCGGAGAGCATTTGCAAGACCGACGAGGGATCAAGGGGGTCGAGTCCCGCGATCCATTTCTGCCAGTTGTTCATGCCATTGCCGTCGGTATCGGCATAATCCGCCGAGCCGTCCGTGGGCAGGCCGTAGAGCTGCAACCAGGCGTAAGAAATAATGGATGTGGGCGATTGAAATTCATACGCGCCGATGTCCACCGTGCCGCCAACGATGCGCGGGTTGCCATCGAGGTCAGTCCCATTGGTGACGCAGGAATTATTTCCAGCATTGATGCAAGGCGAGTTGGATTGAAGATGAAAGTCGCCGCCGCCCAAATTCACAAGAGCCGGCTCGTTGGTGATGTTGCCAAGACCGTTGGTTGGAAGCGGAGTAGTGCAGGAGTAGTTGATGGCAGCATTGCCCGGAAAATAGAAATTGGAACCCGTCGCGGCTGAATTGTAATATAGAATGCCATTGCTTACGCTGCCTCCATAAGCGCCACCGCCGGCAACAGATGTCCGGGCCGAGGCCGCGGTGTTGCTGATGACCGTGCAATTGACCAGCGCGCTGTTATAAGCGCCGCCGCCGTTGCCGCTCGCGAAATTATTATTCAACACGCAATTAATCAAGACATTCGAGTAAGCGCCGCCGCCCCATTGACTTGCCTGGTTACTTGAGATGAGGGAATCGCTGACGACGCCAAAACTCACACCGCCGCCGCCAGTGTTGGCCGAATTGTTGCTGACGACACAACTCGTCAAAACGCTGAAAGCCGCGCCACCACCGTAACCGCTGTCGGAACCGAAATGGTTGCCGACGATCAAGCAGTTGCTCAACAGGCAACCGTCCGCCCCGCCGCCATAACTTAAGTTTTGATAAGACACGAAGTTGCCAGCCAGGGTGCAATTGAGCAACGTGTTGGAAGCCGCGCCGCCGCCATAACTGGCGGAATTACTGGTCAAAACACAGTTGATCAGGGTGCCGCCAAACGCGCCGCCGCCATAAGCGCGCGTGGCGAGGTTGCTGCTGATAATGCAATTGGAGACGGTCGCGCCCGACGATTCGCACCAAACCGCGCCGCCGCTTTGCTCTCGAATCAGATCGCCGGAGGTGCTGGCGCCGCCATGGGTGAGAGTGAAGCCGGAAAGCGAAGCGCCGTTGGTGAGATAAACACAACGGCCAGGACGATAGACGACCGGATTCGTGTTAAACCCCGTGATCGTCGTTGCCCCCGGACCATTGACGCTTTGCACTGCAACCGCCTTGTTGATCACCACTCGATTCGTTGCGGATCCATAAACGACACGCCCGCCGGTTTTGTAAATTCCGTTGGAGACAAAAACAAGATCGCCAGCCACCGCCGCGTCAATGGCGCTTTGAATATCCGTGGCTGCCGTGCTCCAATTCAGGTAAGGCGGCAATGGATTGGAGCTGTTCAAAGTCACATAGCGCACAGACGGGGAAAGACTCGCCTGCGGCGTCAGCGATGCCGTCAGACTCGTCGCCGAACTCAAAAGGTTGGCAACGACAGTGACATAGCCGCCGGCATCGCTCATCTGGACGTTGGCGATGTTCAGTGTCGGCGTGGCACTGCCGGTGATTCGACCGCCATCGGCCAATGGCGCACCATTGAAATACCACTGATAATTGAGCGGCCCCGTGCCGATGGCTGCAACGGCGAACGTTGCGGCGCCGCCCAACAACACCGCCTGGCTGCCTGACTGTGACAGGATTTGCACCGGCGCCAGCACGGTCAGGTTCGCAACCGAGCTGGTGGCAGATCCATAATTATTTGTGAGAATCACCTGATAGGCCGCGCTGTCATTGGTCTGAACGTTTGATATGCTCAACGTCGCCGAGGTTGCGCCGCTGATCCGCCCGCCGTTGGTCAGCGCCACGGCGTTGGAATACCAAAGGTAACTGGGCGGGGCAAAGCCGGTTGCCGCGACCGTGAACGAGGCGTTGCTGCCAGCCAGCACGGTCCGATTGGCGGGCTGGCCTGTAATGGTGACTGGCAGTTCAACCGTAACGGCCGCCACGGCGCTGGTCGCCATCCCGGAACTGTTGGACACAGTGACCCAATAGCTTCCGGTATCGTTTGTCACTGTCAGGGCGATGGTGAGGGAATTGGAATAAGCGCCTGCGACCCGTCCGCCGTCAGCCAGCGGTGTGGCGTTGAACCACCATTGGTAGGCCGGCGGATCGCCGAGCACCGATACGGTCAAGGAGAGATTGCTGCCGGCCAGAACGATTTGGCTGGCGGGAGAGACCAGGAACCAAGGCGCGTGTTGATATTCGTAAGCCCCCATGTCCACCACGCCATTGACGATGCGCGGATGACCATCCAGGTCAGTGCTTGTGGTGACGAAACCGTTGGAACCGGCATCGATGCACGGAGAGGTGAATTGCAGACGGTAATCCCCACCGGCGTAATCCACGAAGAGTGGATCGCTGGTGATGTTGCCATCCCCGCCGGGATCCGAGGAGGAGCAGCAATAGGAGAACGTCGAATCGTCGTAAT
>Ga0326728_10009963_pt1 | contig 22494 bp, 22 predicted proteins | sample MB3enrmetagenome_FD_207602 | JGI IMG/M metagenome (GOLD analysis project Ga0326728, IMG submission 207602) | Lab enriched peat soil microbial communities from McLean, Ithaca, NY, United States - MB31MN | ecosystem: Environmental > Terrestrial > Soil > Wetlands > Peat | place: USA: New York... | reverse complement strand
CATGAAGGTAATCCCGAAGCGGTTGGTGCCGGAGGGCGGCTGCTGCTGCGCCTGGCCGCGCAGGCTGAATGGTTCCGCGTTGAGCGATGAGTTGCTTCCTATCCAGAAGATGGCGCCGTGCGGCTGGTTGGGGTTGAAGCCGCGGAAGTTGCCGCGTCCGCCTCCTCCGCCAAACCCGCCCGGCCCGCCGAAGCCACCGCCGCCGCCAAAAAGGCCTCCGCCGCCGCCAAAGTTACCGCCGCCTTGCCCGCCCGGCAGAACTCCCTGCGCGCGCAGCGTCTCCACCGCATCGCGGACGCGGTCCATGTCCAAACCGGCCAGCGGACTCACCGCTCCTGTCTGGCCGCTAATAGCCACTGAATCGTCGCCAAAGTCGGAGTTACCGGCAATCGAGGGCAGCGCCGCGCCGGTCACGCCGGATGGTCCAGCCTGGGTTTCGGTCTCGCTCGTGAGCGCGCTCATCAAGCTCAGACTCTGCGCGCCGTTGGCCGTTAATTGCTGGATGCTCGACTGGATAGCTTGCTGACTTGCCGCTTCTTTCTCCTGCTGCTGGGCTGCCCGCGAAGCCAACAGCAGATCAAAACTCACCGTTTGGTCGTGACTGGCGGTGTTGAGCACCGCCTCCTGCGAGCCGGGTGCAAAGCCCGCAAACTGAGTGTGGAGAACGTAGCGGCCATTCTGTGGAATGGTCAGTGTCCATGCGCCGGTGATGTCGGTAGTGGTGGAAAAGCGCTTGCCGGTAAGCGTGTTCTGGGCAGTTACGGTCACGCCGGGCAGCGGAATGTTCCCGCTCTTGACCATGCCGTGCAGTTTTCCACCAGACGGCGCCGGAGCGGGAGGACTCTGCGCAGCCGGTTCACTGGCGCCAGACGTGCTCGCCGGAGCAGACTGCTGGGCCGTCGGCGTGGCCGGAGACTGGGCTATGGAGGCAAGACCTCCAGCCACAAAGATTCCCACCACAACTGCCCAACGCACAGCCTCTCGCCGCATGGACGCTCCCTGCCATTTCGCGCTCGTACCCATTCAGACGGACCACACGCCTCAAAGGTTTACCGTAGCGTGACAGCTTCAACCCATCGTAAACTTGGGAATGGCCATTAGAGAAGCCAAATCCCGGCCATTTCATCTGGAAGAAGTCACCACAACATCCTCTCCGACCACAATCGCACATGCGCGGGAGTTGCTGCTCGAATATGGCCGCTTTGTGATTGCGCAACCTGCATGCGTACACTTCTGCTACGGTTCTCTTGAACAAGAAGCAGCCGGTCTGCCCCGTAGCTTCAACGAACAGGGTGGTGGCTGTCTATTGGCCCATGTGCTTGGGAAGCCATCAGGATTCGTTGCCTGGCGCACACTGCCTGCCTCAGTTTCAACCCTTGCCTGGGAACTGAAGCGCCTATGGGTGCGTCCCAGCGGTCGCGGCCTCGGGCTAGGCCGAGCCTTGACCCAGGCCGTCCTCGACCGTGCTGCTGCCGCGGGATGCAAGGCTGTCTTTCTCGACACAGCACCCGCCGCTATGGATTCCGCGTATCGCCTCTATCTGCAAATGGGTTTTGTGCCTTGCACGCCGTATAACGACAATCCCATAGAAGAACTGGCTTACCTCGTGAAACGCCTGTGATCCCGTATTCGGCTCTCAATACAGGCCATAGTTTTCCAGTTACTTTATTGTTCAATATGGCAAAAATTCCCTTGCATTCCCGTGTGGCCTATGTTAACTATTATGTTAATAATCTATCGATTGCTACCGCGAAAGTAACCCCGGCGGCAATGGAACAGGATAATCTCCATGTTGAAGATTGGCACATCCATCCGCGCTTTCCGCCTGCAGAAGGGGCTTTCTCAGGGAGACATCGAAAAGAAGACCGGCCTGTTGCGATGCTATCTCTCGCGCGTGGAGAATGGCCATACGGTTCCTTCGCTGGATACGTTGTCGAAGATTGCGCGGGCTCTCGACCTGCCCATTACCCAGTTTTTCGCCGATGATGCGCAAGGCCGGCAGCCGAACCTGCAAAAGCTCTCCGATGAGGAGCTGCGCTTTCTCAATCAGATTCGCCGCTACTCTACCAACCTGAACGAGAGCGACCGCAAGTTGCTGTTGGCCATGGTAAAAAAATTCGCCGTCACGGCAACGCGCTAGGCCGGCCAGCCCTGGAAACCCATTTATACGTCGTTTCCAAGGTGGAAGATGGGCTCGACGCCATGCGTGCCGGCCAGCAATGTCTGTTCCTCAGTTACGTTCAATGGCTTGTAGTTCTGCGCCACATCCATCGCCAGGCGGAAGTAGCGTTCGTCTCCCGGCGGAATAGCGGCAGTGATGGTGTGGCCAAGGGTCCAGCGCAAGCCCAGGGAGGCCTCATCCGGGAAGGCCACTGGCTGATACCAGCACTTGGGCTGGGGATGGTTGTGCTTCTGCTCGGCAGGCCACACCGTCTTGGCCATGGACTTGAGAGCAAGGATGCCCATCTTCTTTTCCTGGGCGCGCTTGAGTATCTGCGGGCCAAAGTTGGCCTGGCTGAAGAGAACCCAGTTGAGGGGGAATAGAATCGTGTCGAAGTTGTACCGGTCCATAGCCGCCAAAGCAGTCTCTGCCGAGTGGACGGAGAAGCCGATGTAACGGATCTTGCCTTCCTTCCTGGCCGCCTCCATGGTTTCGATGGCTCCGCCGGGGCCCAGAACCTTATCCAGATCCGACCTTTTAGTGAGCGCGTGGAACTGGTAGAGATCCAGATGGTCAGTCTTGAGCAGTTTGAGAGATTGTTCGAGGTCCGCGCGCGAATCGTCCTTCAGGCGGCCGTCGGTCTTGCAGGCCAGAAAGCACTTGTTCCGATAGGGCGCCAGAGCCGGTCCCAGCCGTTCCTGGGCATTGCCGTAGCTGGGCGCGACATCGAAGTAGTTGATGCCGCGATCCACGGCCTCGGCGACGATATTGGACGCCGCGCCGGTTTCTTCGTTCATCACCACAATCCCCCCAAAACCTATGATGGAGAGCTGTTCGCCGGTCTTGCCCAGCGTGCGGCGGGTGATGGGGCTGACGGGTGTCGCGATCGATGCGTTGGCTTGGCTGGCGCATGCGGCCGCGGCTGTAATGACGGCTTGCTTGAGAAAATCGCGGCGTTCCATGGTCTACCTCCTGAGAGTGGGAATGAGACGTCCAGTTTACGGAAGTCATTGTTGCATAGAATGCCGCGGCGGGGCATCCCTTTAACGCGATAACTTGACCAGGTAGAAGCTGAACAGCACCAGCATTCCCACCACCATTCCTGTGGCCACGCGAACTCGAAAGAGAAACAGATTACGGGATGCGCCGATCCGGGGCACCATTGGGGCCGCGAAGAGCAAACCGCAGAGAAAGCCGCCCAGGTGAGCAGAATTGTCGATGCTCACACCGGTATGCTGAACCACCACGCCCAGGCTGATGGTGAAGCCGATTACCAGGTTGATGGCTGCAAAAAGGATCACCGACCTGCGCAGCTTGTGCAGTTCCAGCGGCGGTACCGGTAGCCGGTGCGACTTGAGCAATACGATCAGTGCGCCGGCAATGCCGAAGACTGCTCCAGAGGCGCCTGCTCCATATGGAAACGCGGCCAGGCTGTGATTAATCGTCCAATCCGGGGACGGGGAGTACTTCAGCCAGTTGACGCAGGTCGACAACAGGTTGCCCGCCGCGCCGGTGAGAATGTACACCGCCAACACGCCCGCCGAACCCATCAGCGGCTCTGCCAGCAATCCCAGGTTCCACAAGCACCACATATTGGTGGCCAGGTGAATCCAGCCCACATGCACGAACATAGCGGTAACGATGCGCCACCATTCGCTATAGACCAGGACGGAGCCGGCGTTGTCGGCTCCCCAGTACTTCAGTTGATCGGCGGTCGAACCCCAGACACTGACCCCGTGCGCCGTCATCACCAGAAAAACCAGGCAGTTGATGATTACCAACGCATAGGTAGCAGGCGCATAAGACCAGGACGGACGCCGACGGCGAACCGTGGGAGGCGGAGGCGGATTGTATCCAGCCTCCGGACGCAGTATCTCCGCATGGAGGCCGGGATCTCTGGATGGAGGAGTGGGGGGAAAGCTTCCCATCTCTCAACTTTAATGCATTTTGGAGCGGTACTGTGCGCGGAGAGAGCGAATTGCCTCGAACCTACGTCCGAAACATGAAACCAACGTAATCTAACCATAATTTCGATGTACTCTGGTGTTTGGCACTCGCTGATCCTGCGCGGCATGGGATTTTGCCGGAGTGCGTAGGCCCTTGAAAGGAGTGGAAGCGTGATTCCAGAGGACATTTCGAAAAAGCGGATTCGGCGGGCGTTGCTCAGCGTGACCGACAAAACCGGCCTGGTGGAGTTTGCCCGGGTGCTGTTCGGCTTTGGCGTGGAACTGGTGTCCACCGGCGGAACGGCGCGGGCGCTGCGCGAGGCCGGCCTGGCCGTCAAAGACATCAGCGAGCTGACCGGCTTTCCGGAGATGCTTGACGGCCGCGTCAAGACTTTGCATCCCAAGGTCCATGGCGGCCTGCTCTACATCCGCGGCAACAAGGAGCACGAGGCCGCCGTCGCCGCGCATGGAATCCAGCCCATCGACATGGTGGTGGTGAACCTCTATGCCTTCGAAAAGACCGCCACACAACCCGGCGTTGCTTTCGGCCATCTCATCGAGAACATCGACATCGGCGGCCCGTCGATGGTGCGTTCCGCCGCCAAGAACTTTGAAGACGTGACAGTCGTGACCAGCGTCGCCGATTATCCAGCGCTCATCGAAGAACTGAAAAGCACAGGTGGCGCTCTTAGCCGGGAGACTCGCTGGCGGCTGGCCAGGCAGGCCTTCTCGCTGACCGCGGCCTACGATGCGGCCATCGCCAACACGCTGGACCAAATATCGGAAGCTCCCTCGCCGTCCACGCCAGCCGCACCGCAGGTGCCAAGCCTGCCCACGACCCTGCGCATCAACCTTTCGCTGGTGCAGGCGTTGCGCCACGGCGAAAACCCCCACCAGCGCGCTGCGCTTTACGCCGACGGAACAGGGCAGGGAATCGCTGGGGCAACACAACTCCATGGCAAGCAACTCAGCTTCAACAACCTCGTCGATCTGGACGCCTGCTGGGAACTGGCGCAGGAGTTCGATGAGCCCGCGGTCATCATCGTCAAGCACACCAACCCCTGTGGCGCGGCTACCGGCTCCACAATCCTCGAAGCCTACCTCAAGGCGCTGGCCTGCGACCCGGTCTCGGCCTATGGCGGAGTCATCGGCATCAATCGCGCCGTGGACGGCGATGCCACAGCGGAGATCGCCAAGCTCTTCGTCGAGGCCATAGCCGCTCCCGGCTTTACAGCCGAGGCCCGCGAGCGCTTCGCCGCCAAAAAGAACCTGCGCCTGGTCGAAGTGCAGGCCGCCCCGCCGCGTCCCGTCGTCAAGCATGTGTCGGGAGGCTTATTGATGCAGGACGCCGACACCGGCCGCATCAACGCCGCCGCCCTCGACCCCGGCCTGAAGGTGGTTACATGGCGTCCGCCGACGGCCGAAGAACTGCGCGGCCTGCTCTTCGCTTGGCGCGTTTGCAAATACGTCAAGTCCAACGCCGTCGTCTATGCGCGCGACGGCCAGACCCTCGGCGTGGGCGCGGGGCAGATGAGCCGCGTGGACGCCGCCCGCTTCGGCGCGATGAAAGCCGTGTTGCCGCTCAAAGGCTGCGTCGCCGCCTCCGACGCCTTCTTTCCCTTCCCAGACGGCCTTGAAGCCGTAGCCGCCGCCGGAGCCACCGCTGTCATCCAGCCCGGAGGCTCGGTGCGCGACGAAGAAGTCATTGCTGCCGCCGACAAGTTGGGCATGGCCATGGTCTTCACCGGAATGCGCCACTTCCGGCATTGATGAATAGCGCGGAGCGTTGCTATGGCTTTTGAAAATCCCCTATAATCCGGCAATGAATCCAGGATTCTCTGTTTGCACAGTATTCGCTGTTGGATTTCTCATGGCATCGGTTGGATGTGCGCCGGGACAAACAACGCCCGCGCCCGGTAGTACATCTTTTCTACATGGCATCGATGTCAGCATCAACGGTAGTGCGCCCTTGCACTTTGGCCTGGATACAGGGCTTTCTTTCGATTTCAGTATTACTCCGGAAAAGGCTAAGCAGCTTGGCTTGCCGGTTACCGGCCATCACATAGCACATTTCTCTGACAAGCAGGAGGGTCCAGGGAAAGATACTGACATCGTCCGAGCCACAACGCTCACAGTCGCAGGTCACACCTTTATCGGGCATACAGGTGTAATACTGCCGGATGCGCACAACGACGGCACACTTGGCATCACGCTCTTTCGTGATGTTCTTTTGACGCTGGACTTTCCGCACGACCAACTCAGCGCCTCAGAAGGAGCGCTACCTCTCCCGAATGGCCGTGATCTCCTCGCCTACACGACAAATCCGGATGCGACCTTCGGCCCGCTCCGTGTTACTCCAACCGTCACCATCCAGCTTGCCGGTCAAACTTTATCAGCACTGTTGGACACCGGCGCACGAAAGCTGAATGCAGACGTAATTGTGCCCACAAAGATGGCGGCAACACTTCCCCTTAGCCTGGCGGGATCCGCGATGATGATGGACGCTGTGGGGAACAAATACCATTCGTACATAGCTAAGCTGAACGGCGATCTGATAATGGGCGACATTGTGCTGCACAACCCCACGGTGCTTATCTCCGACAGGCTCGGCTTCGTCAATCTGGCGCGTGTGTTGAATTCGCTTAATATCACGATCGATCAACACAATCATAGGTTGCGAGTCACCATGCCAGGCAGCGCGTCTTCTGTGGCTCAATGAAAAATAAAGAGCCTGTGTACCCCATCCTTGCGGCGTTCCTATATTTGTCGAAAGGGTGGGAGACGACGAATTATCAACCCGCACCCGATCCGCACTACTGTCCGTTGTGCAGTTCGTTCTGTGCAACGGCATCCAAAGCCTCACTGACAGAAATAATCCGCACCCCTTCGTATGCCCCTACCGAGAGCAGCGTCCTGTCTCCGGTAACAATAAAGTTGGCTTTGGCGGCCAGCGCCGTGCCGATGACCACATCGTCGTCCGGATCGGGCGCGAGGCGCGAAAGATCAGGCGGCTGCACAATCTCAACCTGCCTTGCGTAAGTACTAAAAAGCTCAGTTGGAGAAACGCCCAGACCGGCAATATGCCTTTTTAATTTGCTGCGCAAAAGGACATCCGCCAATTCCGCAAGAAGCGGGTCTCTCGTGAACAGTTCGACGCGTGCTACGGCTGCTGCTCTGAGCAAACGACGCGGCGCGCCCTTCCACAAAAGCGCCGACACCACAATGTTCTTGTCCAGCACCAGTCGCATCAGGCGCCTCGGCTTGCCCGCTTCTCCGCGCGCATCGCCCGAATCTCCTCGGCCACGTCTTCAGGAGACATGTAATCCTCGGAATTTGTAGCGTCAAGTTTGTCGAGGAGGGCGATCAGCTCCCCTGCCGCCTTCGCCTTCAACTGCTTGCGTAGCATCTCCTCCAGCGATTCAGGAGAGAGCAGTCCGGCGCGTTGCGCCTCTTGCGCCAGTTGATCGGGAAGTGTGAGCTGGATTGTTGTCATTCTGTCCTCCCTGGGGGAGCTTGGCATTCCATCCTGTATCCCTATCGTAACCCAAACATCACTACGGAGCGAGACGCATCACTCGTTATTCCCGCCGGTAATATGCCGCTTCTCACCCAACTTTAGTAAACTCATTGCCAGAATGTTACTTTTCGACCGTACTACTCGCCGCCCCCGTTCTGCCTTCCGTCTCTTCGCGCTGGCAGTGGCCGCAATGGCAATTACCTCGCTTCTCTCGTCCGCCCAGGGCACGCACCTCTGGACCCAGTCGCGGCTGGAAGAGTTTGAAAAAGGCACGCCGCAAGGAGTAGCTCTCACCAGTGACGGCCATCTGCGCACCGGCCCCGGCCTGGCCGAGTTAGCCACCACGCCTTCCACCTACGTCTGGTCGGTCGCGGTGGACAAAAACGGCACGGCCTACGTGGGAACTGCCTCGCCGGCCACCGTGTTGCGCATCGCGGCAGACGGCAAGCCCTTCACGCTCTTCGAGACAAAAGACCTCTCAGTCCAGGTGGTCCGACTCGGCCCGGATGGCGCGCTCTACGCGGCCAGTTTGCCCAGTGGCAAGGTTTTTCGGCTCAAGCCCGATGCAACCGCCAAGCAGGACGAGACCAGCGCCACGGTCGTTTTCGACGCTGCTAAGCTCGACGATGCAACGGCTGGCGAAGCCACGGCCTCAGGCAAAACGGCCGACAGCAAGGATTCAGGCAAAGCGAGCGACAGGAAGGCCAACGACTCAAAGCCAGCAACCGGCAAAGTCCCGAGTACAGAAAAACCCGGAGCAAAAACCCATTACATATGGGAGATGACATTCGATTCAACAGGTCGCCTTTACATCGCCACCGGCGGGCCGGGAGCCGTTTACCGCGTCGAACTGGATAAGATGGGGACCAAGCCCGGCGCCAAGCCTGAAGCCTTCTTCAAGAGCGATGAGCAGCACATACGCTCCCTCGCATGGGACGGGCAGGGCAATCTGATCGCAGGCACGGACGGCTCCGGCCTCGTCTATCGCATCAGCCCGCAGGGCAAAGGCTACGTCCTCTTTGAGGCGCCCCGCAGAGAGATTACTTCCATCGCCGTGGCCGCCAACGGCACCATCTACGCGGCCAGCGTAGGCGACAAGAGCCGCAACCCGCTGCCGCCGCTGAACATACAGGGACCTGGCATGGGCGCCATGATGGCCTTCATGCAGCCCGGCTCAATGCAGGCGGCCAACACCAGCGCTTCAATCACCGAGGTCAGCGAGATTTACGCGCTGGCAGAAGGCCAGGCGCCGCGCAAACTCTGGTCCGGCAAGGACGAGATCGTTTACGCACTGGCCGCGCAGACGGAGGGACTACTGGCGCTCACCGGTAACCGTGGCCGCGTCTTGCGCATCACCGACGACAGCTTCGCCGATATAGCCCACCTGACCGCGCAACAGGGCCTGAGCCTGGCCGTCGCACAAAGTGCAAAAGGCCAACCGGACGCCGTCTTCATCGGCACCGGCAACACCGGAAAGCTCTACCGCCTGGCCGCAACCGCCGATAAGCACGAATACGCCAGCGACGTGCTGGATGCCGGCGCCTTGGCCCGCTTTGGCCGCGTCGAGGTCCAGCCCGGCTCGGTCAACTACGAACTGCTGACCCGCACTGGCAACGTGGAGCAGCCCGCGCGTGGCCGCAACGGTGAAAGCCGCGCCGATTGGGGCTGGTCCGACTGGCAGCCGCTCCACGACGGCGTAGTGGCCTCGCCAGCAGGCCGCTTCCTGCAATGGAAGGCCGTCCTTCGCACAAATGGAACGCTGGGCAGCGTGGGCGTCAACTACCTGCCCGTCAACGCCGCTCCGGTGGTGGACGAGTTGGTAGTCGTGCCCGGAGCACGCTGGAACGCCCAGAATCAGCCCGGCGGTCAGCCGCCGATGGTCAACATCGCTTTTCCTGCCGCTAGCCCGAACGCTGGCCCGAACGCTGGTCCGAATGCTGGCCCGAACGTGGGCCTGAACGTGGGCCTGAACCTCAGCCAGATCCCCGGGATTAGTCACGATGCTGGCGCAAACGCGCCCTTGCAGGCCGCCAAGGACCGCACCGCCATCACCGTCCGATGGGCGGCGCACGACGACAACGGTGACGAGCTGACCTACTCCCTCTACCTGCGCGGAGATGGCGAAACCGTTTGGCGGCTGCTCAAGGACAACATCCGCGAGAAGGCCTACAGTTTTGATGCCACACTGATTCCCGATGGCGGCTATCAGATCAAGGTGGTCGCCTCCGACGCGCCCTCGCACACCCCCAGCGACGCCCTCACCGGCGAGAAGATCAGCCAGCGCTTCGAGGTGGACACCACGCCGCCGGTCGTCACCGCGCTCAAGGCAGTCGGTGAGCCCGCGGACTGCGAAGGCAGCCACTGTCCCCGGCCGTTTCGCGTGGTTTTCGATGCCGAGGATGCCTTTTCACCCATCGCCCGCGCCGAGTACTCGCTCGACGCCGGGCCCTGGCAGTACATTGAGCCGGTGGGCCGCATCTCCGACTCTCGCCGAGAACACTACGAACTGCGTATATCCTTGGATGTTGTGGCGGGCAAGATCAGCGAGCACCTGATCGCCGTCCGCGTCTATGACAGGCACGAGAACGTGGGTGTGGCCAAGACGGTGATTGCCGCGGAAGAGAAGTAGATCAGGACAGGCAGGCGCACAAGTAGAATAGATTCAATGTTCTTCGAGTTGTACGTGGCAACCCGGTATCTGAAGGCCAAGCGGCGGCAAGCCGTGGTGGGCGTGGTCACCATCATCTCCATTGCGGGCGTGGCCGCGGGCGTGGCTGCGCTCATCATTGCCCTGGCCATCACCAACGGCATGAGGCGCGATCTTCAGGACCGTCTCCTTGGCGTCTCGGCCCACGTGGACCTGATGCGCGTCGAGGCGGACGGCATTCGCGACTGGCAACCTCTGCTCGAACGCTTGCGCCGCGTTCCCCACGTTACCGCCGTCGCGCCGGGAATCTATGGACAGGTGCTGGTCTCGCGCGGACCCCGCGCCGGCTTCGCGCTCATCAAGGGCATCATCCCCGACCAGGAGCGGACGGTCAGCAGTTTGCTCGGCACCATCGTCTCAGGCTCCGCCAAAGACCTTGAACCGGAGGCGCGCAACAAGTTGGCGCAAACGGTTCCCGGCGAAGGTTGGATCAACGCGCCATACCCCGCCCTGGTGCTGGGCAAAAGCCTGGCTGAAACCATCGGCGCGCAGGTGGGCGACAGCGTTCTCGTCACCAGTCCGCAGGGTGAGCTTACCCCGCTTGGCCTCGCGCCCAAATACCAGCGCTTTCGCGTGGCCGCCATCTTCCAGTCGGGCTTTTATCAGTACGATTCGGCCATGGCCTTCATGCGCCTCTCGGAGGCCCAGCGCCTTTTCAGCGAGCCCGACCTGCTCTCTGTCATCAGCTTCAAGGTGGACAACTTGTACCGCGCTCCCGCCATCGGCCGCGCCATCGAGCACGAGGCCGGACGCGGCTTCATGACCACCAACTGGATGGAGCAGAATCGCGAGCTCTTCCGCGCCCTCAAGCTGGAGCAGGTGGTCACCTTCATCATCATCGCGCTCATCGTCATCGTCGCCGCGCTCAACATTCTCATCGCCCTCACCATGATGGTGATGGAAAAAACCCGCGACATCGCCGTCATGATGAGCTTCGGCGTGCAGCCGGCGCAGGTCCGCCGCATCTTCCTGCTGCAAGGCTTTCTCATCAGCATTCTCGGGACCGCAGTTGGGTTGTTGCTCGGCTACCTCGTCGCCTGGGCCGGCGGACACTATCACTTCATCCACTTATCCGCAGAAGTCTACTCCATCGACACGCTGCCCTTCGCCCCGCGCCCCCTCGACGGCATCATCGTCTCCGTAGTTTCGATAGGAATCTCGCTGCTGGCCACGCTGTATCCGTCGTCGGCTGCTTCGCGGATTTTGCCCGCCGAGGCGCTGCGGTATGAGTGATGGAGCAAACGAAACATAGGGGCAAGTTTACGATTTACCCGCAAGCATACTGGGATGGAAGACACGGTTATAGACGCATGATGTGGCAGACGGGAACTATGCTGTAGGTGGAATTTCTTGAAAGGGTATTGACATGACGTGGGTTGTAGGCACTCCGACTATGTTCGGATTTGGCTTTGGTCTTTCCGACATCCGCGTAACGCTACACGACGACTCTGAAGTGGATTGTTTGCAAAAAATATACCCAGTCGGCCGATATATAGCGGCAGGCTTTGCCGGTTCCGTTTACATAGGCTTTGCAATGATTGACGAACTTCGCAGGCGTGCTAATTTGGCAGACGAACGGCTATCCTGTGATCCAAATCTTGTTGCAAGGGACTGGCCACAATATGCTCGTGCGATCTTCGATAATTCCTCACCAGAAGATCAGACAAATCGATGCGATCTCATGCTCATTTCCGCACACCCGACTGAACACAATGGCAACCCGAATTTGCCTCGTTGCTATGTTCATATCTTTCGTTCACCAACTTTTAAGGCGGAGGTTATTCCGGTCCACACGCTCGGCTCAATTGGTTGCGGAAGCGACTATGAACCCTGCAAAGAGGTGATCGATAGATTTAATTCAAGCAACGATCGCCGAATGTTTTATGCGCAAGGGGGGCGGACACTCGGCGGAATGGGAACAATGATAGGAATCGATCTGACGAACCTTTTAATGCGCGTTCAACCAGGAGGTATCAGTTCGCACCTGCATTATTGTTGGGTGTACAGAGGCAAAATCACCATATCCACAAATGACCATACACAAAAGGGCCGTTGGAGTATTATCCCGCTCGGAAGTGAGAATTCGCCAACTTCGCCAACAGAAGGTAGAACTCTAAGCGATGGATCTGTTGTATTCGCGATGCCGCCCATTGCAACGACTTGGGAAGAACTAATTCGTTTGCTTGCCGACAGGGGATCGAATGCAAGGGGCTGTATTGCCTGACTGTTGAGATTGATTCCAAAGTCAGGTTCCCCAAGTCCGGATTTTCGGAGCTGGGATTCTCTCAAATCGGATACCCTTTGGCTTATCGTCAAATCGGGAATTGGCCAACTACAAACGGCAGAAAATCTATTGCCGCACAGCCCATTCTGTGTCAAAGTACGCCCATGCCCTCAATCACTCTCAGCCAGTTGCGCAACACCCGCCTGATATGGGATTTGCTCAAGGCTGGAGAGACGATTGAACTGCGCGAACGCAAGCGCGTAATCGCGGACATTATTCCTGTCCGTCCATGGCCGTTTCCCGACGAGGATTACGATCCGAAGAAGAAAGGCAAGGAATAGCCCGTCAAGTACAGCCAATCCTCATTGCGGCGTAATAATCCCGCCTAGCGCATGACGCCGGGGCAGCACGATGCCGCGATGATCCACCTGCGGTGGGGCCAACGTTGGATGATCCTCGACGGGAAGAGTGACACGCTCGACCAACGCCCCTCCGCAGGCCGGACACCAATCCGCCACGGTTTTCTCTCCGAGCACCGCCCTGCACTGGCTGCAAATCCGTTCCATGCATTCAAGATTATCGAATCGGACTGGCGCCTGTGGTTTCCTCCTCCGGCCAATCCCAAGGCTCAGCGATACAATCGGCCGATTGCGAGCCGTGTTGGGGGCGAAAAAAAGTTTTTTCCGGCAAAAAAGGCATTTCCCGGGATTTTTCAGGTCATTTTCGGAGGCCAAATCTCACCATGTGGGAAAATTTGGGGCTAAAAGTTTACCACAAGCGTTGATTTCAAATGGCTTACAAATAATCTGCAAAGTTTTTGAGGAGATTTATACCCCAGGGGGGTATAGGGGGGGTGGGGGTGGGTGTCGCTTCCTGTACAGACCGGGGAGATGGCTGACAGATTGAAGAGGGATTTGGGCCATTTTTGTTCATACTGCCAGTGTGCGCCATGGGAGGGCAATTATCTGCAAGACGATTACTTTTTTGTACGAGACCGGTTGAGGTTCATGGTATCCCACCCTTTCCGCAGAAAACGCGGAAAGGATGGGGCACGGCGCTTTTGTACGATGTCCGAGAGCTATAGATAAAATGGAAGCATGACCCTCACAGCCCAGGATCGCGCGCGGCGCATCAAAATTATTCTCTTTGACGTGGATGGAGTACTGACCGACGGCAAGATCTGGATCATTCCTGCTCCGGTGGCCGGGCCGGATGGGGCCATCACCAAAATGATCGAGGCCAAGGGCTTCAGTGCGCACGATGGCGCGGGCGTGACGCTGGCGCGGCTGGGCGGCATGAAGCTGGGGGTGATTACCAAGCGCATCACGGAGGCGGTAGCCTTGCGCGCTCGCGACCTGAAGCTGGAGTTTGTTTACCAGGGCGAGGCCTTCAAGATGCGGCCGGTTCGGGAGATCATGGCCAAGGAAGGCGTGACGCTGGAGGAGATCGCCTTCGTGGGCGACGACGTGATCGACCTGGCGGTGATGCGGGAGTGCGGGCTGGCTATCGCGACCGCCAATGCGCGCGAGCAGGTCAAAGCCGAAGCGCATTACGTGACGCAGCACCGGGGCGGCGAGGGCGCGGGACGCGATGCGATTGAGTTTATCCTCGAAGCCAAGGGCGTGCTGGAGCAGTGCCTGAAGGCGTCTATCGACGAAAACAATCCCCTTCCGCCTTCGATTGACATTGGCAAAGGCGGGGATCTGAAGTGAGGGATGAAGTTGTTTCAATCCCCGCGTAGTGCTAAACCATGTGCTTGAGTAGATGTGTCAGGATACGCGCGGGCGAGGACGCCCGCACAACAGCCGGCCAGGAGGCCAGCGCTACATTTCTGGCATTATTATTTCAAGCGGTCGCAGCACCAGCCGCAAAAACAACAACGCGGCGAGAGTGGGGCACCCGAAATTCCCTCAGGGGCTGAAGCCCCTTGTTTTTATAGACCTTTTCGGCACGATTGAAGTCGTGCCCTGATACAAAGCGGGTTTTTTGAAAAACGCTCTAACAAGAGATCTGATGGACCGAATTATGGAAACCAAGCCAAAACGCGCGGTGGTGCTGTTGAGCGGGGGGTTGGATTCCGCCACGGTGCTGGCTATTGCCAAGAGCCAGGGTTACGAGTTGTACGCGCTTTCCTTCTCCTATGGGCAGCGGCACGTGATTGAGCTGGATGCGGCTCGGCGCGTTGCGGCAGCAGTCGGCGTGGCGGACCACCGGATTGCGAAGATCGATTTAAGAGTTTTCGGAGGCTCGGCGCTGACGGCGGAGATCGATGTTCCCAAGGGGCGCGATGCGGAAGCGATGAGCCATGGGATTCCTATCACTTATGTTCCGGCGCGCAACACGATTTTTCTGTCGTTTGCGCTGGCGTGGGCCGAGGTGCTGGGTTCGAGCGACATTTTTATCGGGGTGAATGCGCTGGATTACTCGGGTTACCCGGATTGCAGGCCGGAGTTCATCGAAGCTTTCGAGAAGATGGCCAATCTGGCGACCAAGGCCGGGGTCGAGGGATGGCAGGCGCTACGGGTTCATACGCCGCTGATCGCGCTGACCAAGGCGCAGATTATTCGCAAGGGGATCAAGTTGGGCGTGGATTACGGGCTGACCAGCAGTTGCTACGATCCGGGGCCGAGGGGCGAGCCGTGCGGAGAGTGCGATTCCTGTTTGTTGAGACGGAAGGGATTCCGGGAGAATGGGATTGAAGATCCGCTACGGTACAGATAGGTATGGCTTCTTCATGACGGAGCAATTGAGATTTGTGGTTTCCCACCCATTCGCAAAAAACGCGAATGGATGGGGCCCCGGGCATTTCTTGAACTATGAAATAGTTCTGGTGGTTTCCCAGGTCCCCAAATGCGAGGGACCTGGGGCACCCAGAGTGTGTGGGGTTGTTCACAATGAGCTACGCGGTTAAGGAAATCTTTTATAGCTTGCAGGGCGAAGGGGCACAAGCGGGGCGCGCGGCGGTCTTCTGCCGCTTTGCCGGCTGCAATCTCTGGTCGGGGCGCGAGGCGGATAGGCCGGAGGCAATCTGCCGGTTTTGCGATACGGATTTTTTGGGCGTGGATGGCGTAGGCGGCGGAAGATTTGAGTCCGCGGAGGAACTGGCCGCAGCTATTGAGCAGAAGTGGCCCGTAAACTTCGGATTGGGCAAGCGGTTCGTGGTCTGCACCGGCGGCGAGCCATTGCTGCAACTGGACGCAGAGCTGATTGCAGCGTTGCATGGGCGTAATTTTGAGATTGCCGTTGAGACTAACGGAACCATTGCCGCTCCGGATGGGTTGGACTGGCTTTGCATCAGTCCCAAGGCCGGAGCCGGGTTGGTGCAGCGCAGCGGGGACGAACTGAAGCTGGTTTTTCCCCAATTGGGCGTTGATCCGGCGGAGTTTGAGGCGCTCCCCTTCCGGCATTTCTTCGTGCAGCCGATGGACGGACCCAGCCGCGAGGTCAATACAGAGCTTGCGCTGCGCTACTGCCTTGAGCATCCGCAGTGGCGATTGAGCCTGCAAACCCACAAGTTGCTTGGAATTCCATAGGAGCATGGGATTGAGTGGAATTTTCGAAAGACATCCCTCATGGGCTAAAGCCCTGCTTTGTTATGAGTCATTTACGGCACGACTGAAGTCGTGCCCTGACGCTTCTTGCTCCAACCTTTGCATTTTTCCGCAAGCTGTGAAGTTGTGCCCTGAAACTTTTTCTACTTTGTTGGCATTTTTCCGAAAGCTGTGAAGTCGCACCCTTTCAAAACAATGTGGTTTTCAGCAACCAGTGAAGCCCCCTGCTCCCTCCGGCGTCATCGATTTGGGCGTATGGCATCAAATTGCTACAATCTGCCACGCCACGCAAGCCAAATGGCGATTAGAATCGTCTTTATAGTAGGCAGAGCTTCTCCCACCGGCTGCCTGCACTGCCTCCCGGCTTCTGGCCGTTGAAATTCATAGTTTTATGGCCTGGCCGAGAAGGCATGGAATCCCCAGGATGATGACAAGAAAAGACCGTTTATTGCCCCTCTGGCTTGTGTTTGGCGCCGTAATAGCCTTCATATTTCCGGCCAGGCCTGCCTGCGCCCAAACCACCCCCGGTCAGAATGAGCCGGGAAACGCTTTGCCGGAAATCAACGCACCGGCCTCCCCGGCGAAGAGCGCCCCTGCAAAGGGCAAGCCGGCCAAGGCGCCTGTCGCCAGCCCTATCCAGATTGCTCCGGCCAAAACGGCTGACGCCGCCGCGCCGCCGCCGAACCGCGCCCAGGCTTACTATCATCTGGCGCTGGCCAGCGGCTATGAGGAGCAGGCCGTCAGCGAGGGCCGCCCGGAGTTTATCACGCGGGCCATCGAGGAGTACAAGCTGGCGCTGAACGCCGACCCTGCCTCTCCGCAGTTGAACCTGGCGCTGGCAAACCTGTACTTCCACACCGGCCGCTCGCGCGAGGCGGAGAGCACTGTACGGGGGCTGCTCAAGAGCGCGCCCGACGACATCGATGCACACAAGCTGCTGGGACGCATCTACTTGCGTACGCTGAGTGAAGGGCAAAATGCGCCGGCTGCCTCCTCGCCCAGCGGCAACGTGCTGAGCCTGGCGATCGCGGAATTTGAGAAGATTGTCTCTCTCCAGCCGAAGGATGTCGAAGATCGCATGGTTCTGGGCCAGCTTTACACCATCAAGCATGACCAGAAAAAGGCTGAAGAGCAGTTCAAGACAGCGCAATCCATGGAGCCTGATTCCGAGGAAGTAGTGCTGAACCTGGCCCGCCTGTATGCCGAGAGCGGCGATATCGAACAGGAAGCCAAGGTGATTGAGACGGTTCCGGTAGCTGACCGGACGGCCAGGATGGAGGATGCGCTGGGGGCAGCCTATGAACAGTTAAAGCGGATCAAGGATGCCATTGCCGCCTATCAGCGCGCCGACGGCCTGGAGCCGGGAGACCCGCGCACGCTGGATGCGCTGGCCCATGCGCTGCTCAGCGACAACCAGCTCGACGAGGCGCTCAAGCAGTACAGGGCTCTGGCAGAGGCGGACCCTGAGAACGCTGGAGCTGTGGTGCACATCGGCGAGATTCAGCGCCGCCAGGGAAAGTATGAAGATGCGCTGGCTACCATCCGCAAAGCGCGCAAGATAGACTCCAGCAGCCTGGAAGCCGGCTACAACGAGGGGCTGCTGCTGGACGTGCTGGGCCGCTTTGACGAGTCCGCGCAAACCTATGAGAAGATGGTGGACCTGACCTCGCACGCCAACGGAGCCTACACCGCCGAAGAGAAGAACAATCGCAGCATCTTTCTGGAGCGGCTGGGAGCGGTCTATCACGAGCAGAACAAGACGGACGATGCCATCGCCACCTATCAAAAACTCATTGACATGGGCGGCGAGCCGGCTGAGCACGGCTATCAATTCCAGGTGGATACCTGGCGCGACGCCAAACAGTTCGACAAGGCCGTCGAGGTTGCGCGCAAGGCCGTCGAGGCCAATCCCAAGAATCGCGAGCTGAAGCTGATGTTGGCCGCGGAGATGGGCGATCTGGACAAGACCGACGAAGGGCTGGCGATGGCCAAAGGACTGCTGGCCAACACCGCTGAAGATCGCCAGGTGTGGCTGGTGATGGGCCAGATGTGCGTCCGCGCACATCGCTGGAAGGAAGCTGATGATGCCTTCAACAAGGCCGAACCGCTAACCACCAAGAAAGAAGACCGCGCCTATCTGATCTTTCTCCGGGGCGAACTGGCGGAGCGGCAGAAACATTATGAGCCGGCCGAGCAGTTCTTCCACCAGGCGCTGGAGATGGAACCCGACAACGCTATGACCCTCAACTACCTGGGCTACATGCTGGCGGACAAGGGCAAACAATTGCCCGAAGCCCTCAAGCTGATTCGCAAGGCCGTGGAGCAGGAGCCGATGAACGGCGCCTACCTGGACTCACTGGGATGGGTGTACTTCAGGATGGGCGAGTATGAGCTGGCCGAGCAGTACCTGCGTCAGGCCGTGGAGCGCGACCAGACCGACCCCACGGTTCACGACCACCTGGGCGAGCTTTACGAGAAGACCGGACGCTTCCGTTTGGCCACGGCGCAGTGGGAGCTCTCGCTGGCGCAGTTCGCCAAGTCGGCCCCGGCCGATGTGGAGCAGGCCGAAGTCGTCAAGGTGCAAAAGAAATTGGAAGCAGCCCGCGTTAAGCTGGCCCGGCAGGAGAGCGCCACCGGGCAGAAGGACAAAGACTAGGGACTAGGGACTAGGGACTAGGGACTTGCATTAGCGTAGTTGTCAACCGTGGTTTTGATCGGATTTACGTGGGATGCGCTGTGATTTAACGGCTTGTAGCCGAAACCTGAACGCCGGGAACTATTCCCTATTCCCTAGTCCCTAGTCCCTGCCTTTCGAGCGGCCCATTTCCCTTTCGCGTCTATTCGTTGTAGGATTTTCTCGGGTGGGGCGGAGAATACTGGCCGCTCACAAAGGAACGGAAAACGTATGAATCGTAAGAACACAAAGAGCCGCACTCGCAGGCCCACGCATCGCAACGGCTTTACGCTGATGGAGTTGCTGATCGTCATGTCCATCATCACCGTATTGATGCTGATCGGCTTTCCGACCTACAAGATGGTCATGAAGCACGTCCGCGAACTTTCAGCGAAGCAGTCCTTACGGGCGATTCACGAAGCGGAGATGATTTACGAACAGAGCTACCCTGCCAAGGGATATGCCTGCGATCTGCAGTACCTGGGAGGTGAACAGGGTAAAACTCCCTCCGCCACGGCATCCGAGCTTCTGCCCGATGAACTGTCCAAGGGAAATAAAGACGGCTACATCTTTACCATCACCAACTGCTTGAAGAATGCACAGAGCGGTTCGGAAAGGATCGTCGGGTATACGCTCACGGCAGTTCCAGAAGTGGTGGGCAGGACCGGGGATCTGGGATTCTGCACCGACGACGGCGGCATGCTCAAATTGGATCGCGCAGGCGGAATCAACTGCGCTGAAAATGTCCAATGAACGGGATAGAATCCTCTGGCGCGGGTCATCCAGGCTCCGGCCTCCCAGGCCGGGTGACCCCACCCATTTCAGGCGTCCGAAGAGTTCCTGTCTTTGTATGGGTTCTGGTGGGTTTGGCCGCTTTCTTCTTCCTTTGCATTGTCCCCATCCTCCTACTCCTTGCGATTCCCACCATAGGCAGCGTGAAGAAAAATGCCAATGAGCATGCCGCGATTCTTTCCATCCGAGCCATTGAGCAGGCGGAGATAATGTACTCGGCCACCTACCCTTCTCTCGGCTACACATGCTCTCTGCAAGCATTGGGAGGCGATCCGAATGTAGGACAACCGACGGCTGACGCGGCGCAGATTTTGAAGAATGATTTGGCTTCGGGCAACAAGGACGGCTACCTCTTCAACCTCGGCAACTGCACCAAGGTAAGCCTGGGCAACCCGGACCGCGTTACCGGCTACACGATCACCGCCGTACCGCAAGCCCCCGGCAAAACCGGCACACGCGGCTTCTGCAGCGATGAGTCCGGTGTCATCAAGTACGATCCCATGGGTGGAACCCAATGCATACAGCCGTTGGAAATGCGATGAGCACACTCTTTAATCGTTTTTCCTATTTGTATAAAGTGTGGCGTGGACCGGGAGGTCCACACGACAGCCGGCCAGGAGGCCGGCGCTCCCTGTTCTTTCAGCGACGGGCAACGTTGAGCCAAGCAGGAGATTCACTCTATATCAACAGGCAAAATGCTCTAAGGAGCAGTGTCTGGATTGTGGCTATTGTGTTACTTTCTGCCACCCTTTACGCCCAAAAACGTCCGCCGTCCGCGAAGGCCTCCGCGCAGGACCCGGCGCACGAACTGGCGCAAAAGGTTGATCTTCACTACAACCAGTTGCGCTCGCTCAAGGTTGGCTTCAGCGAGAGTTACGAGGGGCTGGGGATGCGGCGCACCGAGAGCGGTACGCTGCTGATGATGAAGCCCGGCCGCATGAAGTGGGAGTACAGCGCACCGGCCGGCAAGCTCTTTGTGCTCGACGGCACCTTTGCCTGGTTCTACTCCCCGGGCGACTCTCAGGTGCAGCGCATCCTCGCCAAACAACTGAACGATTTGCGTTCGCCACTGCGTTTTTTGCTGGGCCGGACGAAGCTGGAGAAGGAATTGAGCAGCTTGACCCTGCGGCCCGCAGCGAACGGCCAGTTCACGTTGACCGGCCAGCCCCAGGGCCAGGAAAAACGCGTGTCGCGGCTCTCGCTGACCGTGACCGCGGAGGGAACCATTACCGGAATCGAGATGGAAGAGGCCGATGGCGCGCTGACTCGTTTCACCTTTACCGGCGAGCAGCCCAATATGCCGATTCCCGCCGGGACCTTCCGGTTTACGCCGCCCAGAGGCGTGCCCATCGTGGATGCGCTGCCGCCGGTGTAAGTTTTTACGAGGCCCCTGTTAATCTAACGCGAGACATTTCTCGCTCTAAAGTAGGACCATTCCCGTTGATTTTGCCGCATTCGTGTCGAATGTGAAGGTTCGTGAGCAACCGCTAAGGAAGCCCGATCTTTCAATAAGACAATCTGCAAAGTCACATCGTGTGCCAGCAAATTTCGTAAGCGCCAGACGGACCGCCGCATCGCCTTCAAGAATCAGATTCCGGGAGTTTAACAAGCGCTCAAGACATAAGATGAGTTCAGCTTTAGGCATGTGATAGTAAGTGCGGAGCACCCAGAACAATTCGGCAAGAGCGACTAATGAGATGAATCCCGGCATCTCCGGGCTAAACTCTTGCAGAAGGGTGTCTGCACGCTCCGTCTGGTCTAGATCGTCTCGTACGATATAGCGGACCAGCACATTGGTATCGAGCCCCGTCATCTCCGGATCAATCCTCAAAGGTCAACTGGCCTGCCCAGCCTTTCGCAATGACCTCGTTCATCTCTTCGATTGTCGCGGGCTTGCCAGTCCATTTCCACATGCCCTTTACGTCCTGAATGGAACCGGTCTTGGCCTTCAAAATGTATTCGCCGTTCTCGCCCTTGATGAAAGAGACCCGATCTCCCGCTTTCAGCCCGAGATCCTCCCGTATATCGGCCGGTATGGTGATCTGACCTTTGGAAGTAACCGCTGCGGTAGCCATGGAACGCCCTCTAGAATGAGTATAATCCATCTTCCTTACATTTGGTAAGGAAAATCGACGGTATCGGGACCTATTTTTCGTAGGTGAAGAAACCGCGCCCTGATTTGCGGCCCAGCCAGCCGGCGTCCACCATGCGCACCAGCAGCGGACAGGGGCGGTACTTGGGGTCGCCAAAGCCTTCCTGAAGCACGCGCAGAATGTCCACGCAGACATCGAGACCGATGAAGTCGGCCAGGGTGAGCGGGCCCATGGGGTGAGCCATGCCCAGCTTGAAGACCTGATCGACGGCCTCCGGCGTGGCTACACCCTCCATAACTGCAAAGGCCGCCTCGTTGATGAGCGGCATCAGCACGCGGTTGGAGACGAAGCCGGGCGCGTCGTTGACCTCGACAGGCGATTTGCCCAGACGGCGGGCCAGCGCATAAACGGCCGCGAAGGTCTCTTCGCTGGTGGCCATGCCGCGAACAATCTCCACCAGCGCCATCATCGGCACGGGGTTGAAGAAGTGCATGCCGATCACCTGCTGCGGGCGGCGAGTCCGCGCAGCCAGTTTGGTGATGGAGATGGAGGAGGTGTTGGTGGCCAGGATGGCGCTTTCCGGCAGGATGCGGTCGAGCGAGGCGAAGAGCTCGGCCTTCAGGTCGAAGCGCTCCGAAGCGGCTTCTACGACCAGCTCCGACGCCCCCAGCGCCTCGCGGTCCAGGGTAGGCTGGATGCGCGCCAGAGCCGGCTCAATCTCCGCCTCGGCCAGCTTGCCTTTGACGGCCTCGCGGCCCAGGTTGGCGCGAATCTGCTGGATAGCCCGGTCAAGGAAGCGCTGGTCTATGTCGCACAGCATCACGCGAAT
>Ga0326728_10009960_pt1 | contig 22499 bp, 22 predicted proteins | sample MB3enrmetagenome_FD_207602 | JGI IMG/M metagenome (GOLD analysis project Ga0326728, IMG submission 207602) | Lab enriched peat soil microbial communities from McLean, Ithaca, NY, United States - MB31MN | ecosystem: Environmental > Terrestrial > Soil > Wetlands > Peat | place: USA: New York... | reverse complement strand
GGGCTCAAGCAGAAGGTGGCTTTGATTGCTTCGTTTATCCATCAGCCGCCTGTTTTGCTTTTGGATGAGCCTTTGAATGGGTTAGATGCTAGGAGTAGTCGGGTTGTGAAGGATTTAGTTTCTTTGCACGCGCATAGGGGTGGGGCAGTTTTGTTTTCTACGCACATAATGGAGATTGCCGAGCATATCTGCACGAGGATTGGAATTATTGATCATGGTAAGGTGATTGCTGAGGGGACGCTAGAGCAGTTGAGGAGTAAAACTGAGGGTAAGGGTTCCAGTTTGGAGGAGGTTTTTTTGAAGCTGACTAATGAGGAAGCTTCGGTTGCTGATACAGCGAGGATGCTTAGGGAGGCATTCCTTGGGAATGAAGCTCACTGAAGCTTGGCGCTTAAGCAGTCTGCCGTATAGAGAAGTTGTGTACAGGTCATTAGCGCAGGAAAGGAATCGGATGTGGTGGGGCGCTTTTGGAAGACATCCCTCTGACAGAGACACGCATGAAGACGTTGAGTTAAGCAAAAGAGCCCTACGAATCGCAAAGTTTGACAAACTGGTAGTGGCCGTATTCAATGTTATAGTTTCCGTGATTCCTTTTGCTTCGATTTTGCTGGGCTCTGCTGCATTTGGTTTGACCAGCGCAGTTTCTTTGAGTTTAATCATTACGTTTGGGTTTATGACTTTGTATGCAATTCAGACGCTTTCTTCTTTTGTCAGCCCAGAGTCCTCCGCGTTGCTGTCTACCCTACCCATTACGTCAAATGACTTTTCGTTAGTAACGTTGTTTTCTTTTGTTAGGTCTGTAGATTATCTGGTTGTGGGCTCTGTTTTGAGTCAGGTTGGTTTGGTGGCTTACCTCACATTGTCGCCTGTAGCTACTGTGCTGATGCTAGGTGCTTCCTTGATAAATTCGGTTTTTGCTGTGGCCGTTGCATTGTGGTTTTCGAGAGTTTTCTATAAGAACTATTTGCGGGGCGGAAGATCAAAGCGGACCACTGTTTTTCGTAGTTTCTTCGTCTTGCTCTGGGGATGCCTGCTTCTAGGGGTAGGTTTACTTTTGAGTATGCCTTATTATGTTCTGCCTGCTTTGGACAAGGCGTTGCTTAGCGTTAACGCTTTATTTGGTATTCTGCTTAGTTTTGTCTATCCGTTCTCGGCGGGCTTGACCATCGCAAAATTGTCGGGTTCCAGTGTGCCCCTGGTTACTGTGTTTGGCGCATCGGTTGCTATGGCAGCTTATGCATTAGCAGCTTGGTTTTCGGCTAAGTGGAGTTTAGGCACGGTGAAACGCATATCTCAAGGTGCGGGAGTGAGAATTGACAGATTGAGAGCTGTGGATTTCCAGATTAAGGCGCGCGGTCCTTTGCGGGGTTACGTTACGAAAGATTTACGGGTCACTTCGAGGAATCCGGCTACTGCATTCTTTTTTGCACTCCCTGTTTTTGAGACGGTTATTGTGGCGTTTCTGGCGACGAATTATGAGCTGTTGAGGGCTTCAACGGTAATTGTTGCTTCTTTTATGGGTGCTATTTTTTCTCTGTTAGTTCCTCTTGCTCTTGTGAGTTCAGAGGGGAAGGGGATTGAATATGCTAAGACTTTGCCGATTACTCCTAAAAGAATGGTGGCGTCTAAAGCGCTAATAACGATGGCGACCTACGTTCCAGTGCCTTTTGCGCTAGTTTGCCTTTCCTTGTTCAAGCCGTTGACGTCATGGTTCTCGATTTTGATTCCGTTTTTCATGGTAATTTCGGTAGTTTCTGCGAGCATTTTTGAGATCATGCTTTTTCTGCGCTCTGTTGGCAAAAGTAAAATAGCGGGGATATTTAATGATGTGGAAAAGATCTTTTTAGGGCTTCTCACGATTCTTGTGCCGGAAGTTGCTTACACGGTTGTGTACCTATTCTCATTTAACCATGCATTTGCGACTCTGACGATGGGTGGAGTTACATTTGCAGAACTGTGGATAGCTCTTTACGTGCTTGGGCGATAATAAGAATTTGCTGACCATGCATTTCTATGCAGGTTTATTTGGCTGTTTGATGAGAAAATTCAGGGTTAAGTTAATTTTGTTCAAGACAAAGATGTTGTTTTAGCTAATGCAAAGAATCATTTCAGTAAACATTAAATTTTGGTTAAGGGTGCCTTTCTGTTAGGTGAAAAGGTAATGCCGCAGGTTGAAAAGGCGCAGGGATCTAAAGAAGCAAAAAAAGCGGATCTTAATTCTGTTTTGAATGCTGCAAAAAAGCGGGCGGAGGAGTTGGGAATCAGGTCGGTCATTGTGGCTTCCACCAGCGGAGAGACCGGGGTTAAGGTGGCGGAGATGTTTAGAGGCTATAATGTTGTGGTTGTAACGCATAGCACGGGCTTTACGGGGCTGGACGTTCAGGAATTGACGCCGGAGAATCGGGAACGCATTCTCAAAGCTGGCGGCAAAATCTTGACAACCACACACGCGTTCGGGGGCTTAGGTCGGGCAGTCAGGAGGAAGTTTAGCACTTACCAAACTGACGAGATCGTTGCGAACACATTGCGCGTTTTTGGTCAAGGAACCAAGGTGGCGGTTGAAATTGCGTTGATGGCGGCTGATTCAGGACTCGTAAGCGTTAAAGAGGACGTGATTTCCATAGGCGGATCGGGCCGTGGAGCTGACACAGCGCTTGTGCTTCAGCCAGCCAACGTTCAGGATTTCTTCGATGTGAAAGTGCGCGAGATCATTTGTAAACCTTGGCTGTGAAAAACTGCTGGGGGCTTTTGAGCCCACGGTTTTGAATAAAGAGGGGGTTCAGCCTTAAAGTTAGCGAAAAGAAAAAACATTGAAGGTTATTGAGGAAAGCAAAAAGCAGGTGGCTAAGGGACAGCATGCTGAGTGCTCGATTAATAACTTGGAAAAAGTCTTGAAATAACATGCCTACACCACAAGATTCTCCAAAGCGTTCTCTCAGCTTTAGTCCATTCATTCTTGCAAAAAACTCAGCCTTTCTTTAACCTCTGCAATGGTTATCTCAAACGTGGGCAGTTCCTTTGTAAGATAGAGTAATCCTTTTTCCCAAAATGCTCGCGCCTCGCTTAATCTTTTCTCATCAAACAGCAAACTTGGTTCGTATTCTATATCAATCAATTCACATTTCCTTTTTACGAGGCTCTTAATCTCTGCATCTTTGAATTGGGTTTCTTTCAGCAATCTCCATACGTCATAGTAATCGCGCGAGTATCCCCTTTGCATAATGCTTCTGATTTTCTCTGCAAGAATCTCCTTCAGGGAATAAACTAGAATCTCAAACTCTGACAAATCCGAATAGTTGGTCCTGACGAGGCAGCGTTCAGGTTTCAACACCATTTTTTCCTTCAAACTAATGTCGTGCTTAATTCTATTCATAAAATTCAGCGGCCCCACAAACTGGACATTAGCTATTATCGACCCCGCCGTCGGATGGAATGATTCAATTGAAAAGTTAATTCCACTTTCAACGCGAAGCTCCTCAATTACTCGCTGCATAGCTCCTTTTATTTCCTCAGATTTCCCGAGCTTCGACAACGGAGAAGTCTAAATCCTCTGAGAATCTCCAAGTTTGAGGAAAATACGCCTTTCTAATCGCTGTGCCTCCCTTCAGAACAAAATTGTTCCTTAAATCGCTATTAACTAAATAGACTCCCTTCAATAACCAGGTGAGAACATAATCTTTCTCCACAACACCCACCGCAAGCTTTTCTTCTCTTGCAATTCTCCTTATTCGCTCTGCCGAAATCAAAAGCTCCGCCTCAATTCTTCAAGAGCTTCTCTAGAGATATTTACCAAAAGGTTCCAGCGCGTATTGTAAACCCCAGTTTTAGGGCGTGTGGGATCAAGAGCCGAAATTCCCGGCGAAATCATTGCGCGCATCATTGAAAGAATTTCGGACTCTGCATTCAACTCAAGACTCTCAACTAAATATCCAAGTCGCTTAACGACCGCGGTGTTCCCCATTCTTTCTGCACAACTCACAATCCTTCTCATTGAAACCTTTGTTTCAGCGTTCAACAGAGACTTCGCAACTTCAAGCACGCCTCCACAGTACTCAGGATGATCCAATGCATCCGCAAGTGTTTTCTCACGGTTCGAAACATTAACTTTGTACGTGCCAACAGTTATCGGTTCGAACCCGAAAAATTTTCTTTTGATTAATGTAACAAAATTGTACTTGACGTTCAGAACCTCTCTGTTCTTGACCCTTCGCGTAGTTGCCACAAAGACAACGAACGGGGTTTGTTCAGTGAATCCATAGAAATTGAGGGCACTCCAATATGCTATGTAATATGGTGAAACAAGATACGACGCGATAACAAACTCGTGCTCAGTATACTGCGATTTCGTTCCTGCACTCAACGGAACTATGAGGTAAACGCCTCTTCGAAGAACAATCACCCACTTCTTTCTCGCTAAGTTGTTAGCAAGCACCTTCGCATACGTGTATGAGCACTTCAGCTCAGCTATAACATCTTCTAATTTGAAGATTGTCTTGTCCTTCTCCGAAAGAGATGACAGCAGCAGACTCTCGTTTCTGCTAAGTCCCGCCCTTATATTTTCTGTAACGTTTGCGTCTTTCACACTTACCAACAATACACAAAATACAATAAACCAATTTATAAAGATCGTGGCGCCGTCTGCAATGTTACCAACTTTTTAGTTTAAGTAAGAGTCAATAGAAAAATCAGAGTTCATCAACTCCATAAGAACTTTAAAAGCATGTGTTTCCGACCCGTCAGTTTTCGACTCTTCAAGGACTTCAACAAAGATAACGACCAAGAACTAGCACCGAAGAGCCAGCCAAGCTTCCACTTTATCAATCTTCCAGCTACACATAGAACCAGTGGTAGACAACATTCACCCAGAAATCAGGAACCTACCGGGTTTTGACCCCATAGACGATCCGCTTCTCTCACTGGTTTTCCAAAAAGACCTCCACACCCCATCGTTGCCTTCTTTGGAAGGCGATATTGCCCCCAAAACCTCACGCGCGGCTCTTCAAGCTCCATTTAAAAGTTAATACGAGTCAGCTTTTTCCAGTCTTTTCCTATTGTTCCTAAAGAAAAGCCGAAACGACGTTGTCAAATCGTATTCTTCTACTTGTTCGAAGGGAACCCAACTGAGTTCCAAGGCGTCGCTTGCTGCCTGAGCGGTTCCGTTTTTCACATGGACGAAGTAGTCGATGATTACGTAATGGTATTTTACTTTGCCTTTCTCGTCTAAGTCAACGTTGCTGACCACGTCAATTAAGCGTGGGTTTTCAATGTCAAGGCCAGTTTCCTCTTTAGTTTCTCGGATGACTGCTTGCTCTGGGCTTTCGCCAAGCTCAACTAGGCCGCCTGGAACGGTCCATTTTCCTTTGCTCGGTTCGTTTCCCCGTTTTATGAGAGCAATCTTTCCTTCGCGGATTATTACTGCGCCGATGCCTACTATTGGCTGGTCAGGGTACAAGCGTTTCACGGTGGGGACGCCTCTTCTAAGTGTATTTGCTATTCGTATCTTAAAGCTTCTACGGGTTTAAGCTTAGACGCGCGCCACGCTGGGTACAACGCGAAGATTACGCTGACTCCGATGCCGAAGCCTAAAGCGCCTAAAAACACCTCTGGAGTCAACATTGGTGTTACTATGAATCCGTTTCCGCCGAAGGCTCCTGAAGCTAAAAGCTTCGCAACAACGTTCGCTAAGATCCAGCCTAAAGCTATGCCTGCAAATGCGCCGATTAAGCCTATTATGACTGATTCGGCGAGGAAAATGGTTAGTACGGTTCGGCTTTTCATCCCTAATGCTTTAAGTATGCCGATTTCGCGTGTGCGCTCAATCAACGACACTATCATTATATTCATTATTGCGATGCCTGCCACTAACAGGGAAATAGCTGCGATTCCGCCGAGGAACAATTGTATGGTTCCGAAAACGGTTGAAAGCAAACTTAGGACCGCCGTTGCAGAAATAACAGAAACTTGACCGCCAAAATAATTAGTTATAGCCTTAGAAACATTTGTGACTGTAGCGTTACTGCTGCTGTTTAACTGAACGATTATCATGGAACACTGGTCCGTTCCAAAAAAGCTCTCAGCTTGGCTTAGCGGGATGTATACTCCATCATCTGAAGGTCCCCCAACGCCGAAGCCACCGACTCTTTGAAGTACCCCTGAAACTTGAGCCGTGTAAGTTTCATTTACCACTGGGAGCGATGTACCGTTAGTCCATACGATGCCAATGTCGTCGCCTGCTCTGAAGAGCAGGGTGCCATTTTGTCCAGGATTGTTTACGAGTGTCCCAACAACTGTCTCGTTGTCGGTGGGGTTCAACGGTATGGTTCCGGATGCAGCGACAAAAGTTTTGCTGTATTGTTGAGCGTACTGGTTAAAATTGACTCCGTAGATAGTGACTGAACTATTGATGCCGTCAGCGTCAACATAGCCTGACTGTTGTATCACGGCGAACGAGCTTACTATGTCTGGCGATAAAGCGTCAATTTTTTGAGTATAGTTGACGTACAAGTTGAAGCTAGAACTTGTGGAGCCGCCGAAATTGAAGCCTTGCCTGCCTGCACCAGCGCCGCCAAGACCTTTACCGCTGTTGCTAGTGGCTTGTCCTAAAGCACTTTGGCCTGGGGTGACAATTAATGTGTTGGTTGATAGTCCTTTTTCAAGCTGGGTAGTTATAGTTACTTGCAAACCCTGAGTGATAGAGAGTAGCGCTACTATGGCGGCGATGCCGATGACTACGCCTAAAATGGTTAATGCTGCTCTGAGCCTGCGAAGCTTAATTGCACTGAAAGAGTAACCGAAAATATCTATTGTTTTCACTCTTGATTCGCCACTTCGGATGTTATTTGACCATCAAACATTTGCACAGTTCTTTTCGCTTCACGAGCCAAATGCTGGTCATGAGTAACCATGATAATGCTAACGTTATTTTCAGCATTCAACTTCTTGATTAAGCCCAGAACTTCGCTTGCCGTTTTTGAGTCAATGTTTCCAGTAGGCTCATCCAGCAAGAGAAATTTCGGGTTGTTTGCCAAGGCACGTGCAATCGCGACCCGTTGCTGCTGTCCACCGCTCAGTTCAGCAGGCTTATGGTTTACTCGATCTTTCAAGCCTACGGTTTCAAGAAGCTCTGTTGCTCTTTTTCCTCTTTCTGCCTTATTCATATCTGCAATAGACATTGATAATTCAACGTTGTCTTTCGCGGTTAACCTCGGTATTAAATTAAAAAATTGGAAAACAAAACCGATTCGCCGACGCAAATCAGCCAGTTGGTTATCGTTGAGTTTTGAGATGTCAACGCCGTCGATTAGCAGTGTGCCTGAGGTGGGCTTGTCTAATGCGCCGATTAGGTTCAGCATCGTTGATTTGCCGCTTCCGGATGGCCCAAGTATGGAAAGAAAGTCTCCAGCTTCAACTTTGAGGTTTACTCCGCGGAGTGCCTCCACAGGTACTTTGCCAAGCATGTAAGTTTTCGTAAGGTTTACTGAATCGACAAGTGTTGGCATAGCTTTTCACTACATGTGCTTCCGTCTGTTAGATAACGCGTGTATTTATTTATTCAGGTATTTACATGAGAAACGCACGTATGGCTGTTACAGCAACTGCAAAGATGCCAACGTATTCTAAAATTTGATCAACACGTTGCGTTTGATCTTGGTAGTTTGCTGTATTGCCCAAGATTTAGCATTAACATCAGCATTCACAAGGTCTGCTCATCACCTTTGGCTCAGTCAGCGTAGGCTTGGCGTAAACCAAAAACTAAATTAACTTATCACTGTGCCAATTTTCTCTCCCTTAACCGCGGCCAAAATATTCTCCGGCTTAAAACCGTTAACAACGATCAACTTCAACCGCCGCCGCTTCAAAACCTTAACGGCTTCAGGATCAATAATCTGATGAATCCCAGCCTTATGCTCGCTGTGCTCAAAAATCTTAGGCAAATCATCAAAACCTAAACGATCAAGCTTTACCGCATCCGCATGCTTTCTAGGGTCTTTATCGTAAACGCCCTCTTGGTCGGTGCCTTTAACCAGCAAATCAGCGTTGATCCGTTCAGCAACTAACGCTGCAACCGCGTCCGTCGTGATTCCAGGCTTTAAGCCGCCCATTACAACAATCTTTCCTTTGCTTATGCATTGAGCCGCATCATCGAGAGTTATAGCCACTTTACTGCAACCAGCATCGCCGAGTCTTTTGAGGAAGAGCTGAGCATACAAGCGTGAAACAGAAATGGCAATTTCATCCTGCACCTGCATATCCAGCCCCAAATCTTTCGCTACACGGATGAATTCTCGCGCCAATGCTCCGCCGCCAAGCACGACGGCAACTTCGTGGCCTTGAGACTTCACGGTTTGTATCAGGTCAGCGTATTTGCTCATTAATTCAGTATTAACTGGTGATGCTACTACTGAGCCGCCTATCCGCACAACGATACGCACGATTAATCCATCCTTACTCGCTTACAATACCACTTTAAATTTAAAGTGTATATTAAGGTAAATGTTTTTTCTTTCTGGTTCCTCGTTATTGTCCATCCCCTAAACAACCAAGTTGCCGTTTCATGGAATTCGCTTGTTGATGATGATAAACAAGTTTTTTCTTTTCAGAAATTTTAAGGTCAGATCCATACACGCTTTGTTTCTGTTATACAATCAAAATGTGGGTCATCGGAGATTATTCTTGCATGGTTTAATATGGCTGTTGCAGCGATGATGCAGTCGCCCATAGGCAAGTTTTTGTATTGACACTTGAATAACCCCGCTTGCTGGGCAATTGACGGAGTTAAATTTTGTATTTCGATGCCGCTTTGAATTAGGGCTTGGTAGCGGCTTCCCGCCATGTCCTTTCCTCTTATCTCGCAGGTAATTTGGATTATTTCTGCAATCACAATTGTTGGCAGTATGCCTTCATTTTTTGCGATAAGGTTTTTCAGCTTTCTATCCGTCTTCCCTTTTGTTTCGACATCGGTGGAATAGAAATATTCTCTTAAAAATCTTGTATCTATGACTTCTTTCAAGCTAGTATTCTTCTCTTAGCTTATCGATCATTTTATTTATTTCTTCAGGTGTTCCGTATCCTGCATCAATTCCCGCCATGTCCACAAGTTTTGGTATGGGCTTGAACAGCACTCCTTTCTCCGTGAGTTGCACGAGTAATCGGTCGCCTTCTTTGATTCCGCACTGTTCCCTAATCGCCACAGGAATGGTAGTCTGTCCCCTTCGCGTAACCTTTACTATGATAGCGTCAATGGTTTTCATATTTTTCGCCAAACATTAAAATATTATCCTACCTTAAAAAAATTTCCTATATATTTTAAAAATAGGATTTTTAGGCTTAAAAAGTAAACCAAGTTAAAAATCTTTAATACACTCGAGCGGCAGTAAAGACAAGCTCCAGTGATGAGAAAGATGACCTTTACCGAGTCCTTCAAGATTGAAGCAGTGGCGCCTTTCAGCTTCGATTTAACCGCTCAAATATTTAGCAGCGGTGACAAGCAAATCCGAACCTACTCAAACGGTCAATTTACTCAAGTCCTTAAACTTAATGGTAAACTCACCATGGTCAAATTAGCCTCCGCCGGAACAGTTGAGCTCCCAAAAATAACTGTTGAGTTAAAATCAAACAGCCCGATAACATTGCAGGACAAGCAAAAAGCTGAGGAAGCGGTCAAATTCATTTTCAACTTGGACTTTGATCTGTGCTCTTTTTACAGTGAAGTAAAAAACGACTGCACAATGACCCAAATTGCCCAGCAGCTTTATGGATTAAAAAATCCGACAACCCCCACCGTGTTCGAAGCCTTGGTTGATTCTATTGTTGAGCAACAAATCTCCATTAAGATAGCGCATGCCCTAGAAGAAAGGTTAGTCAAGAAATTCGGCGAAACCCTCACTATAGACGATGAAGAATACTATGCGTATCCAACGCCGCAAAACATAGCATGCGCCAGCTTTGAAGAAATACGCAACTGCGGGTTAAGCCAGCGGAAAGCCGAATACATCCAAGAAGCAGCCAAACTAATAGTGAATGGCAAATTGGACCTTGAACGCCTAAAAAGCCACAAAAACTCCGAGGAAATCATTGCAGAACTCGATGAAATAAAAGGGATAGGGATATGGACCGCTGAGTTAACCATGCTGAGGGGAATGCAGAAACTGGATGCTTTACCAGCTGATGATTTTGGCATTAGACGTGTGATTTCAAGGTATTATTGCCTTGGAAAACCAATTAAGGCTGCTGAGGCTCTGGAGATTGCTAAGTCATGGGGCAGATGGAAAGGGTTAGCTGCTTTCTATCTTATAATTGCAGAAGTTAAAGACATCACAGTTTAGCAAGTTATCCTGTTAAACGTTTTTTCATCAGATTAATGCTTACTATAAAGAAGACTACTGCAACTGTTATTATCCATGCTAAGCTTATGAGCAGCAGGATTTGAGGGTTTAATCCGAGGATTGGTTCAACATGAGTCGTAACAACTGCTCTGGTTATGTTAACTACATGAGTTAAGGGCAAAACAGCCATGGCTACTACTTGTGCAGCATAAGGCAATGATGTCAACGGGAAGAACGTGCCGCTGAGAAAGAACATCGGCGTAAGAAACAGGTATGTGGGAAAATTAAAAAAGTCGATATTTGGCGCTAATGCTGTAAAGCACATCGCGATAGAACCAAACATTACTCCGCCAAAGAACGCAAATGGCACAACCAACAGGAACAGCGGGCTTTTAATCAACCCGAAAATTGCAATCACAACCAACACGATAGTCGCGTTTATTGTTGAGCGGGTTGCTCCCCAAAGAAGTTCTCCTGCAACGACTTCTTCAACGCTTACGGGTGTGGCAACGATGGCGTCGAAGGTTTTTTGGTAGTACATGCGAACGAAAGAGCCGAACGTGCATTCAAAAAATGCGCCGTTCATAATTGCAATCGCCACCAATGCAGGCGCTATGAAATCGATGTAGGGTTGACCTTGAACGCTTGGGATGAAACCGCCTAGCCCAATGCCGAAAGCCACCAAGTACAATATAGGTTCAAGAAGCGAAGGCAGAAAATTGACTTTAATGGTTTTTGTGAACACATCAAGATTTCGGCGCCAAACCATCCATACTCTGTAGGTTAATTTTGGCATGGTGAAGCGGGCAGGAGACTTGCGAAGGTCAGAACTGCTCATTCTTCTCTAAGTCCCCTTCCTGTCAGTTTAAGGAAAACGTCCTCAAGGTTAGTGGTACGTAAAGTTACGTTCTGCATTGGGTGGTCTTTTAAGAAATCTTCAAAGAGGCCATGAGGTTTATCCGTGAAGATTTGCAGTCGGTCGCCTAACCTTTCAAAGTCGGCGTCGGGGAAAGCCTCTTTGAGAGTTGGCAGAAGTTTCTCGTCATAATCAAGTTCAAGAACTTCTTCGCCGACGTGCTTCTTTACTAGTTCGGCGGGTTTGCCTTCCTCGATGATTTTTCCTCTGTCAATAATCAGTATCCTATCACATAAAAAGGCGGCTTCATCCATGTAATGTGTAGTTAAAATTATGGTAACTTGCTTTTTCTTTAAATTCCTCACCTCATCCCAAGCCAAATGCCGCGCCTGAGGATCTAACCCTGTCGTAGGCTCGTCCAAGAGGAGAATTTGTGGTTGATTAAGCAGTGCCCTTGCAAAAATCAGCCGACGCTTCATACCCGTTGACAAAGCCGCTACGGGCACCTCGCTTTTTTCTTCCAGCTGGAAAAATTTTAATTGTTCATCAGCTCGTTTCAACGCTTCATCTTTGGGAATGTCAAAGTAGCGGGCGTAAACGGTGAGGTTTTTTATGACGGTGAAGTCGGGGTCTAAATTGTCCTCTTGCGGTGCTACGCCAACTATCCTTTTTATTTCTCTGCACTTCGTGTTGACGCTTAATCCAGCAACTTTTAATTCGCCCGATGTTGGAAGCAGATGGCAGTACATCATGCGGACAGTGGTCGTTTTGCCTGCCCCGTTTGGTCCCAAGAAGCCGACGCATTCGCCCTTGTACACTTTGAAGTCTATGTGGTCTACCGCTGTGAAATCATCAAATTTCTTCGTTAACTGCTGCGCCTCGATTAGAACTTCTTGAGAACCCATAAATAATCGGAAATATTGTCACGGCGAGTAACTTAAAACTAACTCTTCCAGTATTTCTGCCGCTTTGACTCATATAATTGACCCTTAGTGCTTAGGTGCTTTAGGGTCTACCTGTTTATGGCAAATCTTTGAACAGAGCTTTGCCTTTGTCTTGTTTCTTTTTTAGCTTAAAAGGCATTTTCATTTTCATACCTCATTGCGTGCGTTAAAGAAATTGATTAATGACTTGGAAAAAGTCTTGAAATAACATGCCCTATTTGGCAGAAGGTTCTTATGCGTAATCGCAGATATGTGTTGCTGGTGATTTCATGGTAACTCGTAAGTTCACAGTTCTTCTTGAACCTGTCGAGGAAGGCGGTTTCATAGTTAAATGTTTAGAGCTTCCAGTTGCCACTCAGGGCGAAACAAAGGAAGAAGCCCTCAAAAACGTAAAGGAAGCTATAGAAGGTTACTTAGAAGTTAAAACTAAGCTTTTAGGTCGGAAAGTCAAGGGTGAAAAGGCTGAAGTAGTTGTCGAAGCTCCCTCTGCTCTCGTGGCGTGAAGTTGTTAAAGCCCTCACAAGAGCCGGCTTTCGAGTAGCTCGGCAAAAAGGAAGTCACATAATCATTGTAAAAGACGATATAGCAGTGCCCATTCCAAAACATAAAGAGATAAAACGGGGATTACTTATTGAAATTATTTCAGAAGCCGGGTTGACAAAAGAGGAATTCTTGGAGTTAATAAAATAATGCAACGAGTTCACCATCTCCGGTAATTCACTTGAAGATGTATAAGAGAGAGTTTAGAGGAGGAAAGGAAAAACTGCAGTAAAGTAGGTTTATCTCTTCTTGAAACAGCTTTTTCTAACTCAGTAAATTCAACAACAACCGTATTGGTTAAAGTGTTGAATTTCTAAGGGTTCCTTTTCTTGAATTGAGCAAGACGATAACGTAACCGCATAAACTTATTCCAGTTCTTCTTATGCCGGTTTCTGCAATCATCCACAAGCAAGAAAGGCAGTTTACGCTTAACCCTATCGACGTTAACTATGATTAGAAAGGCTACAAAAAACGAAAAAGGGGAATTTACGCGTGTGATTCGCCACTGTTTGCCAATTAAAGGTTTAAAGGCAAATTTGTCTTATGCTTTAATTGGCGACAGCCTGTGAAAATTACTTTTTGGCTCCTTGACGTTAACCCCAAAATCGATAATGCCAATGGCACAGCTGAATTGTGGCTTTGGGGAATTGATGCGAACGGAAACCGAGTGCTCGTTATTGACAGAAACTTTACTGCTTACTTTTACGCTGTACTCAAAGAAGGATTTGACCCGTCATCAACTGCACGGGAAATCATGAAGGCTTACCCGTCATCAGTGGTGAATGCGGAAGTTGCTAAACGCAAGTTCTTCGGCAAACCCGTGCAGGCAATAAAAGTTTACTGCAGGGTTGCAACCGAAACAGAGAAGCTTGCAAAGCAGCTTCGAGAGCTCGAAGGGGTAAAAGATTGCCTCGAAGATGATATTCGCATCTCAATGCGGTACTTAATCGACAATAACGTGGCTCCCTGCACGTGGCATGAAGTAGAGGCTGAGGAAGAAGAAAACAAATTAGGCGTAAGAGTGGACAAGGTTTATGCTGCAAAATCCATTCCAAAACAGCTTGAAAGCGTTGACAACCCCCAGCTCAAAACGCTCAGTTTCTCAATGATCAGCTACAGCCGCGAAGGCTCACCTAAACCAGACAGAAATCCTGTAGTAATAATATCCACTGTTGCCAGCAATGGTGAAGAAAAGCAGTTTGTGGCAGGCGACGACAAAAATGATAAGCCTATCCTTCAACACTTTGTTGAATACGTTTGCCAGTTTGACCCTGACATCATCGTTAGCTTCGGCGCTAACACGCGAGATTGGGATTACCTGATAAAAAGAAGCCGCAGGCTTGAAAGAACGTTTGATGTTGACAGGGGAAGAAAGGAGCCGCACACCAGCATTTACGGTCACGTGTCGTTTACGGGCATGGCTAACGTGGACCTTGCTGATTTTATGGATGTTTTTCCCGAAGTGAAGGTTAAAACACTTTCCAACTTAGCCAACTACTTAGGCGTAATGAAAAACCAATCAGGCAACGAAATTGAGGATGTTGAATTCGCCGATTACTGGGATGATCCGCAGAAAAGAGAAGCACTTAAACAATTCAGCCTAAACAACGCTCGCAAAATCCAGGGCTCCGCAACGTTGCTGTTGGATTTCGCCATGCAACTCTCAAGCCTTGTGAGTCTGCCGCTGGACCACGTTATGACTGCCGCTGTGGGCTTTAGGGTAGAGTGGTTTCTAATCAAGCAGACACGCAAACTCGGCGAACTCATCCCCAGACGAATAGAGCAGCCTTATCGACCTTACGTTGGGGGGTTAGTGCTTAACCCAAAACCTGGATTGCACGATAACATCGCGGTTTTAGACTTCAAGTCAATGTACCCCAACATCATGATACGATACAACCTCTCGCCAGACACCTACGTTGCACCCGATGAGCCTGAACCGCCTGGCGGAGTTTACGAAGCGCCCGAGGTAAAGCACCGATTCCGCAAAACACCACCCGGATTCTACAAGGAAGCATTAACCTACCTAATAGAGGTAAGAAGCAAAATACGCTTAGAAATGAAGACTTTAAGCCCCAGCACGGTTGAATACAGCATCTTGGATGCAAGGCAAAAAGCTGTAAAAATCATAACAAACGCCGCCTACGGGTACGCTGGCTGGGTCGGCGCAAGATGGTACATTAAACCAGTAGCTGAAGCAGCTTCCGCTTGGGGTAGACACACCATTTTAAGCGCTACCCGTTTAGCTGAAGACAAAGGCTTAACGATTATTTACGGTGACACTGACAGCCTCTTCTTAACCAACGACGAAAAGAAACTCCTTGAACTCAAAGCTGAGATCAAAGGGAATTTAGGCTTAGAGGTAGAAGTCGGCGAGGTCTACAAACGCATTTTCTTCACAGAAGCAAAAAAACGGTATGCAGGGCTAAGGCTTGACGACACCTTGGACATCGTGGGGTTAGAAGTGATTCGCGGAGATTGGGCAGAAGTCGCTAAAAAAGTGCAGGAACACGTTCTAGAAATAATTCTAAAGGAGCAGTCGCCTGAGAAGGCAATTGACTACGTGCGCACCGTGATAGAAGAGCTAAAGCAAAGGAAAATCCCGTTCCGTGACCTAATAATTTGGAAAACACTAACAAAACCGCCGGAACAGTACGCTATTAAAGCACCGCATGTAGAAGCGGCAAAAATGCTAAGAGAAAAGGGCTGGCGGCTAACAGGCGGCGACAAAGTAGGCTTCGTCATACTTGCAGGTAAAGGACGATTCTACAGTCGCGTGAAGCCCTACGTTTTCGCCAAGTACGATGAAGTGGACGTTGACTACTACGTAACCAATCAAGTGGCTCCTGCAGCGGCAAGAATACTGGGCTTCTTCGGCGTAACAGAAAAAGAACTGATAAGTAAAAAGAAAGAAACTGGAGAAAGCAGAAGCCTGACGGATTACCTTTAAGCTTCAACGATTGCGTCTTGGAAAGTTACCAATTCAACGTTTAAGACTGGCTTTACCGCTTCTGAAATTCGCGACGCAACTATGCGTCTAATGTTTTTCTCGCCTGCGATATCAACGATTCTCTGCGTGATGATGCCGTCGAAAACCACTGTGTCAACGCCGCTTATTTGCTGGAGTTTTTCTGCTAATTGGCTTACTGGCAAACGCTCAATTAACTCGAACTTGTCAGTTAGCAAGACCGCTTCCAGTGTGCCTAACAACGCTTTTGCGGCGCTGCTTACAGGTTCTGGGACTTCAACTTTGATGCGTGGCGGCTCAGGCTTTTTAGGAGGTTTACCTGCTGCCTCGGCGATTGGAACCTTATTTTCTATGGCTTCAGTGATTTCTTTGCAGTTGCATTCCTCGATTTCTTTGCCTCTTGGAGCACGACCGACAAACTTGACACTTGTAACTTGCTGTAACTCTTTCAGTATAAGGTCGCCGCCTCGGTCGCCGTCAAGCAAGGCAGTTGCTGTTTTCTCTTTAGTGAGCTTCTTTATTGATTCAGGAACTTTGGCGCCTTCAAGGGCAACAGTATTGAAAATTCCGCAGCGCATCAGATTAATTATGTCAGCGCGTCCTTCAACGACAATGATTTCTTTTGCGCTTTCCAATCCTGGACCCGCGGGCAACTCTTCTGGACCGTACTTTTCGACTTTGCCGATTTTCATGGTATCGGAGATTTCTTTGTAAACTTCATCTACGCTCGGCATTGACTCAATAGTCCATTTATGCAGGATTTCTTTTGCTCGGTCGATGATTATTTTCCTGCGTGCTTCGCGAATGTCTTCGATTTTTTCCAAGCTAACTTTGGCTGAGCATGGACCGACACGGTTGATGCTTTCTATGCTTGCGGCAATCAACGCCGTTGAAACCCTATCTAGGCTGGTTGGGATTGTTATTAAGCCCGTGGTTTTGTCATTTTTTGAGTGTAGGTCGATTTCGATTCTTCCGATGCGGCCTGTTTTCTGTAGTTCTCTTAAGTCAAGTTCAGGTCCAAAAAGTCCTTCTGTTTGACCAAAAACAGCGCCTATTACATCAGGTTTTTCTACTACGCCTTCAATTTCAAATTTTGCATGTATAACGTACTTTATCGTAAATGTTTGGGATGTCCCCGTAAATATGCACTTCCTATTTGTAAGTTTATTTGATTATGAAAATCACATTAAAGCGAGAGTTTCCCGCAATGATGAGATTTTTTAGTTCTTTATTAGTTTGATACAATTTAGGCGCATTCTATTTAATATAACTTGTTGTTTACGGCTATGTATCCCGCGCTCACCTTCCCTTTTTCCTTTTGTTGGAGCCTTCCCTCATGGTTAACGCTGAAAGGGTTAAGCGTTAAGAAATGGGTGTCCTCAGCGCGCGGCGGGTTCGATTATTTTTGCAACTTTCCCCATTCTATTTTTGACCAAGAAGATGCTGGATGTTTATGGCTGGCAAATCCAAGAGAACGGTATACCTGGTGAAGAAGCAAAATTCGTCATTACCACTCCAAAATTAAATAAGAAAGGGAAAGAAAACTATCAAATTGCACAATAAGCACCGATCTACTGGTTTGTCCCGAAATTCGTTAATGTTTAATTTTGAATTGCGAGAGGAAAATCGGCCACAACAGCCTATCGATTGAAAGTTTGTATTGCATAGGACTGATTGGATGCAAGGTTTTTTAAACATGGAACCTGCACTCATAAAATGGTGCAAATGAATTGCCATCATTGGGTAACGTGAAAAAGAAGACTGAAGAAGACGCAAAAAAAGCTGCCGCAGACGCAAAGAAAGTCAGCGTAAAAGCTGCTGAGGAAGCCAAGGTAGCCGGCAAAGACGCAAAAAAAATTGGCGGAAAAGTGCTTGAGGAAACAGAAAAAGTAGCTGAAAAGGTAAAGAAGAAGCTTTAAACAAACTTATGGCTTTCCCAGTATTTCCCCTTTTTTTCTTTTATCTTCAATCGAAAGGAGCCGATGCAGATTCACTATATTAGCAGCAGCCAGCCAACAAAAATAAATAACGATACTACAAAGAGTCCTGCCCAAAGACGCTTGCTATGATCAAAGATGTCTTTCCCGCTCATTGGAGCCACGGGAAATGTGCCGAAAAAAGAGCCGATCACGCACATTGACAAGCCTGCATCCCCAATAGCCGCGTAACCGCCCTTAAATAGCGCAAAGAATAACCCGGCGAAGGCAAGGCTGATGAGGATTTCAGATGCAGCCGCTATGGCGCCTAAGTGTTCCGTGAATTTTTTGGATTGCACGCTTCGCGTTGGAGATGAGAAAGGAACTCTGAAGGCAAAGGTTGTGAAGAGAAAGAGGACAAGGCCTAAGGGCCAAATTGTGTGTTCACTCCATACGCCTTTGCTTCGTAGGTATGCTATTGAAGAGAACTTTTGGACAAAGCCAACGATGACGCTTGTGGCAAAGAAAAAAGGAAGTAAAGCCCATATCTGGCTAAGAGTAATGACTTTGACATACGAGAACGAAATAGCGAGTACGATTATTGCAACTGCGTATGCTAAGACTTCAGTTTTGGTGGGTTTGAAAAGAGAGCCTTTTTTCTCCATTGCTTCGAGCTTGCGCCTAGATGCAACTACTTCTTCCAACCACTGTTTTATGTTGTCGGGGATCATACCTTTTGTTTTTTCCCCTACTTTTCCACCAGCGGCGCCTAAGGGGTTGCTTAATACGGCAAAAAGTAGCGAAACTGCACTTACCACCACTGCTGATACGCCGACCGCGGCCAATGTATTGATTGGTTTAGGAACCCAAATCTGCTGCGCAAGGCTCGGCGTTGACGAAGGTGCTGTCGGAGTTGGGCTGGCTGTGGGAGTAGCAGTGGGACTTGGCGATGTGGAGGAAGTTGGACTAGGTGATGACGTTGACGAAGTCGGAGTTGGCGAAGCGGATGTGACAGCGGCATCTGAGATAACAGAGACAGTGCCATCGCCTTCGTTGGCTACAAAAACCTCGCTTTTGCCAGAATCATAATCAGCGCCATATGGATTGGTGCCTACGGCTACGGTCGCTATTACGGAGTTCGTACTGTCCGATATGACTGAAACAGAAGCGGAACTTCTGTCGAGTACGAATATTTCGCCTTTGCCCGAATCATAAACTGTGGCTCCAGGGTTAGACCCAACCGGCACGGTTGTAACAACGGCGTTGCTGCTGTCCGATATGACTGAGACTGTGTCTGAGACTGAATTGGCTACGAATATTTCGCTTTTGGCAGAATCATAAGCTACGCCTAAGGGACCACTTCCCACGGTGATTGTCGCAACCACTTGATTACTGCTGTCCGAAATAACTGACACCGACTGGGAGTAGGCATTAGCCACAAATACTTCACCTTTCGCAGAATCATAACCTAAATCATATGGGCCAGTTCCGACGGTCACTGTTGCAACCACGGTGTTGGTGCTGTCTGATATGACTGAAACCGTGTTACCCGTGCCGCCTCCAGAGTTGGCTACGAAAATCTCGCCTTTGCCCGAATCGTAAGCGAAGGATGAGGGAGAGGTTCCTACAGATACCGTTGCTACGACGGCGTTGGTTTTGTCCGATATGACTGAGACGGAGTTGGCGCCGTAATTGGCGACGAAGACCTCCCCTTTTCCAGAATCATAAATACCTCTGTACGGTGTCTGTCCCACAGTCACTTTTGCCACCGAAGCGTAGGTGCTGTCCGATAGCACCGAGACGGTGCCAGAGGCAGAATTGACTACGAATATTTCGCTTTTGGCAGAATCATAAGCTACACCCCAAGGGGCACCTCCCACCGTTATCGTGGCGGTCACTCCAATGGCATGAACGGAGTTTGCTACTGAGCAAGCAAAAATCACAATGAATATAAAAACTAAAAGCCCTGAAACTTTAGCCTTCATTTGATTGCTCTCTCTCCTCTTTCCTCCAAAGTGGTATAATTTGATTTTCATTTAAGAGTTCCGCTTGTTCGTTTGGTCATAATCAACTATTATGGTCTGCTGAATTATGTTACGCTGATATTACAATCGCACTTGAGGCGAAAAAACATGTTAATGTGGATGTTTGTTTTTGGATAAAGCTCTTCCTCTCTAAGCATATTCCGTTGCATACCAGTGACACTACCATAAGCGGTTTAACTGCCAAAGAGTTCGATGATTCATCTTGTTTGTTAAAAGCTTATATACAAAGGAAACGATGTGGAGTAAAGAGGTTTTGAAATGGGAGAACAGGCAAAAACTAGTGACAGCCGCAACATACATGCCATCATTCTGAGTGTGCTTGGAATAATCGCGTTGATCGCTGGGATAGCAGTGGCAACTGTTAAAGGTACCCATCTGCGAGGCTCAGGTCTAGGCACAGTCTTAATTGTGATAGGTGTCGTGCTGCTGCTTATTGCTATCCTAAGGTTTTATTATAAGCGCAAATAATGAGGCCTTCTTTTATGGGCTCATCCCTTTTCTTTTTTTCTTGATATACTTACGTTCACAAGCCGCCATCGTCGCCCAACGTAATTCTTTGCCTGACATTTTGTTTTAGATATGACCTTATTTGCGCTTATTCAGCTCGTTCTAAGTAAGGCTCTTCGGAAGCTTGGAGTTTTTTCAGTCTAGTTAAGCGTGCATCCACGGTTTGGTGGATTGTTGTTCTGAGTTCTTCTTCTCGAATCGTTTTGCTATTCTATCAATTTCATCTGCAAGTTCGTGTCTCACAATGTTCCTCTAATCCATAAAGCAAAATCTCCACGCGCTGGCTTGCCCCTAAATTCTTTAATGTTAATTTTGGATATTAACCTCGGCTTATAGTGCTGGCTTATGTTAGGAGTTGAATCCTAACGAAGCAAAATGAAAGTCAGACCAACTTTTAATGGTTCAGTTCATTAATAATTCTATAAAAAAAAGAGAGAAATTTTTAGGTTTTGTATTATGGCAGTTTCATCTACGTCATTTTCGGAGGGATTTTTTTGTTCGCGCTTTTAAGGTAACTGCTGAAACAGTCAATGCAATCATGGCTACAATAACTAAAACGAGGGCTGCACTGCTGAACTCTGGGACCTTTGGAGTTGAAGAAGCAGTTGAACTAGACGATGGGGAACTGGTTGGACTTGCAGTTGAAGGCGTGCCTGAGGAAACCGACGTATAAGTTACTGTGCCGGGGTCGTTACCGTTAGTTACGAAGACTTGGCCAGTGCCTGAATCATAAGCGATGCCAGAGGGGCTAGTTCCAACATTAAGGGTCGCAGTAACGCTATTACTTTTGTCAGAAATGACCGCGCCGTTACTGCAGATTATTTCGTCATTGCCTGCATAAACTAAGGTAAGCGCGCTTCCCACGTTGTGGACCACCGCAACGATTTCATTGTTGCTGTCTGAGATGACTGAAACGTCGGTGCTGTTTGTAACGTATATCCTGTCCTTGGCAGAATCATAAGCTAAGCTCCCTGGATTTAGGAAAGGATTCGAAGCTACCGTTATGGGTGTTTTGTTGAGCTCGAGGGTTTTGTCGGATATGACAAAAACGTCGGTGCCTACATCTTCGGACATGTAGACCGCGTTCTTAGCTGAATCGTAGACTAGTGGGCCTGGGTTAGGTACGGTGATATTTGCGATAATGGTGTTGGAGCTGTCTTTAATAACTAAGACTCCGTTAGCGTCAACGAATATGTAACCCATTCCTGAATCATAGACTATGCTTGTGCCAGAACCACCTTGCGTGCCCGGTATTGGTCCAGTAACGTCGTTGGCATTGTTTGGTAATATGTATACTCCGCCATATGTGGAAATGTACATCGCATTTTGGCCTGAATCGTAAGCTAATGCCTCGGGAGTATATGGCATCGCAATAGTTTGGGTGACCTGGTCATTGATGTCCGAGATAACTGAAAGTGAGCCACCGGTGGGGTTAACGACGATAATCTGATTCGTGGTTGGATCATATGCTACTGCGGTAGGGTAGACTCCTACCCCTGAAATTTGTGTTTGGGCGTGAACAGAGTTGACTGCTGACAATACAAAGATCGAGACGAGTACTAAACTTAAAAGTTTCCAAATTTTGACTTTCATATGCATTTCTCAACCTTTCATTTTATAGCTTAAATTCACTACGTGTAAGCTACTGCTAAGTATGTGAACTCCGAAATGCTATAAAAGATTTTCTAGACGCGTCCAAAATGTTTTTTACGGCTAACTTTTATCCAATGAACAACTGTTCATAGGAGTTGCGCGGAGTGTGCATAAAAGACTTAAGCACTCTTTAGCAGAAAGTATCCTTAAACTTAATTTGACATTTCAATTAAAACCTAAGGGCCTGCGTTTTTCCAATATTTACCTTTAAGCTCCATTAAAAGCGTTTATGTTATTCTCGGTCATTGATCTATTGCTCCAAAAATAAAAAAATGGGTTGTGAGGGTGATGTCTCCATGAAAGTTGGGTCCGTAATAGACGGCGAGCTCCGCAATAGACTACTGTCTCTTCCAAAAAATGAAATATTTAGTTTTGAGGAACGGCTTTATCTGGATGATTTCGATAACGTATGAGAATCCGGCTTCTATAAGATGCGTTGACTTCCTTAACCTGAAATTTGATTATTAGAAAAAAAGAGAAAATAGGTGCGGGAGATGTCTCCACTGGTTACTATTAAGGATTTATTCTGTAAGGATTTATTTTTTATAAAGAGACGATTTTAGCCCACCAACCCGTTTTGGCTTGCGGTAGAAGAAGAACATTTGGATTCCATTTTTTGAACGTTTCTCACACTACTCATAACTGTTCTATCTAGAAAATGCCTTACACTCTTGCATCGTAATATAACGTGAGAGTGGAGAGGTTTGGATAGGGATTCAGATCAGTTAAAAGCATGGATCATAAA
>Ga0326728_10009956_pt1 | contig 22507 bp, 16 predicted proteins | sample MB3enrmetagenome_FD_207602 | JGI IMG/M metagenome (GOLD analysis project Ga0326728, IMG submission 207602) | Lab enriched peat soil microbial communities from McLean, Ithaca, NY, United States - MB31MN | ecosystem: Environmental > Terrestrial > Soil > Wetlands > Peat | place: USA: New York... | reverse complement strand
CGCTCCGCGATGAGCCCCGGGCAACCAGCGCGAACCCGGGAAAAGCCGGCGAAAACGTCCAAACTCCAGGCCGGGGGTCGCAGCGGAGCTGCGACCCCCGGTCAGTTGGGGGGGGGTATCCCGCGGCACCCCGGAGGGGTGCCAGAAAACGGGGCTACCCCTCTGGCACCCCTCCGGGGTGCAGGCCATCCACGCCGTCGTTCCGGGGGTCTCGCCTGGCTTCGACCCCCGGCTACCCTCTTTCATCCCTCCGGGATGAACGGCCTAACCGTAGCGAGCTTGGGATTTCGAGAAGGGGTCGCCGCGCACACGCCATCGCAGAGAAGGCTTGCAATCCCGGTTACGGATGATTAGAGTGGCGTACGACTCGGCCCGCATTTGCACAATCACAACCAGCGCAGGCGTCGAGCCCCCGTGTTATGAACCGGAATGTCCAACCAGCAACCGAGGGCCAACCCAGTCATCAGGAGGGGGTTGCCCTCCTGGCCCAGGGCCCGCCGGAATCCTCCTCAAGCCGGCGCCATCAGATCCTGATCGACAAGACTCATGTGCTCACCGAAGAGAACGGCAAGGAGACGGAGATCGAGGTGTTTAGGATGAGCCTGGGCGGAGAGGCGATTGAATTGCTGCCCTTGAAGAACTGGAGCCAACTCGATACGTATAAGTGGGGGGTTCGGGGAAGACTGCCCGGAACGCCGGCCGGTCTGGATATTGCGCTGGACCATGTGAAGATACTCGGTCAGACCGTAACCACAAAGGAGCCCGACGGTTGCGCGAAGCTGGAGGGCCTTTTTAACGAGTGGCTGGTTTTGGAGAGGGAGAACCTGGAACTGGCAAGGAAGAAGGGGCAGCCCAAACCACGGTCGGCAGCCCAGGCCTCCTCCGGCCCGCCCGAAGCACTCAGGGCGGCCTTCCAAGTGGAAAAGGACAAGCAAGGACAAGTCCACGTCCGATGTCTGAAAGGAAAGGAGACCGTGGCGGAAATCGGCCTGAATATGCCTGGGCTTAGCGGTTTGTTCAGCCAGGGACTGATGCGCAAACCCCGGAAAGTGCAGGTGGGCGTGCTGCATGACTGGGTCGAGTTGGACGGCGAGCTTTTCAGCTTCGAGAAAGGCAATAATGACGCAGCCAAACTCCAGAAGAGGCTCAACGAGAAATACCTTCCCGACGCCGGCCTGGGACTGGGCAGGGACGTGGTGGTATTTGCCAATGCCGCCTCCTCGACTGGTTTCGACATCCAGTTTCCGGTCAAGCTGGCAGGCGTGCAGGATAATCGGAGGCGCCCGCTAAACGAGGATACACTGGCACTGTTGCAGGAACCGAACGCGTGCGGGGTGTTGCACAAGGAAATCGTCATTAAACTGACGCGGCCCAGCCTGGTCTTCAAGCAAAAGACTCCTGATGGCGGAGAGCGCTATCTTGAGCGAAGCGCCGAACACACCGTCACGGTGAGCGGCGATGATGGGGAGCAGAAGGTCATCGACCTCAGCCAACCGGTCAATTACCTGCGCCTGAGCCCGGTCGAGTTGACTGCGGTTTTCAATCACCCGGCCATCAATCGGCACAGCCAGGCCGCGCCCCAGCCCGCCCAGGCCGCCGAGGGCATGAAGCAAGCCACCGCGCCGCAGCCCCGCCCGCCCGGCGAGGGCCCCGGGCCTAAAGACGCGCTCGAGGCGGGCGCGGGCCTCCCGGCTGCGGGTCCGGCCGGCGTTTCGCCGTCCACGGAAACGCTCGGCCAGGGCCCCCCTGGACCGGCGCGCCAGAAGGCTCAGGCTGCTCCCCCAACCCCAACCCAGGTCGTAGTCTCCACACCCGCCCCCAAAACGGCGGAAGCCCCGGCTCAGCCTGTGGCCTCCCCGCTTTTGCCCGACTCTTCGCCCGATGGGAACCAAGGCCCGCCGGCCGAAGGCCGGAGGCCTCTTGCCGGGCCGGTCGACACAGGGACAGCGCCCTCGGCATTGCCTTCCAAGGAGGCCGGGGAACGGGAGGGCGATCCAGGCGCCGCCATCGCGGTCCAGGCGAAGCCGTTGCCCAATTCATGGCTTGAAAAAGTCCTGGCACAGCCGCCGTTCAGACATGATTGGTTCGCGTGCCTGGTGTATAGCAAGATCGCCGAGCGATTCGGCAACTCCTGCGATGGCACATTGGGGCTGAGCCGATGCTGGGCTGTCGCCCTGGATGAAACGGAAGACATTGCCGATCCTGCCTTCAAAGGGGTCTTTCTAACGGAGAAACACGGGTTCGGCTTTCTGTGCCGGGGACAAATGGCTCGCTTCAATCAAGGCGTCGCCTTGCTCGGGACCCAGGAATCGGCCATCCAGGGCATTGGCGTGAACCTGGTAGGAGTGGGTTTGGATGTTCAGCAGCGCATTGTTCTGGTCATCACCGACAACTATCGCAAGGGATTCGGGGTTCCGGATCAAATCATTGCGCAGGAGTTCGGACGCCTCGAGAATTATGGCGCCGTGATCCTGAGCGTTAAAGAGGCCCTCCACAGCCTGGACCCGATCGAGGTCCTTTGGACAGTCCCGGCAGCGCAAGACAACGCCAACGATCCCCAGGCCATCGAGAGCATTCGGCCGGCAGCAGAAGGCGCGGAAACATCCCCACAATGACGGCGTCGCTGCGCCTGATGGGCGCATCTCATTTCACTTCCGACGCTGCAAGGCCGCTTCGACCGCGCGATAGACCTCCTCCACCGGGACGGAGGCCATGCACCGGGCCAATTCCTGAGGGGTGCCGCGGATACCGCGGCCGTCGTAGCGGTAATACTCGAGGTTGCGGCCCGCCACCACGGGGTTCTTTACCAGGACAAACGGGTTTCGGTAGGGCTCTATGGGCCTGTTCCAGGTAGGGGTCTCGATGACGACCTGCCCTGGGACTTTGACGGCGGCTGCCAGGTGCATGAGGACGGTGTCCACGCTCAGGAAGGCATGGCAATGGCGCAGCAGTGCCGCCGCCTGGCGCAGGTTTTGGGTGGGGGGATGCCGCACGCGGCCAGCCCCGGCTGCAGCCAGCAGCCGGGCATGGCCGGCCTGCTCATCAGGCCCGCCGAAGAGCAGGACAGCCAGGTCGGGCCAGGCGCGCTCCAGGCGCCGGAGCAGTTCCAGGTAATGCTCGAGGGGCCAGCGCCGGAGCGGGAGGTTCTTGGTGCCGCCGGAACCGACGTGCAGGCCCAGAAGCCGCCGCCCGGAGAGCCGCTCTGTGGCGATGAACTCCGCAGCCCAGGCCAGTTCCGCCGCCGAGAGATACACCTCGTAATCGTGCTCGGGCAGCACCGGCCTGACCCCCAGGCACGCCAGGCAGGCAAGGTTGTTCTCGATGCTATGCCGCCCGTAATCCTGCGGCAACATGCGATTGACCAGCGCGCGGTCCAGCAGCGAGACGTTGTCATACCGATGACTGATGCGGAGGCGGGCATGGATGAAACGAGCGACGAGCCGATAGGCGATGCGACTTTGCGGGTGCGTGTTGATCGAGACATCGTAGTGCCGGCGGCGCAACTGCCAGAGAAACCTCAGCCCTCCAATTCTGCCGTCCGCAATCAGGTTCTTCTGGCAGACGGCATCCAGGTGCGGGTTTCCCTCCAGCAGACCCTTGGCCCCCGGCCACATCACCAGGGCATCGATGCGCGCCTCCGGAAAGCTCGCCCGCAGCTCATGCATGAGCGGCGTGGCAAACAGGGTGTCGCCATTGCCTGCCAACGAAATCACCAGTATCTTCATCTATAACCGCGCGATCTTGTTCAGCAAGGCGGTTGTCGATTTTCCCGGCACAAAAGGGATGAGCACGATTTTTCCCCCTCCTGCCTCCACCACCCGCCGCTCCTCTGCGTCGAGGGTTTCCAGCGTGTAGTCCCCGCCCTTGACGTAGATGTCCGGCTGCGCCACGGCCAGGAAACGCGTCGCCCTCCGCTCGGCGAAAATGCAAACGCCGCTCACGCTCTCCAAAGCGGCGACCACGGCAGCGCGGTCGTTCTCTCCATTGACCGGCCGGTCCGGGCCCTTGAGTTGCCGGACCGCCTCATCGCCATTGACCCCCACCAGCAAGGCGTCCCCTTCAGAGCGGGCCCTCTCAAGGTAGGCAACGTGGCCCGCGTGCAGCAGATCGAAACAGCCGTTGGTGACGACCAACCGCTTGCAGCCGGCGCGCATGGCGGCCCGCCATTGCGGCAACCCTTCCCAGGCAATCAGCTTCTCTCGAAAACTCACACCCTCACTTTGCCTGAAGCCTTTGCGCCTTGGCAAGGAGAACAGAGAAACCCAAATCCTCTCCTTGAGGTCCAACGCCTCGAGCGTTTTTAACGCTGGACACTCCGGTGGTTTGGGGCATGATGCCGGGCGGACGCAGTTCATTACGTTAGACTCTATGAAAAAGACCCTGGCGCTGGTTTCACTCGCAATCTTCACCGCCTTTCCGCTCGCGCAGGCCGGCATTGACGACGCAAAGGACTTCCATCCGCTCTTTAACGGCAAGGACCTCACGGGTTGGAGAATCCGCAACCCCAACAGCCACAACTCCTGGAGCGTCCTGCCCGGAGGCATCCTCAAGAACACCGTCGAAAACGGCGCTCATGGGGTGGACCTGGTGACGGTGCGGAAATTCCTCAACTTCACGGTGCGCTACGAATATATGACCCCGGAGGATTCCAACAGCGGGTTCTACTTGCGCGGGCGGCACGAGATTCAAATCCTGGGGGACTACAAATCAGGGCAAGCGACCCTGACGGGCAACGGCTCGATCTACAATTTCAAGGCCCCGGACAAGTTCATCACCAAACCGGCGGGCGAGTGGCAGACCGCCGAGGCCACAATGATCGGCAACCGCATCACCGTCATCATGAACGGAGTCAAGATTCATGACAACGTCGAGTGCAACCGGCCTACCGGCGGGGAGCTGGACAACAAAGTCACCGAGCCGGGGCCCATCCTGCTCCAGGGCGACCATGGCACCGTGAGCTTCCGCAATATCCTGATCAAGGAATTGCCCTGAGACTTGGGGCAAGGCCCGCCGGAGCGGCCTTGATAAGTTTCGAGGGCCGTGCTTACCTGTGCCATGCACTGGTCGGTGGCATACCTGATCAGCGAGTGGATCATCCGGTTCGTAATGCTGATTTACGTTCCGCAGCGGCGCAGCGCCGCCGCATCGCGGACCTGGCTGTTGCTCATCTTCCTGTTGCCCTGGCCGGGGCTTCTGCTCTACGCGCTTTTCGGGCGCATCTATTTGCCCAAGCGCCGCCTCGAGATGCAGGAACGCGCCTCCTGCCGCATCCGTGAAGTGCAGGCGCAAAGGAAGGCAGCGGCCGCCGGGGTCCCGAGCCTCCCGCCCTATCTCCAGCCCATTGCTCAACTGGGCGAGCAGCTTGGCGATTTCGAAGCCTGCTCGGGCAACTCCGTCGAGTTGCTGACCGACTACATGGGTTCCATCGGCCGCCTCATTGCCGATATTGACGCCGCGCGGCAGAGCGTCCACCTGCTCTTTTACATCTGGGAGGCCGACGAGACCGGGCGCCGCGTCGGCGAGGCCGTGGTCCGCGCGGCCGAACGCGGCGTTCAATGCCGGGTCCTCATGGACGCGGTCGGTTCCAAGCACGGCCTGCGGAAACTGGCGCCGCGGTTGCGGAGCGCGGGCGTCGAGGTCCACGCGATGCTGCCATCCGGGTTCTTCCCGCGCAACACCGCGCGCTTCGATCTGCGCAATCACCGCAAGATCGCGGTCATAGACAACCGCCTCGGCTACACCGGCTCGCAGAACCTTGTGAATCCGGAATTCGTGAGAGGTTGCCCCAATGAAGAGCTGCAGGCGCGGCTGACCGGCCCGATAGCGGCTCAACTGCAGGCGGTGTTCCTGGCAGACCACTTCTTTGAAACCGGCGAACCGCCGGATTACAAGGACCATTTTCCCGACCTGCCGCCCACGGGCCAATCGCCCGCCCAGCTCATCCCGAGCGGCCCGGGCTACGGCCACGAGAACGGTCAGGAATTCATCGTGGCGCTGCTCTACGCCTCGCGCCGCCGCGTCGTCATCACCACACCCTATTTCGTGCCGGACGAACCTGTTTTGCAAGCCATCCGCTCGGCGGCCCTGCGCGGCGTGGAGGCGCACCTGATCGTTTCCATGCACGCCAACCAACTCCTGACGCAACTGGCGCAGCGTTCGTTCTACGAGGCCTTATTGGAAAGCGGCATCCAGATTCATCTCTACCAACCCCGCTTCCTTCACGCCAAGCACATCACCGTGGACGAGGATATCGCGCTGCTGGGCTCCACCAACATCGACATCCGCTCCTTCGCGTTGAACGCGGAGATCAACCTTGTCGTTTACGACCCGGCCGTTGTCGGCGTCCTGCGGGAAGTGCAGGAACGCTGCTTTGCCAACAGCGAAAAGTTGTCCGCGGAAACTTGGAAGCGCCGGCCGCTGATCGAGAAGGTCTTGCAGAACAGCGCCCGGCTGGCGGATTCGTTGTTGTGATTCAAGCATGCCCACGGTGCTGTCGGTCACGATGGAAGTTTGCGACGTGTTCGCCATCGAGGATGATGGGGACAGCGATGTCGACCAAACCGTTCTGGCGCCTGTAGAGGTTGTACGGCTCTCCCTCCTTCAGGGCGCCGGCGAGAGTGGTGTCACTCTGGCGGGAGCGGAGGGCCGTTTCGGGTTGAACTCGGTGAAAGCGGGTGCTGATGTCCTGCCAGCCGGTCGAGATCAGAATATTGCCATCCAACTCGAGGATGGCCATTACCGCGTTTTTAGGACTTGCCGGGCAACCACCGCATCAGCTACTGTCTCGGCGTGCAGGCGGACATTGCCAGTCCAACCATCGCCTGTTTCACGGGCTGGCTGGGTAGCTCAGTTGGTAGAGCAGAGGACTGAAAATCCAAAGACCAGGTTTTTCCCCCAAGTGGACAGACGAGGAATCATCAATACTGACGGGCCTGATCTCAACTTCTGACTTGTTGACATTCGACCCCATTCTGCTCCGAAACGGCCCCATTTTTGAGCGTGCAGTATCAAATGGCAGTATCAAATGGAGAAAACATTGAATCTTGTTCTCTGCCTACATAGTATTTGTAACTCTAATTATCAGCTTCTCCCCAGTTGCGTTTTTGATGGATTGCCGCCCATGAATCTTGGAGGCGGCGGTGCTTGAAACCTGGGATTCCTCTCGAAAAAACCTCACCAATTGGAGAGGAATCTGGCTCGGCAGCAGGAACACGTCGCCGCTGAACTTCCCCTCGGCCCACGACAACTCTCGCACCGGCCTCCCTGGAATCAATGAACCACCTCCAGATGCCAACACAACAATTACATGTCCGATGGAGTTCGATCTTGGGGTCGAGCCATACTTCCATTACAAGATCGAGGGCAACTTCCTCTACGAACGTGAGGGCTCCGGATGGAAACTGATTCAGGCGTGCGGTTGATCGGCGCGGCCTGGATGGACTTCAGGCATCCAAGCCCAAAGCCCGGAATGCAGATTGAACCCAGCCAAATCCCAATGCCGTATGCCCTCGACGATCCAGTTTCAGGAAGTCCCCATCGGCCAGCACTTCGAGTTCCGTGGCCGCCGTTACCGAAAACTAGCTCTCAATATGGCCGGCGACGAGGACCGAAACGGGACGATCTTCATGAACCAAACGGGGGTGCTGCCCGATCCGCCTTCTCAAACTGCTCAACCAACCAACCGCCTGAAAGACCGAACGGCGGGCCGACCCCGCCAAGGGCTAACCCGCCGAGAATGTGCACCAAACGTGAAAAAAGGTAACGCCCAAGTTGCAAGCCGTCAAGCGCGTAGCCGGCGACCACATCCCCACCGCCAAGCCAAGCCCCGCCAGACCGAGCAGTGAGATCGCTTGGGCCGGCACCTGTCCCGATTGCTCGATAAGGTGCTGGTGCTGATTGAGGAGCACCGGACGAACCGGAGGGCTCGACAGTGACCACGGCTGCTGCACACGACCCGCTGGTGTCTTGGTTCAGCCGAGCCAGCGAGAATCTCCCCGAGAGCGACATCCCGGCCAGCCGGTTCATCGCCGACATTCGCACCGGCAAGTACAAGCGCCAAGTGCGAGAAATCCGGGAGCGATACGGCAGAGCACTGGCCCGAACTGATGGCGATGCGAAGGCGGCCAAGAAAGATTGGCCTCATTTTGAGTCTGACCTGGGCGGCTGTCGATGGGTGAAACCATGTAAAGTTTCCTTCAGTGTCGCCGATAGTCAGCTATGGACACGACAACCAGCATACTCGTGCCTAAAGCCCTGGACTTGATTGAGCAGGCGCGGGACGCTCTCATGGTCTGGGACTTGGACGGGCAGATTCAGTATATGAATCGAGGGGCCGAGCGGCTGTTGGGCTGGACTATGGAGGAGGCTCGTGGACGCTGCGCGAAGGAGTTGTTTTTCAAGGGCACTTCGGGATTTGACGCGGCACAGGAGAAGCTGCTGCAAAGCGGCCAATGGTTTGGCGAGATGCGCCTGGTAACTCGTGCCTGTCAGCCGGTCATCGTGGAGAGTCGGTGGACATTGAAGCGCGGGGACAAAGACCTGCCGGCGCAGGTGGTGGCCCTCAACACCGATGTCACTGAGCGCAAACGGCTGAAGGAGGCCATCCTAACCAACGCGGTCGCCTCCCTGGATGCCCACCCTTTGGCTTGAAGATGCCCAGCCGCCGTCCCTTGCTCTGCGCATTCAGGCCGGCCAACGCTTTGCCCAGGGACAGCGCCTCGTCTGGATTGAACCCCAGCCTTTCTGCCACGACCGCCGCCCAAAGCGCCAGGACCGGCGCTCGATTCCATTGCTGACGTGGTTGCCCTGCTCCGGTGTTCCGATTGGGTGTGGCTGACTGGATGAATAGTGCTTGCCATTCCTGCGGAACACGTCACAGTTGCCGCGACCCTGATAGGCTGTCACTCCCACGACATGGGAATCGTTAGGTGAACCCGGTTCAGTGATGATTTGAGACCCGATCCTCGGGAACAGTGTGGGGAGAGCAAACCTGGCCAGGGCCATATACATAGAAAACAGATGAGTGCAAAGTTGTTTGTGGGAAATCTCTCCTTCAATACCACGGAAAACGATGTGCAGGACGCCTTTGCGGCGCACGGCACGGTCGTGGAAGCCAACCTGATGATGGACCGCGCGACTGGCAAGCCTCGGGGGTTTGCGTTCGTCACCATGAGCACGCCGGAAGAGGCGCAGAAAGCCATCGATGCCCTAAACGGCATAGAGCTGGGCGGCCGAGCCCTGACCGTCAATCTCGCCAGGCCCCGCGAAGAACGACCGGGCGGTGGTGGCGGAGGTCGCGGCGGTTACGGTGGCCGTGGAGGTGGCGGTGGTCGAGATCGCTACTGATTCCAGGGTCTGGAATATTTAGGTCCGGCGGAGGATTCAGTTCCTCCGCCATTTTCATTTTCAGCAACTGCCGCCTGGTGATTTGCTGGATGGCCGGAGAGGGGGCGCGATCAAGTTGCGGTGGCTATTACTTCCAGGGGTTCCCTTCAACATCGAGTCGCTGAATTCCGTGCCCAAGCGGTATGCCCACGTCGCCGGGGCTTTGCCAGGTGATTCCTTTGGCCCTGGAAATCTCGAAGAACGGGGTCTTGCCACCCGCATTGCAGCCGAAGATGTTCCCATTGGGCAGAACCTGGATGCCGGCAAACCATCGAATCCCCAGTTCCGGCAGGTCTTTTCCCTCCACCGACCAGATGATGTTGTCAGCCGGATCCACCTCGACCATGGATTGTTGGCCGCAGATGACCGTGTTCCCGTTCTCCAATCGCACCACGGAAAAGGGAGCGAACGACAGCTTGATCTCCCGGACCAACTTGCCCTCGGTGGTGTATTCCCGGGCGGCGTGGGCGGATTCCTCAGCCACCAGAAAATGACCGTTAGCAATCTGACGTGCGTTTCGGAGGCAACTATGGCCCGGCTGATTGAGCAGTTGAATGGTCTTGACGATTTTGCCCTCCGGGTTGACCACCAGCAACCTCCCATGACTGGCTGCCCCAACGAGCGTGTTGCCATCCAGAAGCCGTTGACAGGACCAAACCTGCCCCGTGGTCGAAAAGGAAAACACCACCTCCTTGTCCGGCGTCACTTCCATCACGCCGCTCGGGTTGTCGTGCCTGGCGCTGTCGTACTCCCGGTTGAAGCAGAACAAGACGTTTCCAGTTGGCAGTGCCCAGACATCGCGGGCCATTTGAGCTGGATATTCCCAGACCACCTTGCCCTCGGAGCCATACCGGATGATCTTCTGCGCCCCTTCTGCTGCATAGACGAAGGGCGGAAACTTGTCGCTGGCCAGTATGGTTTGGGCCAGGCAAATAGTGACCGCGAGGACCAGAAGTGACGTTGACTTCATGCTGATGTGCGGGATCTTAACCGTTCGTGCCCTCGCCATGAAGCCCAAAGCTCGCCTCCGCTCGCCCCCGGACTGGTTTTGCCATGATCAGGTCTCGGAATCTTTTTTCGAGGGGTGGACAGCGGTTGACCCGCCCCCTCCACGATAATCCGGGCATGAAAATGAACAGAAGACACCAATTCAGCAGAAAGGCCGGATTCCTGGGGGCCTGCCGACGATTGCTCCTCTTGGCAGTTCGGCAGGTCAAGGAGGAGAATTGCCGGTATTCTCAAGAGGAGTTGCCCTGGACTTTGAGGACCCCGGGGAGTTCATCGGCGTGCTGGAACGGTTCAACTCGCCCTGTCGATTCTCCGCGCAGGTCAACTCCCGAGGATCTCCTTTTCACCCCAAGGGCTAGGCGAAGACGTTGAAAACCCGGATTGTGGCAATGGGGGTGGAGCGAAATCACTGTCCAGGAGCAGTTGACGCCATGAAAATCAGGAACTTCTTCCCGGAATTCGAAGACGAGGGCGAGGTCGTTGCTCTATTCGGCCAGGCGAAGTTGGTCAAATATCTGGACGGCAAATCTGAACTGCGCGGTGGATCGAAAGAGGACCTGGTTGCCGCGAAGGAGTGGATCTCGATGTTCTGGCACGAGGCGGAGGTGAGGGAAGGTCCATGACGACGACGCCTTCAGCCCAGTTGGTAGGGCACCTATTGCATCCGGAGCACAGAATCAAGGCAGCGCCAGGATCTTCTGGACGATCGCGTTAATCGTTGAGCTTGATTTCCCTTCACTCTGGGCCACTTGGAGCACTGAGGCTATTACCGCCGGGTTTTTGATGGCGTGCTTTCGTTTGGACATCCCAAACTGCTTCTGATGCTGGAGCAGCAATTTCTCAAAGACCGGCTTGCCAATCTCCTCTTGCAGGGTTGTTTCCAGGTCCGTCTTAAAACACGAAAACCGGTCATGGATTTCCGCAGGCCAATCAACGATGGGCTGGCCCAACAGGCGCAAAAGGCGGTGATTCTCTTCAGGATCGGCATCCTTTCCTTCGTCGCCATCCCATATCAAATAAACTGGGATTCCCAAATGTCGAAAGATCGCCGCCGGACGGTCCATAGTGCTTTTGCCACCGCACGGGATCACTGAAACACCCCTACTCTCAAGCTCCTGCCCCATCGCTCGGGCCGCTCCAAGAATAATCGCTCGGTCATCTTCACCCTCGACCAAAACAACCACATCAGCGAAAAACCCCTCATTCATCCACGGAGTCATAATCGTATGCAACCTGGGAATGAGGGTCGAATCGCTGAATTGGTTGCCCCTCGCACCATCCGCCTTCCAAATCGTCTCAGCGACCTCGCTCAGGGTTGTGCTTACAAGCTTGGTCACTTTCGGCTTGTGTTCCGTATGTGTTACTTTCCGTAGCAATCGGATGTTGTTGATGCGGTCGATGCCAACAAAGAAAGGGGAATGCGTGCAATAGATCACTTGCGTTCGCTCCGCTACGCCCGGGGTTTTTCCTGTCGCGAGCTGCAGAAGGATTCTGGCGAGATGTCGTTGTCGGTTTGGATGCTGATAAAGCTCTGGCTCCTCAATACTCAGAACAAGATTGGGCAACCGAGATCCTGCGTCTGCCGGTCCTCCTGTAATTGTTTGCGTTCCCCCGACCGTTTGCGCCTTCGCTAGCTGCTGAAGCATCGTCAGTATGAAAGCGCGTTGCAAACCGTGCCCGGCGCGGTTAACCGCTGATGAATATCCATCCTCAATGATGCGGATGTCGGCTCTTGGAGGAGCGATGTCCAATTCCTCGATTGGCAACCAGCGAAGTTCGATTCCCGCTTCGGGAGCAAACGTCTTGAGGGTTGATGTCAACTCTGTGGCTAAGGAGCCGAGTTCCGTTAGCTTGGCAGGGTCCATCAATTCGCGGTAGGCTTGTTGGGTGGAAGCCTTGAGTTGCTTCAGCCCCTCCTTATTGGCAATCACGCTACGAACCACGAGGTCCATCAACGTTGCGAATACGGAGCCTTTGGCCTCGGTCGCGTCTGCTGAGGCATCCCGAACCGCGGGCACGAAGAGGAAGCGCGTAAATTTGCCCAAGTATCCCTTCCCAACCTCCTGAAAACCAAAGAACTGGCCGTCATCGCGCTGCCGCACGCAGCGGTTTGCATTGGCCGTTTCCCAGTCCTTCATGGCCGTGGACGCATCATTCTGGTTCTTCCATTTAGGAAGGGTGGCATAGTCGGTTTTCTGGCGCAAAGCCTCATAGGCGGTCTTCTTATCCGTTGCTGACGCCGCTCCTCGGATGGTTGTAAATCCGGGGTTTTGGAGACTCGAACCGTGGAAAGTGGCTTTCACTTTTCCGTTGTCCCAGGTGAATACGCGTTCGACAGTCAAGGTGTCTCCTTGAATGTAACTGGCGAACAGGGTTTTGGCTTCCTCCGATAGGGCAGCGAAGGTAATAGCTACCGCTATCTCGGTCGATGGATCTTCCGCGTAAAAGTCTTCGATTCCAACCCGGGGAGCGAGACTGTAAAACAAATCGAAGGCGCGCAGAAAACAGGATTTGCCAGAGCCATTCGCTCCTACGAGCGCCGTCATTTCTCCACAACGAAGTGCTTGATCGAGAAGAGATCGGAAATGTGTTACATGAATGCTGTCGATAATCATAATAGCGGCCTTCTCAGTTGCCTGATCCTGATGCCGGGCTGGAAGCGCAAACATTCGATTGCTTCGTATCCTCCAATGCCTTAAACTCCAAACCATCAATCTCCTGAATTGACTTGCCGGCGATGCCCTGGAGGTCGCCATACATCCCAACCGTGGCTTCAAGAACGCGCCCGATTTGTTCGTCGCGCTTGGCCCATTGTTTTTGGATGGCCTTTCTCTCCCTGTCCAGGTCCTCCTTCATTGACCCAAAGGCCTCGACGAGGGCCTGAACGCGGTGGCGGAAGCGGGGGCCGGTGAGGTACTGATAAACCATCTCCATCTTCGACTGCTGGCCCTCTGCGGCCTGCCGTGCCATAGCGGTCTCGATCAATGAGTGGCGGAGCAGCACCGCAACCGGGATGGCGGTGGTCGGGTTCGTCACGAAGACACCATCAATAAGGCCAAAGGTCTCAACTTCGGCGGGGAGTGCCTGGCTGACAACAATGGCGATCTCGGCCTTGGCCGTCCGCTGATCATCGCGGAGCTTTGGAAGCCAGCCCTCATTCCAGTTCTTGGTGCGCTTGGATTCCCAGAGGATCGTGCCGCAAACGGCCCCGAGGGGGGAGAGGACCCGGTGCAGGATGTCGCCGCCGTGCTCCCCTTTGGGCACAGGATCAATCGTGTCCCTCGGGAATTGCGCCTTGAGAAGCGTTTCGAGCTGAAGTTCCTGGACCTCGCCCTGGAGTTGTTGTGATCCCTGCTCGGCCTTGCGCTTGAGATCTTCAATCTGCCTCTGCATGGAGGCGATAGTCTGCTCCTTCTCGGCGACCTTGAGCTTGAGTTCGTCCTCCGCCTCCTTGCGCGCCTGCTGCCGAGTGGCTCCCAGGCCCTCCTGAATACGCTTCTCAACGGTCAGGTCGAGTTCGCGTTTGGCGTCGTCCAGTTCGCGCTGCTTCTTGAGTAGGTCAGCCTGAGTCTTCTGCGCCTCGGCAAGCTTTTCCTCGCGGCTCTTGAGGATTTCCTGAAGGTCGTGGAGTTCCTGGGCCTTTTGGTTCAGATCGGTGGCAAAGGCGAGTTTGGCTCGACCGGCCTCCTCGGCGGCAATCTTCGTCCGTTCCTGCTGAAGTCTTTGAGCCAGCTGATCTTCCAGCATTTTCCGTTCCGTGGAAAGGGCTTCTTCGCGCTGCCGGATTGATTTCTCACGGTCGGCGACAACCGCCTCCTTCCGAGTGAACTCTCCAATCTGGTTCTGCATGGAGGCGATGGTCTGTTCCTTCTCGGCCATCTTGAGCTTCAGTCTCTCTTCTGCCTCGTTCAGCACCTGCTGCCGAGCAGTAGCCAGATTTTCCCGTACACGCCTTTCGACAGTGAGGTCGAGTTCCCGTTTGGCGTCTTCAAGCTCCCGTTGTTTTTTGAGCAGTTCGGCCTGGGCGTGCTGCGCCTCTGCCAACTTCTGGTCGCGCTGATTGAGGATTTCCTGAAGATCCAGGAGTTCCTTGGCTTTCTGGTCCAAGTCAGCGGCCAGGAGGAGTTTGGCCTTCTTGGCTTCCTCGGCGGCGATTGTGGCCCTTTCCTGTTGGAGCTTTTGTGCAACTTGGGCTTCGAGGTTCTCCTTTGCTCTGGAAAGTGCGGTTTGGCCTTCTGTTAGGGATCTTTCACGGGCGGCCAGATCGACATCCTTTTGCGTGAGCCGTTTTTCATATTCACGGCGCGTGGATTCGACCAGCGGAGCGGCCAGCGATTCGGTCAGCTTAATTTCAGCCTTACACTTCGGACACGTTATCGTCGGCTCTGCCATAGATTCTCCTGGAAGGCTGATTGTGCGGTAAAGCGGCCGGATTGGCAAGCGTGAATTGGCGGCGCGAAACGGCAAAACGGCAACAACTGACTTCCACCGAGGACTTGCATGACAGTGTTGCCCGGCCTAACCTCGCTGTCAAATGCAGGTGGACGGATTCAAAATCGTCAGCGGTGGTCAAACAGGCGCTGATCGAGCCGGGCTGGATTGGGCCAGCGAGAACGGCATCCCTCACGGCGGCGGGTGGCCGCCAACTGTTTCTCCGCGATTCAACTGGCGGAACAGCTCGCCGTTGCGCTAAAACAATAGGCCAGATGCATTTAGCCCAACTTAGCAATGACCAAAGAGCAACTGAAGCAGGTCGAAGCTGACCTCTGGAGGGCGGCGGACAACCTCCGCGCCAATTCCGACCTCAAGTCCAACGAGTATTCTAGCCCGGTCCTCGGTCTCATCTTCCTCAAGTTCGCCGATAACAACTACAAGCGGCACGAGGCCGACATTCAGGCCGAGTTCAAGAAACTCCAGGGCACGCGGCGCGAAAAGCCCATCTGCGAGATCGCCATCGAGAAATGCGGCTTCTACTTGCCCGACCACGCCCGCTACGACTACCTCCTGAACCTTCCGGACAAGGAAGACATCGCCAAGGCCATCAAAGAGGCGATGAAGGCCGTCGAAGCAAACAAGCCCGAACTCGCGGGCTCCCTGCCCAAGGACGACTACGCTCAGCTCACCCGCACGGACAAAACCATCCCCAAGCAACTGCTCCGCAATTTCTCCAACATTCCAGCCGAGGCCACGGGCGACCTCTTCGGCCAGATTTACGAGTACTTCCTTGCCGAGTTCGCCCGCAGCGAAGGCTCCAAGGGCGGCGAGTTCTTCACGCCGCGCTCCGTTGTCCGCTTAATGGTCGAGATGATCGAGCCTCACGGCGGCCGAGTGTTTGACCCTGCCTGCGGCTCCGGCGGCATGTTCGTCCAATCAGGCCAGTTCATTGCCGAGCATCGCAAGGAACTGAAAGCGGCCGAAAGCGACGTTTACGTCTGTGGCCAGGAAAAGACCCGCGAAACCGTCAACCTCGCCAAGATGAACCTCGCCGTGAATGGACTGCGCGGCGAGATCAAGCAGGCCAATGCCTATTACGAGGATCCCTTCGACAGCTTTGGCGCCTTCGACTACGTCCTCGCCAATCCACCGTTCAACGTGGACGACGTCAGCCTCAACAGCGTCGAGAAGGACAAACGCTTTAACACCTACGGCATCCCGCGCAACAAATCCAAGACCAAGAAAGCCGATGCCGGCAAGCAAACCGTCCCTAACGCCAACTATCTCTGGATCAATCTCTTCGCCACCTCCCTGAAATCCAACGGGCGCGCGGCGCTCGTGATGGCCAATTCCGCCTGCGACGCCCACCATTCCGAGGCCGACATCCGCCGGACCTTGGTCGAGAAAAACCTAATATCCGGTATGCTCACGCTGCCGTCGAACATGTTCTACACGGTCATCTTGCCGGCCACCCTCTGGTTCTTCGACAAAGGCAAAACGGACGATCGTATCCTCTTCATTGATGCCCGGAACATTTTCACCCAGATTGACCGCGCCCACCGCGAATTCTCCGACGAGCAGATTCAGAACATCGCCATCATCAGCCAGCTCCACAAAGGCCACCGCGAAAAGTTCGTGCAGCTTGTGGACCACTACTTCGCGGCGGGCATGGAACGGCTCCTCGAAAACAGGACCCGCGTGGAACCTGTCTCCGCTCAACTCCTCGAAGTACTGGACGACGCCGCCGGCAAGCAGGCTGTGGCCGAACTCGTAAAGCAATGGGCAAGCCTCGACAAACTCCAAACCCGCTACGACCAGTACCGCGACAAGCACGCCGGCGAAAAGGCTGTTGACGCCAAGAACAAGGCTCAGCACCAGCTACGAGAAGCCTTCGCCCCTTTCTTCGCTTCCCTGCACGAGGGGCTGAAGCAACTCGACAAGACCGTGCGCCACCACGAGGACCAACAAACCCAGCAGGCCCAGAAGGACGGCAAACGCGCCGCAACCGACCGCAAAACTAAGGCCCTCAAGATAGCACTGGAGGAGCTACACACAGAGGTAAAGAATGCCGAGATCTCCTACCAGCACGTCCACTGGTTGCAGGAACGATTCCCCGAAGCGAAATACGAGGACGCGATCGGCCTGTGCAAGCTCGCTACGATGGCAGAGGTGAGGGAGCAAGATTACTCACTCAACCCCGGCCGTTACGTTGGCGTCCTAATCGAAGAAGACGGCAAGACCGAGGAGGAGTTTGTGGCCGCCATCCTCTCGGACAGCAGGGAGGTAACCCACCTGTCGTCCCAGGCTCGCGCCCTCGAACAGGTGCTAACACGCAATATCACGCTTCTAACAGGGGAGGAATGAAAGGCTGGCAAGAATACCGGTTTGGCGATTTGGTACACTTTCCTCCCAAAGTCGCACTAAGGAGGGGTGATGAATACCCCTTCATCGAAATGGAAAACCTCCATCCCGAACAGCGCCATGTCGAAAGCCCCGAGCGCCGTAAATACGTAAGTTCCAGTTGCTCCAAATTCGCACACCGCGACGTTCTGCTGGCACGGATTACCCCTTGTTTGGAAAACGGTAAAATCGCCCAAGTGAAATTGGCGGGTGAGGAAGTGGGCTTCGGCTCAACGGAGTTTTTTGTGTTCCGAGCCAAGGCGCCCCTTTTGAGCCAAAGCTTTCTGTTTTATCTTTCCAAGTCAGACCTTATATGGAAAAGCGCTGTCAACAGCATGGTGGGCGCAAGCGGGCGTCAGCGCGCCGATGCAAGATTCCTCAAGCAAGTTCCAATCAGCATACCCCGACCCCCAGTCCAGCGGAAGATCGCCGCGCTCCTCTCAGCGTACGACGACCTGATCGACAATAACCGACGGCGCATCGCACTCCTTGAGAAACTAGCCGAGGATATCTATCGCGAATGGTTCGTACGCCTCCGCTTCCCCGGCCACAAGAAAGCGCGCATGGTGAAAGGCCTGCCGCAGGGATGGGCACTTCTCCCGTTCTCGCAGTTGGTAATCGTCAATCCGCCAGAACGGTTGGACAAATCAGAGGAACTCCCGTTTGTCGGAATGGAAGATTTATCGCTGACCTCCATGTTCTTTACATCAAAGCAGACCAGGAGGGGCGGACAGGGCGCCAAGTTCAGAAATAACGACGTGCTGTTTCCGCGGATCACGCCATCAGTTGAAAACGGTAAGCGCGGCTTTGTGATGACACTGGCCGCCGGGCAAGTTGGTTTCGGCTCCACCGAGTTCATCGTCCTGCGCGAGAAGATCATTGGCCCGGAACACATCTATTTTCTGGCCTGTTCGTCTGACTTCAGGAAGCACGCGGAACTGAGCATGACCGGAGCATCTGGTCGTCAGCGCGTGCAAGAGGAATGCTTTTCGTTCTTCTTGGTTAAAACGCCCCCTCCAGAAACCCGGCGACAATTCTCCGAGGCCGTGCGGCCGTGTTTTTCCCACATTCATCTTCTTGCTCGCCAGATCGATCACCTGACGAAAACACGTGACGTGCTCCTACCCCGCCTCATCTCCGGCAAACTCTCGGTCGAGAACCTCGACATCCAATTCCCGCCCGGCCTGACCGAGGAATTGGACGCTGCACCAACCGCCACCTCCAATGCCTAACTTTATCTCCGAGGGCCAAATCGAGCGGGCGCTGGTGCAGAGGCTTCAGCACCTGCACGGATTCGACTCCCTCGATTGCCACACCGAAGACCCCGAGGACCGCAACGACGACTCGGGTCGCACCGACAAGCGCCAAGTCATCTTGCTCGACCGAGTCCGCGAGGCTGCCATCCGCCTGAATCCGACCATTCCGGGCAAAGCCGTTGAAGACGCGCTCGAAAAACTACTCGACCCGCGGTCTGCCCTGTCGCTCGTCGCCGCCAACAGAGAGGTCTATACCCTCCTCCGCGACGGCATCCCCGTCGAATTCGACGACGCCGAAGGCAAGAAGCAGCGGGATTACGTTCGATTGATCGACTTCAGCCCCAAGGGGGCGGACAACAACCGCTACTTGGCCGTAACGCAGCTTTGGATCGAAGGTGGCATCGGCTTCCGCCGCCCTGACGTCCTGCTCTATATCAACGGCCTGCCGCTGGTCTTTATCGAACTCAAGAACTCGAACGTGAAGCTCAAGACCGCGTTCGACGACAACCTCACCACGTACAAGCAGGAAATCCCGCAGCTTTTCCTTACGAACGCCTTTTGCGTTCTTTCCAACGCCATCGAGACCAAAGTCGGCAGTATCACGTCAGAGTGGGAGCACTTCTTCAACTGGTTTCGCGCCGAGAGCGAGAAGGAGAGAGTGGACCGCGACGCCATCAAGCAGAAGGGCACCAGCCTCGAAGCCCTGATCGCCGGCCTGTTCCCTCGCGAGCGTCTGCTCGACTACATTGAGAACTTCATCCTCTACTACAAGGACAACCAGAAGATCATCGCCCAGAACCACCAATTCCTCGGCGTCAACCACGCGTACGACACCTTCCTCCGCCGCAAGGAGCTTAAGGGCAAGCTCGGTGTCTTCTGGCACACGCAGGGCTCCGGCAAGAGCTTCTCCATGATCTTCTACGTCCGGAAGATCTTCCGTAAACACACCGGCAGCTTCACCTTCGTCGTCGTCACCGACCGCGAGGACCTGGACGGCCAGATCTACCGCAATTTCCTCCACACCGGCACGGTCACCAAGGCCGAGGCCGCACAGCCGAAAGACAGCGAGGAGATGCGGAAATTCCTGGGAACGAACAAGCGCCTGGTGTTCACGCTCATTCAGAAGTTTCGGTGGGATAAGGGTAAGGATTACCCGCTCCTGTCTGATCGCGACGATATCATAGTCATCGTGGACGAGGCGCACCGCACGCAATACAAGGACCTTGCCGAGAACATGCGGACCGGTCTCAAGAACGCCCAGTACCTCGCCTTCACCGGCACCCCACTCCTCGGCCCTGATCGCAAGACCAATCAATGGTTCGGCGATTACGTCTCAGAATACAACTTCCTCCAGTCCGTTGATGACGGCGCAACCGTGCCCCTCTTCTACGACAAACGCGTCCCCCAGGTCCTCATCCAAAACGAGAATCTCAACGAGGACCTGGCCGATATCGTCGAAGACGAGAACTTGGACGCCATCCAACGGGCCAAGTTGGAAAACCGCTTTGCTCAGGAAATCGAGGTTATCAAGCGCGAAGACCGCCTGGAAACCATCGCCAAAGACATCGTTTACCACTTTCCCCGCCGCGGGTACCTTGGCAAAGGCTTGGTTGTATCCCTCGACAAGTTCACCGCCGTCAAAATGTACGACAAGGTCCAGCGGCTCTGGAAGGAACAGATCAAAGGCCTGCTCGGTCAGATCAAGAAGTCTTCCAGCCCCGCCGAAAAGAAGAAGTTACAGCAGCAGGTGGACTACATGCGCTCAGTGGAAATGGCGGTGATCGTCAGCGAGGAGGCAGACGAGGAAGAGAAGTTCGCCAAACAGAAACTCAACATCGGGTTTCATCGCCAGCGCATGAACAAGCTCGACGAGCACGGCCATGACGTTGAGTACAACTTTAAGGACCCGGCGCACCCCCTACAGTTGGTCTTTGTCTGCGCGATGTGGCTGACGGGCTTCGACGCGCCAACGCTCTCCACCCTGTATCTCGACAAGCCCATGAAGGACCACACGTTGATGCAGGCCATCGCCCGCCCCAACCGTGTGACCTCACGGAAGATCAGTGGGGTCGAGAAGAAGATCGGCGAGCTTGTTGACTACTACAATGTCTTCCGCAACCTGAGCAAAGCTCTAAAGGACTACGCCCAGGGCCAGGAAGGAAAAGAAGACTTGCCAGTCCGTGACAAAAAGGACCTCTTCAAGCTCCTCGACGACGCCGTCTCCCAGGGCATGGCGTTCTGCGCCGGCCTCGGCATAGACCTGGCCTCGCTCGTCACGAGCAAGGATGTTTTCAACAAGGTCCGCACCTTCGGCGACTACGCCGACAAGCTCCTCACCAAGGACGATTGGCGAAAGGGCTTCGCCGTTTACGAGAACACAATTACCGGCCTCTACGAAGCCTGCAAACCGGAGATCGTCGGCATGCGCGTCGGGCGTTCCGTAGCCCTCTTCCAGTACCTCCGAGGTGTCCTCGACGCCATTATTGAACAGAAAGACCTGGACGCGGCCGCTACCCGCGTCGGAGACCTGCTCGACGAAAGTCTCGTCGTGAGTGACAGCGGCGCCCTGAAGGAAGGCAGCCCCCAGTTTCGTATCACGCGGTCTGGTAAAGTTTGGGACCTAAGCAAAATCAACTTCGACAAGCTCAAGCAAGACTTCAAAGCCGCACCCCACAAGAACATCGAAATCGCCGACCTCCGAGCCTTCATCCAGCACAAGCTGGAGCAGATGCTCAAGGAGAACGCCACGCGCACCGATTTCGCCACGCGCCTGCAGGGTATCATTGACCGCTACAATTCCGGCAGCTCCTCGGCCGACAACTACTTCCAGGAGCTCCTCAAGTTCGCAAAAGACATGCGCGCCGAGTCAGAGCGCCACATCCGCGAAGGCCTTTCCGAGGAGGAGCTGGAGCTCTTTGATCTGCTGAAGAAAGACAAGATGACCCAGGCCGAAACACAGAAGGTAAAGCTGGCCGCCAAATCGCTCCTCCACCGCCTCCTGGAGGAGCAGCCCAAAGTCCTGGTCCAGGAGTGGTTCAAGGATTCACAAAGCCGAAGCCGCGTCCGGGACACTGTCGAAGCAGTCCTGAACACCCACCTGCCCGACACCTATGACCGCCCCATATTCAAAGAGAAGTGCGACCGGGTCTTCGACCTGATGCTCAACTACGCCAACCACGGCGTGAAATGGTTGGCCGCCAACTGATTCACCCCGCCACCGGCCACCCACCTCGAAAAACATCGAGTGGATTGCAGTCCGTAACCCCCCAGGATGATCCTCACCTCACCCAGCAGGCATAGTCCGCCTCTGATGGCTAAAAAAGAGGAATCCATTGCGAACAATCGATTCCCCTTTGAAGCCCCGTAACTCAAACCCCAACCCCCTAAACTCCAATCTTCCTCAACCCCCTCTTCTCAACCCCAATGGAAGTTGCCAACCGAGCCCTCCCCTTCGCCCAATTCCTCAATCCCCCAATCTGCTCGGCCATCAACTTCGACAACGGCACAAACTCGGTCAATACCCCGGCAATGGTCAGGTCGGTCGGTTCATTCCCCAGATCGAACGCGGCATAAAGGGCCTCCACAAACGCATTTTCGATTTCACTGCCGGTCAACCCTTCAGTCACCTTGGCCAGTTGAACGATGTCGAAGTCCCCAGGCTGACGACCATACTTGCCGATTTGAATTTCCCAGATGGCCTCCCTCTCCTGCTGATTGGGGAGGTCCACGAAGAACAGCTCATCGAACCTGCCCTTCCTCAGCATTTCAGGCGGCAGTTGAGAAACGTCATTGGCGGTGGCGACCACGAATACCGGCGCCTTTTTCTCCTGCATCCACGAGATGAAGCTGCCGAAGACCCTGCTTGAAGTGCCGCCGTCTGTTGCGTTGGAGCTTTTGGTGCCGCTGAATCCCTTCTCCACCTCGTCAATCCAGAGGCAACAGGGCGCGATGGCTTCTGCGGTTTGGATGGCGGCCCGCAGGTTCGATTCTGATTGACCGACCAGACCAGCGAAGATCCGGCCTGC
>Ga0326728_10009955_pt1 | contig 22508 bp, 15 predicted proteins | sample MB3enrmetagenome_FD_207602 | JGI IMG/M metagenome (GOLD analysis project Ga0326728, IMG submission 207602) | Lab enriched peat soil microbial communities from McLean, Ithaca, NY, United States - MB31MN | ecosystem: Environmental > Terrestrial > Soil > Wetlands > Peat | place: USA: New York... | reverse complement strand
ATTCCTCCTTGAAGTCCAAGCAGAACTTTGCCGCGCTAGTATAAGAGTCTCAGCCGCATCTTGCAAGCGGGCAGAAAGAATCTGTCGCAGAAAGGATTGCAGAAAGGATAAAGGGTAAAGGTTAAAGGGTGAAGGATAAAGTATGAAACCACCAGAACCGCATATGCGCTGCCCTGATTCGAACGTAGCGCCGACCTTTAGGTCGGCAGAAGCTGGCCTAAGGGCCAGCACTACGAATCAACTGGACCACTACCGATGGCATGTTTGGCCTTTACACTTCATCCTTTACCCTTTACCCTTAAACCATCACCCTTTGAAAGGAGCAACCCCTTGAAATCAGCCGCCAAACGTTTTTGCCTCGCCGCTGTTTTGGTTTCCGCTTGTTGTTACTTCGCCGCGCAGGCCAGTGCGCAGTCCGCAGCTTCCTGGCCGCCGGTAGCAAGCCAATACCGATTCCACATGATCGGCAATGCGCATATCGACGCGCCGTGGCTTTGGCCGTGGCAGGAGGCCATGTCCGTTGTGCTGAGCACATTTCGCTCGGCGCTGGACCGCATGAACGAGTATCCCGACTTCACCTTCACGGCGAGCTCCGCTCAGTTCTACGAGTGGGTCGCGGAAGCCGACCCGGCCATGCTCGAAGAGATCCGCAAACGCGTGGAAGAGGGGCGGTGGGATCTGGTGGGGGGATGGTGGGTCGAGCCGGATGTGAATATCCCGAACGGCGAATCGCTGGTTCGGCAGGGGCTCTACAGCCAGAGATTATTCCAGCAGTTATTCGGACGCATGGCTCAGGTGGGTTACAACCCGGACTCCTTCGGCCATCCGGGAACCTTGCCCCAGATCCTCAAGCTCGAAGGCATGCATGCTTATTGCTTCATGCGTCCCCAGGCTCACGAGAAGAGGCTTCCCGCAGACCTCTTCTGGTGGGAAGGCGCCGATGGGTCCCGCGTGCTCACCTATCGCATCCCGTTCAGCTACGGGATTGATGAGCACATGCAGGAAGAGGTCGGCCATTTCATTACCGAATTGAAGGAACCCACCAAAGAGCTCATGGTCTTTTACGGCGCCGGCGACCACGGCGGCGGGCCCGCCAAGGAGAACATCCAAGCGATTCTGGATATGCAGAAGATGCCAGGGGCTCCCACATTCATCTTCAGCACCCCGGACCGCTACTTTGACGAGGTCGGCAAACTCACCGACCTGCCGGTGGTGGCGGACGACCTTCAGCATCACTCGGTAGGCTGCTACACGGCCATGTCCGAGGTCAAAAAGAACAACAGGACCGCGGAAGCCGCCCTGGCGACTGGTGAGAAACTGGCCGCACTCGGTTCCGTCATTGCTGGATTTGACTACCCCAAGGCCGACTTCATGGCTGCCTGGAAGAGGGTGTTGTTCATACAGTTCCACGACAGTATGGCCGGGACAGCGCTGCCGGAACACTACGACATGGCTCGGGAAGCCCACGGACGCGCTATCGATGTCGCCGATCAGGCGATGAACAAGGCGGCGGAGAGGATCGCCTTTCAGATTCCGACGCAAGATCCAAACTCCGAATATTTGGTGGTATTCAATCCCCACGCTTGGAACGCCAAGCTCAACGTTGAGTACGATGTGGGCTGGGGTTTCGAGTACAAGAAGGGTGCGCAAGTCAGCTCCGTGCTGGAAGATGAGGACGGCAAGAGCATTCCCCACCAATGGATCCAGGCGACGACGGTGGTGGACGATCGGATGAGAGTGGCGTTCCAAGCGCCGGTGCCCGCCTTCGGATACCGGCAATTCCGGCTACGAAGCGCCCAGCCTGCCGCACTGCCTGTCTCGGCAGTGCATGCCACCGAACGTCAATTGGAAAACGAACATCTCCGGGTCACGTTTGCGGACGACGGTAGCGTCACCATGTTCGACAAGGATACCGGGGCGCAAGTCTTCAAAAGTGGTGCGAGCGGCGCTCGCGCGATTGTGCTGGACGACCCCAGCGACACCTGGAGCCACGACGTGCGCGCCTACGACAAGGAACTCGGCGTTTTCCGCAACGCGCGCTTCCGGGTGCTTGAAAACGGCCCGTTGGGCGCCACCATTCGAGTGCGAACGAGCTACGGATCATCGTCGCTCCAGACGGACTGGCTGCTCTATTCCGGCGCCCGCACCCTCGAGGCTCGCGTAGCGCTCGATTGGCACGAGCATCGCAAAATCCTGAAGTTCTCTTTCCCCGTGGATGTGCAGGAGCCTCAGCCCACCTACGAAATTGCCTACGGGTACAAGGTGCGCAAGGCCAACGGCGACGAAGACCCCGGGCAACGCTGGATCGACCTCTCCGGCCGCCGCGCCGCAGGCCAGTACGGGCTGGCCGTCATCAACGATGCCAAGTACGGCTACAGCGTGCAGGGCAACGATATGCGCATCTCGATCACTCGCGGCGCGGTCTACGCGCAACATCGGCCCCGCCAACTCGAGCCTAACGGAGAGTACATCTGGCAGGACCAGGGCACGCAAACCTTCCGCTTGCTCCTCGTGCCCCACACCGGCGCTTGGCAAGACGCCGGTATCGTGCGCCTGGCAGAAGAGTTTACGGCCCCCATTCCGGTCATTTATCAGGGAATCCATCCCGGCAATCGGCCGCTCTCCGCTTCTTTCCTGTCTGTGGATGCGCCGAATGTGGTGGTCTCGGCTGTGAAGAAATCAGAAGACGGCGATGATCTTATCGTCCGCTGTTACGAAACCGCCGGCCGGCCAGTGACGGCCACCTTGGATTTGGGGTTAGTCAACCGCCGCTGGACGGGAAACTTCCGCCCCCTCGAAATCAAGACACTCCGCGTGCCGCTCAACGGGGGAGAGATTCGCGAAGTCAACGTGCTGGAACAATGATGGTCGATTGACGATTGTCGATCGGTACGGCGTTTCCCTCCGAAGCGACAGCCTCTCTCCCTTGGGGGCATAGGCGCTGGAATAGGCTCGATCGGGTCCTGCAGCCCGCCGGGGCGGGCGCAAGAATGTGGCCCACGGCGACAGCCGTGGGGGGAAAGCAGGGACGATGTGCCTGAAGAGCCCCGGGAGGGGCGACAGAGATGTCTTGATGATCGCAGATCTTCTGTCGCCACCACGTGGCTCAGCGTGCTCTCTGTGTGCCGCGATCCCACGGCTCTGGCGCCGTGGGCCACATTCTTGCGCCGCTGATGCGGCTTGGCGTGAGGTGACGGGCTTATTCTAGCGCCTATGCCCCCTTGCGGGAGAAGCCCGCTGCCGGCGTTCTCACCAGCCGGAGCGGGCCAAGTGAGGGGTCAGTTGCACGAAAACGATCTCGGCCGATTGCTGTTTCTGAAACTGAACGAACTGCGTTGGAACTCCACCTTTGAGCACACCCTGCGCCGTTTGCATCCGGGAGGTGTGCTCGTCGATGCGCCGCTGGATGGAGGGACTGAAAAGGTCCGTGAGTTTCTGTCCAAGGCGGCGGGCTCGGTGCCGGCCGTGCCCTTCCTAGCCCTCCGAGAAGAAGGCGGGCTGATGGACCCGCTGCAAACCTTCCTGCCTCCTCTCCCCTCGCCCCGCGCGGTCGCCGGAAAAGGCCTTGCGGCGGTGCGGCGCCTGGGTGAACTGATGGGTGCTGCCCTGCAACTCCTCGGCTTCAACACCAATTTCGCCCCTTTGCTCGATCTGGCGTCGCCCAGCCTGAATCCGAGTAGGGGCACGCCATGGCGTGCCCCTACAGAGACACGCGCCTTCAGCGCCGATCCCCAGCAGGTGGCGAAGTACGGTGAAGCATCTCTGGAAGGGCTTGAGGCTCACAAGGTGCTGGCCTGCGGAAAGCATTTCCCCGGCTTTGGCAGCGCGCGAGCCGCCAGCGCCACCGACCCGGCAATAGTTTCCAAGCCCATGGCCGAGTTGTGGCGCGAGGATCTGGTGCCGTATCGGGCACTCTTGCCCCGGCTTCCACTCGTCTTGGTGAGCACGGCCGCTTATAAGGCCTATGACTTTGATCTGCTGCAATCCGCCGTACTGTCTTCCAAGGTTGTGGAGGGCTTGCTCCGCGTCAAGTTGGGCTACGACGGTGTCGCAATCGCTTACGGACTGGAAGCGGAAGCCGTGCGCGGAACCTCAAGTATTGAGGAAGCGGCCGTCCAGGCTGTGGGCGCGGGATGCGACATGCTTCTCGTGGAAGAAGCGCAGGCCGCCGAGCGCGTCCGCGCGGTCTTGAGCACGGCTCTGGAATCCGGGAAACTTCCCCGCCCTCGCCTCGAACAAGCCTTCAAACGCATTCAGCATGTGAAACGAGGCTTACAGCCCCCCGTCGATAAGCTGTCAAGCGGCTCGCTGGTCAGGCTCACCAAACAGTTCGCAGCCTTCTCAGCCGACTTCGCAGGCTCGGAGAATCCTGACTAGGACTGTTTGTCTCTTGACAAGACCTATAATGATAGGCTATGATTACAGGGGTTGTGGAATGGAACGCCTCAGCCGCCGGGGCTATGAATACAAGGGACGAGGTCAAGTAGTCGAGGAGCTAAGGAGTTGAATAGTCAAAAGGCACAAGGCAAGAACCGACTCCATGCGTCATCCTCAGTCCAGCATCCGGCGGTCGGCTTCTCGACTCTTCGACTCGAGATTTCTACGAACGATCCGGGAATGTCTATGAAAACAAAAGTCTAGTTGTGGAGAACGCTCGCTGTGCAGCGTAGCGCTGACCTTTAGGTCAGCATCACGCGAACACGCGACTGGCCTGCCGACCTAAAGGTCGGCGCTACCGAAAGTTCACGAACGATCCGGGAATGTCTATGAAAACAAAGGATGAGGTCAAAAAGTCAGGCAGTCGAGGATTTGGAGTCCGCCTCGCCGTGGGGCTGATGTCGGGCACCTCGATGGACGGAATCGATGCGGCCCTGGTGCGCCTGAGCGGCCATGCGGAGCAGCCTCAGGTGCGCTTGCTTCAGTTTGTCACAATTCCCTACTCTCCCGAAGCCAAACGCTGGACTATGCAGACTGCCGCGGGGGAGTTGATCAAAGCGCAGGATGTCAGCCAACTTAACTTTCTGCTCGGCGAGCTCTTCGCAAAGGCTGCGCTGCGTGTTTGCCGATTGGCGCATGTGTCGCCGCGCCGCCTTTCCGTTACCGGCTCACACGGGCAGACCATCTACCACCAGGGAAAACCTGAGCTGATTCTCCGCCTCGGGGAGGTAGGCAACCCCAACACCCTCCAGATTGCCGAGCCTGCCGTGATCGCGGAACGAACGGGCGTTCCCGTCGTGGCGGATTTCCGCACTGCCGACATGGCGGCCGGAGGACAAGGCGCGCCACTGGTGCCCATGGTGGATTACCTCTTACTTCGCGACGCGCGGAAAGGGACGGTGGCCTTAAACATCGGCGGCATCGCCAACGTCACGGTGATCCCGGCGGAGGCAAAAACTGTTGACGTTTTTGGCTTCGACACCGGCCCGGGGAACATGGTGAGCGACGCTCTGATGCGGCACTTCACCGCCGGCCGGGAGCATTACGATTCCGGCGGACGCGTGGCGGCGCGCGGAAAACTGAATGAATCCATGCTCGCCGAGATGCTGCGCCACCCTTTCTTCTCGCAGTCGCCGCCCAAGAGCGCCGGGCGCGAGCAGTTCGGCCGCGATTTCGTGCAGGGCTATTTTCTCTCGCGCCGGCGCAGCCGATTTGAGGACACGCTCCGCACCTCTCTCGAGCTGACGGCGCGGACCATCGTTGACGCCCTAGCTCGTTTTGTCTTTCCTGAAACCAGGATCAACCGCTTGATCGTCTCGGGCGGCGGCGCGCACAATCGTACGCTGCTGAAGCGGCTGGCGGAATTACTGCCGCAACTCACCGTCGAACTTTCCGACCGTTACGGCCTGCCGGTGGACGCCAAAGAGGCCATCGCCTTCGCCATCCTCGCCGACCGCACCCTGCACGGCCTGCCGGGCAACCTGCCTCGCGTGACGGGCGCCCGCCACGCCGTGGTGCTGGGGAAAATCGTGCACCCGTGAAAGACGCCGCGGTCGTTTGATCCGACAACCTCGCTAGCGTCCTCCAATAGGCTACATTTTTGGGCGGCCCAAAGGGGCCCCTCACCCGTCGCGCTACGGCTGATGAAGGCGCCGCTGCGCGACCCTCTCCCCCCAGAAGGTGTGAAAAAATCGGGGGCGCGTCATCTTGCTCATGTAAGCCGTTGAGAACTCTGGTAGGGGCACGCCATGGCGTGCCCCTACGGGGGATTCTTTCACGCCTTCCCAAGGGCTGGTCTTTACCCGTATCTTCTGCGCGACACCGGCCTGGCAAGTCATCCTAAGTGCGCGAACTGTCATCCCGCACACGCCGACTGTCATCCTGAGCATTGACAGCCATCGGGTATGGCCTCTGGTGACCTTTATCCGCCTGGTGGGATTGTTTGGTCCGAACATCGCAAAGGCCGCGACGCCGGACGAGTGCCCTGCCCTTACGAAGCACGGCCGTCGCGAAGAAGCCCACGCGTGCTACCGATCTCTTGCGGCGGCGCACTCCGCCACCACCACGAGGTGCTGATCGAAAAACGACGGGCCGAAGACGTTTTCGCGTCGCTGGCAGGCCTCACGAACGAACTCGCGAATGTCAGTGCGCATCTTGTTCAATTCTCACTCATACCTCAGTGCCACCAGCGGATCAGTCTTAGTCGCCCGGCGGGCAGGTATCGAGCAGGCCGCCAGCGCGACCAGTACTAGCAGGCCCGCGACCGCCGCAAAGCTCAACGGATCATGAGTGCTCACGCCGAAAAGCATGTTGGCCATGAGGCGTGTAAGCCCGAAGGCGGCCACCAGGCCGATCGCGACACCCACCAGCGACATCTTCACTCCCTCCCCAAGCACCATCCGCAGAACCGCCATCCGGTCCGCCCCCAACGCCATGCGGATGCCGATCTCGTGAGTTCGCTGGCTATTGATATAGGAGACGACGCCGTACACTCCGACGCAGGCCATCACCAGGGCGAGGCCGGCGAAAACTCCCAGAAGCACCATGGAGAAGCGGCGAGCGGCGAGAGAGTCGGAGACGATTTCGTCCATCGTCCGGGTGTTGTACATCACCTGCTCGCTGTTGACCTGGTGCAGAGCGTGACGAAGGGAAGCAATTTGTGCCAGCGGCGACCCTGCGGTTCGAAGTGCGATTCCGGTGTAGCCGGCCAGCAGAGGTACAAACTTACTCGGAATCTGGGCCATGGCGAGATAACATTGCGCCTGCATACTCGAATTCGTATCCGCGTCAAGGCCCCACTGTTTCACGTGTCCAAGCACTCCCACAATTTCCGCTGTGCCTCCGATGATAGGGAAGTGGATACGTTGGCCGATGGGATCCTGATGACCGAAGTAAATCTGCTGAAAGCGTTCATCAATGACGGCGACGAGCGGAGAATGCTCGTCATCCGCAGGCGAAAGAAACCGGCCGCGCTGGAGCGGAGTCCTCATGACTTTCAAATAACCGGGCTGGACGTTGTAGATGATGGCCTGCTTCATCTCCGCTTCAGTCGCAGGCTTGGGCTGGCCTTCCACCCAGAACGGAAATTCTTCATCGCCGGCCAGGGGCATCGCGCCGACGGTAAGGGAGGCGGATTGAACGCCGGGGACGGCGTTCAGTTGTTCCTCGAGCCGGCGCCAAGCGGCTAGAGCCCCTTCCGGAGTTGAGGTGGATGCCCTGGGAAGTGCTAACCTGAACGTCAGCACGTTGTGGCGATCGAAGCCGGGATCGACGTTCCAGAGCTTAACAAGACTGCGAATCATAAGCCCGGCGCCGGCCAGAAGCACAAGCGCCAGAGCCACTTCGCCAGCAACCAGGACTCGCTGTACACCATGGCGCGCACCGCTCAATCCTCGTCCACCCTCCTTCAACGTCATTTGAAGGTTGGTCCGCGACGTCTTCAGCCCAGGCGCCAGGCCGAATAAGAGGCCCGACAATATCGAGGTCGCGAGGGTAAACAACAGCACGCGCCCATCGAGCCGGACTTGTTCAACGCGAGGCAACGCCTGCGGCAGAAGACTCAGTGCTATCCGCATTCCGAAGGCGGCGAGCAGCACGCCCAAGCCCCCGCCACCCAGTCCAAGCAGGATGCATTCGGTCAGGAGTTGCCGGATAACCCGGCCCCGATTTGCGCCCAGGGCGGCGCGGATGGCGAATTCATGAAGGCGCGCTGTGGAGCGCGCCAATAGCAGATTCGCGACGTTCACGCAGGAGATCAGAAGCACAAAACCCACCGCCGCCAGCAGCACCATCAGAAACGGTTTGATCTCGCCCACCATGTTTTGCATCAGCGGGACCATCGTGATACCGGTGCCTTTATTGGCGTCAGGGTACGCCTCCGCCAAGTGCCGGCCCAAGGCGTCCATATCGGCCCGCGCCTGCTCAAAGGTGACGCCGGGCTTCAGCCTGCCGACGGCATCCATGCCCATGCCTATTTTGCGATCTCGAAAGACGGGATTGTCCCATTGGCCGATCGGGACATAAACATCCGAATTTGTTCCAAAGTTGTTACCGCTGTAGCGAAAATCCTCCGGGACCACGCCTACGATCGTGTACGCCTTGCCGTCCAGGGTCAAACTCTTCCCCACCGCACTCGGTTCAGAACCGAACTTGCGCTTCCACAGGCCACTGCTGATCATCACCACGGGTGCCGCGCCGGCTTGGTCTTCTTCAGGAAGGAACCCCCGGCCAACACAAGGCTGTACTCCCAGCAGCGGGAAGAAACTCGCCGAGACCATTTCCGCCGTGACACGCTCCGGTTCGCCCGTTCCCGTAAGGCTGAAGTCATCTTCCCGATAGCCCGCCAGCGCTGAGAACGACCGGTTGTCGCGGACCCAGTCGAGGAAGTTGGGGTAAGAAATAGACCACCACGCAGAGGCCGCAGTGTGGGAGTAGAGCGCCACCAACCGCTCGGGCTGAGGATAGGGCAGCGGATCAAGCAGCACTCCGTTCACCACTGAGAACAGGGCCGTGTTGGCGCCGATGCCAAGCGCCAGCGTCAACACCGCCACCGCGGTAAACACAGGATTCTTGGCCAGCATCCTCAAACCGAACTTCAGGTCTTGTAGCAGCGTTCGCATTGCGGGAGGCCTCCAGCGTGTCGTTTCGATCTCTCTTCTAACTAAACGCTGGAACAAGTTCGGCAGTTCCAAATTCCGCGGGAATTCCTGTAGGGGCGGTTCGCGAACCGCCCCCACCTGCGCGTTACGGAGTCTTTGTGGAATCGTCGAAGGCTAAGACAATCTTCACGCTCTTTCCGCTCTTCAGCCTGATCGCTTCGATCTTGTCCGGGGCCTTTCGGTACAGACCCATAGGCGCCCCAGAAACCGGCTCCGAGTGGCCGTCGTAGCTGCCATTTCGATCAACGAATGCCGCGGCATAAACCGCCGATGAACTGAGGAAATCGAACTGTGGGGCCAACCTCTCTCCGAGTGGAACAACTGGGAGTTTGAGGTTGGCCCCCATCTTGGGCAGTCCGGGGGTGTTAGGCCTCGTCTGGCTGGACCGCGATGACCCGAGCAAGCGCCGGCCCACGGTTCTGGGCGGACATCTGCTCACGTTCTCTCTTCGGAATCGGAAAACTGATCACGCACTGATGTTCCAGACGCAGCGCGCTGATCCTGTACGCGTCCCCGATGGGTACAGCAACCAGTTCGCTATTGTTGTAAGGGGTATTGTATGAGACCCCCGTCACCATGACTCTCCCTAAGTACTTCCCGTCATGCTGAATGGCGATCAAGCTGGTGTTTGTTAGGCTGTCGGCGGTGAAAGAGTACTCTCCGGCCGGCAGGGTCAACCCGCCCCAACGTGCCGCGAAGGGCAGGGTGAATTTTCCGCGATAGGCTTGAGCGCTCGCGACAGTGGGGATGATCGAGATGGCCAGCAGCGCGAGAGCAAAGAACCCGCAAAACCTGAGGTAACGATTGACGTTCATGATAGAGCCTCCTCTTTTTAATTTTGAGGGCCTTCGTGTCTCGCCCTCACCCTGTAATGCGGAAACTGTGCCTGGAAAAGGTAATGCCCGGAAACAGATTGTGGTGAAAATCCGGTGTGGTATCATGAGGGGCGCGCCCAGCCGCAGGCGGCGATGTCTGCCACCGCTGAGGCCCTTCCCAGCCCGGGGAGAGTGCATGTGATGAAGGCAAAGAGGTTCGATGACTCCGCCGACTTCAAATGAGGTCACACGACTGCTCCGGGCCTGGAGCGATGGCCAGCAGGAAGCCCTCGAAAGGCTGATGCCGCTTGTTTATGACGAATTGCACCGCTTGGCGCAACATTACATGAGCCGCGAACGCTCCGGCCATATCCTGCAAACTTCCGCGCTCGTCAATGAGGCTTTCCTTCGACTCGTCGATGCACGCCAGGTAAACTGGCAGAACCGCGCTCATTTCTTTGCCATCTCGGCCAGCTTAATGAGGCGAATCCTGGTGGATTTTGCCCGCACTTATCAAAGCCAGAAGCGGGGCGCGGGTGTGAGGCCGGTTGCTTTGGACGAAGGGTTGGACGTGACCGAGGAGCGGCTGGACCTGGCATCTCTCGACGACGCACTCAAAGCCCTGGCTGCCTTCGATTCCCGCAAGAGCCGCGTAGTTGAACTGCGATTCTTCGGTGGACTGAGCACGGAGGAGGTGGCAAAAGTACTTCAGGTCTCCTCCGAAACGGTAAAGCGAGATTGGAAACTGGCTAAGGCCTGGCTGCTACGCGAGATGGGCGGGAAGCAAGATGCAATCCGAACGCTGGAAGCAAGTTGAAGAGCTGTTCCACTCGGCGCTCGAGCAGGACGAAAGCCGGCGGCGGGAGTTTGTGCAAAAAGCCTGCGGCGGGGACCGGGAATTGTTGCGGGAAGTCGAATCCCTGCTCGACTTCGAGAAGCCTTCCGAGAGCTTTATGGAGTCCCCGGCCATAGAAGTGGCGGCGCGGGCGCTGGCGCAGCAACAGACGACTGCCGTTCACGAGCCCGTAGTCGGACAAGATATATCCCACTACAGAATCTTGGATAAACTGGGTGAGGGCGGCATGGGCGTCGTCTACAGAGCCGAGGACGTGCGCCTTGGCCGCGAGGTGGCGCTCAAGTTTCTCCCCCAACGATTGGCAAAGGATCAACAGGCGTTAGACCGCTTTCAGCGCGAAGCACGCGCAGCTTCGGCCCTGAATCACCCCAACATCTGCACCATCCATGATTTCGGCGCCCACCAAGGCCAGCCGTTCATCGTCATGGAACTGTTGCGGGGCCACACACTGAAGGAACTGATCCAAACCAGTCATGGCGCGGTCTTCCCACCCTCACGACCGGCGCCGTTCAGCACCGAGCGAATGGCGGAACTGGCAATCCAGGTGGCCGACGCGCTGGACGCGGCGCACAGCAACGGCATCATTCATCGCGACGTGAAACCGGCGAACATCTTCGTCACCGAGGCCGGGCAAGCGAAACTTCTGGACTTCGGCTTGGCGAAGTCGACGCCAGGGAAAAGGACCAGCCCATCAGGTACGCCCGCTGAGGGGTCCAGCGCCCGCCCTCAAGGGAGCGGCCAAACCACCTCCGGATCGATTCCCTCCACGGATTCCCGCAGCTTTACCGGCCCCGGCATCATGATGGGAACGGCGTCCTACATGTCTCCCGAGCAGGCTCGCGACGAGCCGCTGGACGGCCGCACAGATCTCTTCAGCTTCGGCGCCGTACTTTATGAAATGACCACCGGCCAGCAGGCTTTCCCGGGAGGAAGTACCGCGGCGGTCTTGGCGGCCGTCCTCTCTCAAACGCCAATTGCGCCCAGAGACCGTAATCCGCAGGTTCCGCCTGAGCTGGAGCGCATCATCAACAAGGCTCTCGAGAAGGACCGCGATATGCGTTATCAGTCGGCGGCCGAGTTGCGCGCCGACCTGAAGCGTTTTCGTCGCGACACCGATTCGGGGAAAACGCTAGCGGCCGCCGGTGTTCGCGGTTCTGGCTGGAAAGACCGCGTGCAGCGAGCGCGGATTCTCAAGGCTTGGACACTTTCACTCATCGCCGCAGCCGTTGTGGTCGCAGCCGCGTTGACGGTTTATTTCCGTCTGCATCGGACCGCACCTCCCTTGACGTCGCAGGACAGCATCGTGCTCGCGGACTTCGCCAATACCACCGGAGAGAAGATCTTTGATGAAACGCTAAAGCAAGCGTTGCGCGTGCAACTCGAGCAGTCGCCGTTCCTCAATGCCCTCTCCGAGGAGAAAGTAAGCCAGACGCTCGGCTTCATGGGGCGGCCCCGCGACATGCAGTTGACGGAGGCCGTGGCCCGGGAGGTCTGCCTGCGAACGGGAAGCACGGCAATGCTGCTGGGCTCGATTGGAAAGTTGGGCAGCCATTATGTGATCAGCCTGGACACGGTGAACTGCCCAAGCGGGGACTCACTGGGAACGGAAATGTCGGAAGCCGACAGCCGCGAACACGTCCTGTGGGCGCTCGGCGAGGCGGCCGCGAAGATGCGCGCCAGGCTGGGAGAATCGCTGGCCAGCATCCAGAAGTATGACGCGCCGGTGGAGCAGGTCACCACCGCGTCGCTCGAAGCGCTTCAGGCCTATAGCCTGGGGCTGAAGACGCTGTACACACAGGGCGATGCGGCCGCCATTCCGTTCTTGAAGCGCGCCACGGAATTGGATCCCAATTTTGCCCTTGCTCACGCTTTCTTCGGTAACCTGTCTGCCAACTTGAATGAGCCTACCCAGGGAATGGCCTCCATCAAGAAAGCCTACGAATTGCGCGGCCGCGTCAGCGAGAGGGAGAAGCTGTATATTGAGGCCTTCTACTACTGCCGCTTTACAGGTGACATGGAGAAGGGCGCTCAGGTCTGCGAAGTGTGGAAGCAGACTTACCCCCGCGACGTGGCGCCGCACATCTGGCTGGGGAATGTCTACCAGATTCTGGGACGATACGAGAAGGCTCTGGAGGAGTGCCGCGAGGGGCTACGCCTTCAGCCGAACAGCGTGAGCAGCTACGGCAATCTCGCTAACATTGATCTCATCCTGAATCGTTTGGAGGAAGCGCAGGACACCCTTTCCCGAGCGGAAGCTCGCGGCCTGACCAGTCCCGCCATGCAGGTGTTTCTCTACCGGCTGGCCTTTCTACGGGGCGACCTGCCGGAGATGGAGCGCCGCGTGGCGGCCGCTGCCGGGCAACCGGCTGAAGACCAATTGTTAGCCCAGCAGGCGGATACGGAAGCCTACCTGGGGAGTCTTGCCAAGGCGCGCGAGCTTAGCCGGAGGACGGTCGAATCGTCGATGCGTGACGGTCGCCAGGAGGCTGCGGCAACTTTCCGGGCAGCGGGAGCACTGCGCGAGGCAATCTTCGGCAACCGGGAACAGGCGCGCCGAGAAGCCACCGTGGCGCTCGCCATGACCCCCGGCCAGACCATGCAAACGCTGGCAGCCCTGGCCCTGGCGAGAGCCGGTGACAGCGCGAAGGCGAGCGAACTCGCAGACTACCTCCATCGAGAGATACCTTGGGACACTTTGCTGAATGTCTACTGGTTGCCCACCATCCGAGCTTGGATCGCGCTCGGCGCCGACGTTGCGCCGACCAGCAGCCCCTCGCCTTCTGCGTTAAAAAGCGGGAGTACCGCGATCGAACAGCTTGAGCCTGTGACGCCCTACGAGCTGGGACTGCCCACCCTCTATTGGGTGCTGAATGTCACCATGTGTCCGGTGGATGCCCGCGGCGAGGCCTATCTGGCCATGGGCCGCGGAGCCGAAGCGGCTGTCGAGTTTCAGAAGATAATCGATCACCCCGGGCTGGTCGGCACGTTTCCACTTGGCGCCCTGGCACGCTTGGGCCTGGGCCGGGCTTATGCCCTCCAGGCAGGCATCGACTTGACGGGCGAAGCGAACCACGCCTCGTCGCCGGCGGCTCTCGCCAAGGCTCGCTCTGCCTATCAGGAGTTTTTCACCTTGTGGCGAAATGCGGACCCTGATATACCCATCCTTAAACAGGCCAGGGCAGAATATGCCCGATTGCAATAGCCCGTCTCCTCCAACGAGGACCTGAGGACCTCATGCCCACCGTCAATCTGGCTCCTTTAAGCCTTGGGGAGCTGCTCGACCAAACCTTCAGCTACTTGCGCAAGCATTTCTGGCAGTTCGCCGGGATTATGGTGGCGCCGGAAGCCGTCTTAGTGGGACTGAACCTCTTGATGCAGATCTTCCTTAGACCGCCACGCTTCGTTCCCGGCACTCGTGTTGTGCCGTCCGCTCAAATGGCTGCTTTTCTGGGGAGAGCCAGTTTGAGCACCTTGGCCATTTTGCTTGCGTATTACGTCGTTTACGCGCTCGCCCTGGGCGCCACGACGCATGCGCTTTCGGAGATTCACTTAGGACGAACGACCACGATTCGTGAGTCCTATCGGGCCGTGCGGCGAAGGTTGGGGCGGCTCATCAACGTGACCCTAACGATCATGATCCGCACATTCGGGGTCTTCCTCCTGGCAGGATTCTTTCTCGTATTCTGCCTGGCCCTCATGGGCACTTTGCCGAGGTCCCTCGTGTGGCTTACCGTCCTCCTGGCATTGGGGCTGCTGGCGGGATTCGTCATCACCGGGATCTTGTTGATCATTTTTCTGGTACGTTACAGCGTCGCGGTTCCCGCCTTGGTGCTCGAGAATCTCAGCGCTCGGCAAGCTCTCAAACGAAGCGTAGCGCTGACCAGGGGTTTCCTCTGGCGCTTGCTGGTGGTGGGGGTGCTGACGCTGCTCATCCGCATGGTCGTGGTCTTTCTTTGCCAGTCGCCGTTCGCCATTGCCGTCATGCTTGTGACCGTCAAGGGCGGGTATCCCAGCATCTGGCTTTCGATTCCCAGCATGTTGGTAGGAGGAGCCTGCGCCGCCGCCACCGCGCCTTTGTTCATGATTGGTTTCGCCCTCGCCTACTACGACCTGCGGGTTCGCAAAGAGGGCTTTGACCTGCAACTGATGATGTCGAATCTCGATGAAGCCCATCCGCAGAGCGCCGGCGCTCAGCCGGCTTCCAACGAATATGCGCCGGTCGCAGACGCCAGCATCTTTGGGATGCTTCTCCTGACCCTGCTCACCGCCGGGCTCTACGCACCCATCTGGTTTCTGATCCGCCGCAGGGCCCTGAACAGCCTGCGCTCCAGGGAGAAGCTGGAGGTGTGGCCGATCGCCGTCGCACTGGCCGCGTTCGTTGCCAGCCTCTGTCTCCCCATCCTGGGAAGCTTCAAGTGGGGCTCCTGGGTCGAGGTGGAGAACGCCTTCCCCACATTGCACCCTGGCATCTTGCTGGTTGCGGGACTCATCCTCATCGTGCAATGCTTTAAAGTGCGCCGCATCCTCCTGGACCACTTGGCACCCCGGCAGGAAGCAATGTTCTCAGCAGGCATTCGAATGCAGCACGAGGAGTTGTTCTCTCGAATGGGTACGTTCTTCTTCGGGATCTTCTATCTTCAACACAAAATCAACAGCATGCTGGACCTGTTCATATCAAGCCCAGGCGGCCAGGAAGAAACGCCGGCCTCAGCTATGCCCGCTCCTCCGGTTATTTCGTGAGCATAACGCGCTTCCAATTCTTTGCGCTCCTCCTGCTTGCGCAGGTCAGCTTCGGGGCGCAGCGCAACGATTTCAAATGGCAAATGGCGAATGGCAAAACTCAAATGGTTTCACATTTGCCGTCTGCCGTTTGCCGTTTGCCATTTGAAATTCCATCGTCGGGCGGAAACCGGCTGAAATCCAATTCCAAGACACCAATTTCCAGTCGCGGCAGCGAGTCGTCCTACGATTTGCAGGGCTACACCGCCGAACTGGAACGTTGGTCCGCATTGGCAAGCCGCCTGGAGGATCATCCGGAGCAGGCTGGTGCGCTGCGCAAGCAACTGCCCGATTCCTGGTCCGTGGCCGTGCAGGAGCAGCGCTTCAGCGTCTCGACGCGCCCCTTAGGTGCAGCGATCGATCGGGTCATTCGCGACCGAAGCGCCGCCGCGCGGTCAGCGCGGGAAATCTCCGACCAAGTTGGGAGGCTGCTCGAGGACGCGCGCGCCATGTCCCAGACGTCGGCGCGCGATTACTCCTCGCACCGCGCCAAGCTGGATCAGATCCTGAAGCGGCGCGAGTTTCGGTTCGTGCACGAAGGTGCTGACTCGGAGACGTTTTGGGACCAACTCATGGATCGGCTGTGGCAGTGGGTTGCGGGACTGCTCGATCGCGCCGGGCATCATTCCAAGGTGACCAACTTCTTGCGCTGGGGAATCGTCATTCTGCTTGGCCTGATTCTCTTGGCGTGGCTTGCCCACACACTCACGCATGTTTCCTACCAGCGCCCCCCTGCCCCAGCGGCACACGTGCGCGCGGCGCCGGCGCGCGACTGGGTTCAGGAGGCTCGCAACGCTGCCGCGCGAGGCGAATTTCGCGAGGCGATACGTCTGATCTACGGTGCGGCGGTGCTGGCGCTGGGTGAGGCGGGCGCGTGGCAAGTGGACCGGTCGCGCACGCATCGGGAATATGTGCGCCTTCTGCCGGATAACTCTGCATGCCGCCCCCACTTGATTGCGCTCACCGACTGTTTCGAACGGGTCTGGTATGGCCGCGCTCAGGCATCAGCCGGCGATTATGAAGCTGCGCTGGCGGAATTGGAGTCGCTGCGATGACCGTACCGCTCGACTCTGCCGACAAGAGGATTTTGCTCCTGGCCGTTTCTCTTCTGGCGATCTTGACGTTCCTGGCGGTGCTGTTTTCTCCCAACGACCAAGGTTCGTCCCGAGGCTATCCTTCCAGCTACTCCACCGCGCCGGATGGCGCCAAGGCTGCCTATACGCTGCTGGCGGAGATGGGTTATGGGGTGGAACGTTGGGAAAGGCCTCCCGAAGACCTGCCGAAGTCTTCCACGAACATTCTGCTCATCATCGCTGGCCCGGTGGCTCCGTCCTCGAAGGATGACCTTAGACATCTGAGACAGTTTGTGGCGGGCGGCGGCCACTTGCTGATTACCGGTGCGCAAGGCGCCGCGATGATCGGGGCGAAAAACGTGGTGCCGCCGCCTCCGCTGGAAGACACGTGGCAGACCTTCTCTGCCGAGGCGCCCTCGCCCCTGACGCGTCACGCCTCAGAGATCCTCATGGAAGCTCCGGCCTATTGGGCTCATTCAGGCGCGGGCCAGGTACGATATTATGGCAACGAGCAAGGAGCTACCGTCGCAAAGTTGCGCGACGGTTCCGGGGATATCATCTGGTGGGGGTCCGATTCACCGCTTACCAACCTCGGCATCACCAAGGCCTCGAACTTGGCACTGTTCCTGAATTGCGTGGGTTCGGCACCCGGGACTCGGGTTTTGTGGGACGAGTACTTTCACGGCGTGCGCCCGGGATTATGGCATTACCTGTCGCGGACGCCGTTACCTTGGGCGCTCTTGCAGCTTGTCGTCCTCGCCGCTTTCGTGGTGATCACTTACGCGCGGCGCAGCGGCGCACTGCGCCCGCTTCTCCGTGTGCCGCGCCTTTCGCCCCTGGAGTTCATCGAGACCGTGGGCGCCCTGTACCAGCGAAAGGGCGCAGCGGCGGGCGCGCTCGAAATTGCTTACACACGATTTCACTTCCTGCTCGCCCGGCGGCTGGGAATCCCGTCCACCGCGCCCGCCGCGGAGTTAGCCCTCAGAATGCGGGAAAGGCCGAGTTGGATGATCCCAGGCTTCGCCGAAACACTCGAGCAGATTGAGTCTGCCGTAAAACAGCAGCGCGTGAAAGAGCCGCAAGCATTGATGTGGGTGGACCAGCTTTATGACGCCACCCACCGGCTGGGATTGGAAGGATGAGTAATCGGGAGATCGGGAGATCCGGAGATCGGGTGAACAGGGAGGTCTTGGAGGTTCGCCTCGTTGCTCGTCATTCCCGCGAAAGCGGGAATCCATTGGGCTTCGATGGACCCATACTTTCGCGGGGGTGACGACGGTGGGTGTTTTCATCCGCCATGCTCATCGGCCTCTGACCACTCCGGCCCGCAAGCGGGTGTTTCGATGATCCGGCGAACAGCGAGCTCAGTCGGTTCTTGGTTTTTGTTCACCCGATCTCCCGATCACCCGATCATCCGATCTCCTGATTGAAGGGGGTTCTATGGCAGCGGAAGTTCAGAAGTTCATCTCCCATGCACGGACCGAACTTGGCAAGGTGATTGTTGGCCAGGAGGAGGCAGTCAACCAACTGCTGGCCGTTTTACTCTGCGGCGGACATGCGCTGCTGGAAGGAGTTCCCGGGATCGCCAAGACGCTGGCGGTGAAAGCCCTGGCTCATATTTGCCGGCTGAGCTTCCAACGCGTTCAGTGCACGCCCGATCTGATGCCCGCCGACGTGTTGGGTGCGAATGTCTTTAATCTCTCCACCAGCACGTTTTCCCTGCACCGCGGCCCGGTCTTCACGGACCTGCTGCTGGTTGACGAGGTCAATCGCGTACCGCCCCGAACGCAATCCGCGCTGCTGGAGGCGATGGAAGAGCGCCAGGTTACGATCGATGGCACCGGATATCCCCTCTCCCCGTTCTTCGCGGTATTCGCCACGCAGAACCCCATCGAGTTCGAAGGGACGTATCCTCTTCCGGAAGCGCAGCTCGACCGGTTCCTTGTCAAGATTCGCGTACCTTATCCGACGGCGGAGAAGGAAGTCGAGATCCTGGAGCGTTACCAGCAAGGATTCGACCCGCACCACATCGACGCGTTGGGGCTCGCGCCCGTCGACCCCGATTGGCTGCCCACCGCGCGCCGCGAGGTGTCGGCCTTGGCGGTCGAGCCGGGCATCTTCCGCTACATGGCCACGATCGTCCAGAGGACTCGCGACTGGCCGGCGCTAAGTCTGGGCGGCAGCCCGCGCGCCACCGTGGCCCTGATGTTCGCCGCGAAGGCTCTGGCCGCCATGGAGGGGCGGGATTATCTGATCCCCGATGACGTCAAAGCCGCGGCGGCGCCCGTGCTGCGTCACAGGCTCCTGGTGAAACCCGAAGCCGAACTGGAGGGCATCACCAGCGATCAGGTCGTGGCCGAAGTGCTGGCCGCGGTTGAGGTCCCCAAATGATTAACCCTGTCGGGGCGACCTTCGTGGCCATCCAAGGACAACCGCGAGGACTGCCCCAAGAAGACGCCTCCGCTGCGGACCGTCTGGTACCTCCCGCTGTAAGCGCCGTTGCGACCAGCAGCCACCGATGGCTTGTTGCGTTCCAGTGGCGTTTCTTCCTCGCCCTGCTTTTGGGCTTGGCGTGGATCGGTCCCGCCTGGCGAGACCAGCGCGCCTTGTATGCCCTGCTGCTCTGGGACTGCGTGGCGCTGCTGGTTTGGCTGGCCGATCTGGCGCGCCTACCCAAACCGGGTGAACTCGTCGTGAGCCGCCGCTGGCTCGAGCCGCTGTCACTGGACATTGATTCCCGAGTTGAACTGCGCGTCGCCAACCACGGCGCGCGCGAGATCGAGATTGTCATTGAAGACGATGTTCCAGCCGTCTTGTGCCCGACGCTTCCCAGGTTCACTCTGACGGTTCCAGCGCGCGGAAGCGCTGTGGCCGCCTACTCGGTTCATCCCACCACGCGCGGCAGCATCTTTACGGGCCGGATGTTTCTGCGTTATCACGGCCCGGCGAGATTCGCGGAGCGGTGGGCGGCGGTCGACGCCCGCCAGGCGCTTCGCATTTACCCGAACCTCCGAGAGCCACAGCGCTACACCCTGTACTTGATCCGCAGCCGCCAAATGGAACAGGAGAAGAGGCTGAAGCGCCTGGTGGGGAGAGGACGCGAGTTCGAAAGCCTGCGCGAGTTCCGCGAGTCCGACGAGGCTCGTGACATCTGCTGGACCGCCACGGCGCGGCGCGGCAAGCTGATCAGCAAAGTCTATCAGACGGAGCGAAGCCAATCCGTCATCCTGGTTGTAGACGCCGGCCGCTTGATGCTGGCGCGGCCAGGATTCAGGATTCAGGATTCGGAATTCAGGAGCCAGGAGCAAGACCTGACCACGTCGCCATCTGCCCATCTGCCCGCGGCTCCGCCGCTCATGAAACTGGATTACGCTGTCAACGCGGCGCTGACGTTGGCTCACGTGGCGCAGCATTCGGGCGATACCACGGGGCTTCTGACTTATGGCCGGAAGCTGCAGTGTTACCTGCCCTGCGCGCGCGGCGCCGAGCATCTCCGCCACCTCCTGGAGCAGTTGGCGTTGGTCTCAGGCGAGGCGGTCGAGGCCGATCACTCCCTGGCGGCGGATTCCGTGCTGGCGCGCCAAAAGCGGCGAAGCCTGGTGGTCTGGCTGACGGACCTGGCGGAGACTGCGGCGACGCCCGACGTCATCGAAGCCGCGTCCCGCCTGCTTTCCCGTCACCTGGTGTTGTTCGCCGTGGTGGGTGAGCCTGAGTTGCGCGCGCTGGTGGCGCGGCGGCCGGAATCGCCGGGCCAAATGTACCAGTACGTGGCCGCCCAGCAGGTGATTCAACGCCGCGAACTCCTGCTGCGCCGCATGCGGGAGCAGGGAGCGCTGGCGATGGAGTTTCTCCCCGGCCGATTGTCGCCGGAAATCGTCAATCACTACTTGCAGATCAAGTGGAAGGGACTGCTGTAAGGCTTTCGATTAAAGTAGCGCCGACCTTCAGGTCGGCAGATGCTGGCCTGAAGGCCAGCGCTACAGGTTCAATCAGGACGCTACCCAAACCCTCAAATCAGGCGCTCAGCGCGCCCTGGGACGCCTTGCAGATATAAATCTCCGCCTTCAGGCCCAGGGCGTCGTGGTAGCCCCGTTTAATAGCCTCTGCAAAAGGCCCCGCGACTTCCTGGCGAACGAGGTTAACGGTGCAGCCGCCGAAGCCCGCGCCGGTCATGCGGGCGCCCAGAACGCCAGGCTGTTTCCAGGCGACCTCAACCAGAACATCCAGCTCTTTCGAGCTAACCTCGTAATCGTCGCGCAAGCTGACGTGCGACGCGTTCATGAGCTCGCCAAAGCGCTCGAGGTTCCCTGACTCGAGAACCTGGATGGCCTCCAGGACCCGATGGTTTTCGGTCACGATGTGCCGAGCGCGGCGAAACAGAATGTCGCTCAGGACCGAACGCGCTGGCTCGAGGTCAGCGGGCTTGACGTCGCGCAGCGACGTCACCCCCAAGCCGGTAGACGCAATCTGCGCCACCGCCTCCCGGCACTGCTTCAGACGAACCTCATATTCCGATTGCGCCAGGGCGCGCTTCACGCCGGAGTTGCAGACCACGATCTTCACGTCGTCGCGCAGGGGCACGTGGCGGTAGTGGAGATCGCGGCAGTCGAGAAACAGCGCGTGGTTGGCGCGTCCCAGGCCGGAAATGAACTGGTCCATGATGCCGCACGGCACGCCCACAAACTGGTTCTCCGCCTTCCGAGAGAGTTTGACGAGATAGACCGGATCAAGCTCGAGCCCGAGAAGCTTTTTCCAGAATGCCGCCGTGCCCACTTCCACGGCCGCCGAGGAGCTGAGGCCGGCCTCGCGCGGCACGTTGCCGCCGAAAACGATGTCGGCACCCACGAGCCGGTGGCCATCCTCCTCGAGGTATTTCGACACCCCGCGAACATAATTGCTCCAGCGATTCGCGCTGTCCTTTTGAATGTCGTCGAGGCTGAATTCGACGAAACCGTCGAAGTCGAGAGAATGCACTCGGACAGTCCGATCGGCGCGCTTGCGGCCGGCAAAGTCGATGCTGCGGTCAATAGCCGCCGGCAAAACGAAGCCGTCGTTGTAATCAGTGTGCTCGCCGATCAAGTTCACACGCCCCGGCGCGCGAACCACCACCTCAGGTGCGGCGCCGTAAATCGCTTTGAATCTCTGTTCAATCATCAGATCTCCTCTTTTCGAGTGGGATGCAGGCAGACAGCAAAGAACATAAGCACTGGGCTGCGTACCGCGTTGCCGGGCGTCGCAGCCCGCTGCTTATGATAACACCGGTCCGCGATGCAGCCGATTGGATTTGGTGGGGCTGCGCAGCAGAGGACCCGGCCGCACCAGTCCCTGCGACCGCCCTTTCTTTTCTATGACATTCCCGGATCGTTCGTTGATTTTTGCTTGCCGTGCGACAGCGGAGCCGCCGTATTTCCTTAGTTTGTTCCCACCGCACAAAAACAGGGTCAGAAGCCCTCTCCCAGGGGAGAGGGTGGCCTGCGACGGCGCTTTCGTCAGCCGACGCGGGCCGGGTGAGGGGTTGGTTCCGTATCCCAGCCGCAGTTCTCTGTTAATCCTTCCCTGGGCGGTCATAGTTTTGCCATGCCTCTCCAAGTCGCCTCAATTGCGGCGCGGTGAAGGGACGCTTTTTCACGGGCGGCGCCGATGTCCCGACGCTTCTTGTCGGGACGCATGCGCACTGCGGTTTGCCCTCCGCGAGGGAGAGACCCCTCACCCGTCACGCTCCGGCTGATGAAGGCGCCGGAGCGCGACACGCTCTCCCCTGGGGAGAGGGCTGTTGATTCAACAGGCGGCGCGGCTCCTTTGCGGAGGGTCGGCAGCAGCTTGATTTTGCGGTCGATCGAGCGGTCCAGGGTTTCTTCCCGCCGCAGCATCAGCTTCCACTCCTCGCCGG
>Ga0326728_10009953_pt1 | contig 22508 bp, 19 predicted proteins | sample MB3enrmetagenome_FD_207602 | JGI IMG/M metagenome (GOLD analysis project Ga0326728, IMG submission 207602) | Lab enriched peat soil microbial communities from McLean, Ithaca, NY, United States - MB31MN | ecosystem: Environmental > Terrestrial > Soil > Wetlands > Peat | place: USA: New York... | reverse complement strand
ACGACCGGCTTGTCCAGACCGTGCTGGCGCATCTCGACGGCTGCGATGCGGTGGTGCTCTCCGACTACGCAAAGGGAGTGCTGACGGCGAAGGTCTGTCAGGCGGTGATTCAGGCTGCGCGCGGGCGGAGGATTCCTGTGCTGGTCGATCCCAAGAGCGCCGACTTCACACGCTATCGCGGCGCTACGACGATCTGCCCCAATCTCGGCGAACTGTTCACTGCGCTGCATCTGGAAGGGCGCGAGCTGAAGCCACTGCTGGATGCGGCCGAGGCGCTGGTGGCGGATCTCGATCTCGAATTCCTGACCGCGACGCTGGGCGAGAAGGGCATTGCGCTGGTGCGGCCTGGCAACCGCTTCATGGCGCCGGCCCTGGCGCGCAAGGTCTTCGATGTCTCCGGCGCTGGAGACACGGTGATTGCCGTGCTCGCTTTGTGTATGGCCTCCGGGCTCAAGCCGGAGACCGCCGTGGAACTGGCCAATATCGCGGCCGGCATTGTGGTGGGCAAGGTCGGTACGGTCCCGGTGGAGAAGTACGAGCTGCTGGCCGCGCTTGCCCCGGAGATTGCCCTGCACGGCGAGGACAAAGTGGTGACGCGCGAGGAGTTGGTGCGCCGCGTCGCGCTGTGGAAGGCCAACGGCGAGCGGGTGGCGTTCGCCAACGGCTGCTTCGATCTGCTGCATGTCGGGCACATCACGCTTCTGGAGCAGGCGCGGAGCTTCGGCGACCGGCTGATTGTGGCCATCAACAGCGACGCCTCGGTGCGCGGCCTTAAAGGCCCCAGCCGCCCCATCGTAGGCGAGACCGATCGGGCCCGCGTGCTGGCCGCGCTGGCCGCCGTCGATGCCGTGGTGGTCTTCGGCGAGCCGACTCCGCTGGAGGTCATCGTGGCCACGCGGCCCGACGTGATTGTCAAGGGAGGCGACTACGCCGTGGAGACGGTGGTTGGCGCCAGCGAGGTGATGGCCTGGGGCGGGCAGGTGAAGATCGTGCCGCTGGTCGAAGGCTTCTCCACGACGAAGGTGTGTTCACGCTAACGCAGCGCTTCGACAATGAGTGCGAAGTTGAGGAAGCCGGGGAACAGAACGTCGAGCGTTGCATTGCAGCGCGCTGTCTCCTTGCTCCGTTAAGCGAATGTCTCAATGGCCCACAGAAGAACGGCCCTACGAGCCGGGCGTGGGGCGATAGAAGTAGCAGTCCCGGGCAAACTCCGCCTGGAACAGGTTGGTCGAGTCCTCCGCCTGCTCCGCGGCCCCCAGCATCAGATAGCCGCACGGCGCCATCTGGCGATAGACGTCGCTGAAGACGCAGCTTCGGTCCTGCTGCGGAAAGTACAGCAGCACATTGCGCAGCATTACCAGGTCGAAGACGGGCAGCTTGGGCAGCGGGGCGCACAGGTTGGCATACTGGAAGCTGCACATGGCCCGCAGATTGGGCGTCACCTCCCACTCGTCGCCGTCGCGCACCAGGTACTTCACCAGCATCCGCGCCGGCAGGCCGCGATTGACCTCCATGCGGCGGTAGCGGCCCCGCTGGGCATACTCGATCACTTGGCGCGAGATGTCGGTGCCGAGGATCTTCACGTCCCAGCCCGCCAACTCCGCGAAGTGCTCGCAGATCAGCATTGCGATGCTGTACGCCTCCTGCCCGGTCGAACTCGCGGCGCTCCAGACCCGCAGCCTTCGTTCTGCCGCGTTGTTTTCGATCAGGCGCGGCAGAATTGTGTCGCGCAGCACATCGAAGGGCTTGCCATCGCGAAAGAAGCTGGTCTCGTTGATGGTCATGGCCTCGGCCACGGCGCGGTGCAACTGCGGCGTCCGGTCGACGCGCAGAAGACTCACGAAGTCTTCCAGCGAGGACGCCCCGGCCATGCGCGCGATCGGCGTAAGCCGCGTCTCGAACAGGGCGTTGCGCGAAGGGTCGATCAGGTTCGCCGACTCGGCAAGCACCAGTTGGCGAAGGTACGCGTAATCGGAATCAGAGCAACCCATGGACTACCTCTACTTGCGGCGTGGACGCGGCGTTTCCATTCTGCCGCAGCGACAAAGTTGTCATTGCAGAAGGGTCGCGGCCCGCGCGCCCGCCTCGTCCCGCGTTCACTCGCCGCGTCAACTCGTCCGCCAGCGCGTCCAGCGGCAGCGGCTCGCGCGAGAGCCCCGCCTCGAAGACGCGCCCCGGCATTCCCCACACCGCGGAGGTGGCCTCATCCTGGGTCAGCACCACGCCGCCCGCCTCATGCACATGGCGCGCTCCCGCCAGCCCGTCCGAACCCATCCCGGTCATCACCAGAGCCAGCGTTCCGGCGCCGTAGAGCTTCGCCGCCGAGCTGAACAGGTAATCCGCCGAAGGTTTGCAATGGTTCAGCGATTGCTGCTGATGGAGATGGACCGTGGTTCTGCGAACGACGCCTCTGCGGTCAGCCGCCGCGGCCCCGCTGATCGTCTCTGCGACCTCCATGTGCGCGTCTCCCGGAGCCAGCCAGATGGTGCCCGGCCTCACCTCGGCTCCATTGTGCGCCTCGCGGACATGCAGCGCGCAGCGACGGTCCAGCCGTTCCGCCAACTCGCCGGTAAACAGCTTTGGCATGTGCTGCACAATCATCACCGGCACGGGGAAGTCCTCTGCCAGCTTGGGCAGCACCGCCTCCAGGGCTGTTGGCCCGCCGGTCGACACGCCGATCACCACAATTTCTACCTTGGCTTCGCCAGTCCCGCCGGCCGTCGAAGGCCGCGCGGCCGCCAGACCCTGCGAGAGCTTCGACTCCGCGATCTCCTGCCGCGTTGTCTTTCCGCGAACTCCTGACAGCACCTCAAACCCAGCCCCCGCGAGCGCGGCGATCTTGGGCAGCAACTGGCTGGCCAGCGTCTTCATCGCGGTTGCCGGGTCGCTCTGCTCGCTGGGCTTCATTACATAGTCCGCCGCGCCCATGGCGAGCGCGTCCAGGGTGGAGCGCGCGCCCCGTTGGGTATAGGCGCTGCACATGATCACCGGAAGGCCCGGCTCTTCCAGGCGCAGCCGCTCCAGCACATCCAGCCCATGCATGCGCGGCATCTCCAGGTCCAGCACCACCACGTCGGGGCGCAGCCGGATCACCGCCGCCAGGCACTCCACGCCGTCCTCCACCACGCCGCACAGCTCCATCGCCGGCAGATCGCTCGAGCGCTTCTGTCCGTGCGTCTGGAAGAGCGTCCGCAGCACGCCGCGCATCACCGCGGAATCGTCCACCGCCAGCACCCGAATCGGTCGAATCGTTTCCATTTGCATTGCAACGTCCCTTTCACAGCCCAGTAATCACAAATCCTTCAGGCAGCCAGACCAATCATCGCCAACTTCTCGCGCAGGCTCTCCGGCGTGAACGGCTTCATCAGGAACTCGTCCGCGCCGTAGTCCAGCGCCTGGCAGATGTACGAGTTGTCCGCCTCGGTCGTCACCATCATCACCTTCATCGGCGGCTGCAGGCCCGCCTCGCGCAGTTGCTTCACGCACTCCAGGCCGCTCATCTTCGGCATGTTCACATCCAGCAGCATGAAGTCGAACAGCGACGTGCCGCGCAGCATCTCGAGCGCCTGGTCTCCATCCACCGCCTCCTCGCAGCTCAGGCCCATGCCCTCCAGCAGTTGACGCAGGTACTGGCGAATAAACCTTGAATCGTCCACAATCAACGCCCTCATCTCTGTTCTCCCTGCCTCTCCTGCTTCAATCTCCCAATCGGGCCGCTCTCACCGCCGAACAGCCCGCTCTCGGCCAGCCGCGATGGCCGCAGCCGCTGCGGGTCCAGACGCACCATCAGTCCGGACGGCAGTTTGTACGCTCCGTCGAACAGCTCCTGGCTGCGCGCGTCGAGCCCGCTGGGGTTTGCCTCCAGCGCACTGGGTTCGACCGCGATCACTCCGCCGATACCATCCACCATCAGCCCGAAGCGTTCCTCGCTCTGCTCGTCGCCGAAGACCAGAACGCAGTTCGTCTTGCTGTCTTTCTCCATCCCAAGCAGCGCCCGGAAGCACACCGTGGTCAGCACATCTCCGCGATAGGGCAGCACTCCGGCGATGTACGGCGGGGCAAGCGGCACGCGCCGCGGCGCCGTCGATCCCAGGACCTCGCGTATCTGCCGCGTGTCGATGCCAAACAACCCGGTCCCCACGCGCAGCGAGCAGATCGACAGTGTGTCGCCCGCATTCGCCCCTGTGCCCTCAGCGATCCTCATGCGACCTCCTTCAGGATCGCCATCTGCGGCTTGCCGGGCTGCTGCGCGAACTCGCGATGCACCATGGTCACGCGGTCCTTCACCATGGCCAACTGCTGCTCGCACGCCGCAGCATTCGTGGCCAGCAGCCTGCCCGCGGAGACATCCAGCACGCTCCGCACAACCATCCCAACCCGCCTCACTCCGCGCGCCTCGGGACGCAGACAGATCAGCACGGTCGCCGTCGCGCCTTCCTTCCCCGCATCTCCGGCGAACGCCGTTGCCTCATCCTTCGCCAGCGCGTGCAACACATTGCCATCGTCCTCCAGCGGGATCAGCTCTCCGCGGTACTGCAGCACCGCTCTTCCTCCCGCATACTCGATATCGCGCAGCGGCACGGTCTCAATCCGCTCCACCGCGCTCAATGGCACCGCCATCCGGCCACCCTCCTCGTCCTCCGCGCTCCCGCTTTCCCCTGTCTCATAGATCACCATCGAGCTCTCCATCTCGATCTGCGCCATCTCGCGCTGCGCCGTCTCCGCCTGTGCGCGCTCCGCGCCCACAACGCGCGCATCTTCCGCCGCGGGACGGACCCCGGCCCGCGCTCCCGTCGCCGCCACGTCCAGAATCAGCGCCAGAGTCCCGTTGCCCAGCACCGTCGCGCCCGAGAAGACGCCGATCTCCCGCAGCTCCGACGACAGCGGCTTCACCACAATCTCTTCCGGGGCCTTCAGATCGTCCACCACCAGCCCGTACCGGCAGCCCTCCAACTCCACCACCGCAATATAAAAGCCAAGTTCCGCCTTGTCCGCGCTCTGTTCCAGTCCGAGCAGGCGGTCCAGCCACACCAGCGGCAGCAGGCTCTCGCGCAGCCGGTAAAGCTCCGTCGTTCCCATCCGTTCCACGGTCTGCTCCGCCTCGCGCTGCGGCACATACACCAGCTCAACCAGTGCGTTCTGCGGGAGCGCGAAGCTCTGTCCTCCGCTCTGAAGCACCAGCGCCGGAACGATCGCCAGGGTCAGCGGGACCCGCATCCGCACAGTCGTTCCCAACCCAATTTGCGACTCCAGCTCCACGCTTCCGCCCACCTTCTCCACATTCGTGCGCACCACATCCATCCCCATGCCGCGCCCGGAGATACTGGTCACCTGCTTCGCCGTGGAAACGCCCGACACAAAGATCAACTGCAGCGCCTCGCGCTGGGGCATCGAAGCTGCCTGCTCCGGCGTCACCAACCCGCGCTCAATCGCCTTGGCCAACACGCGCTCGGTTGAGATTCCCGCCCCGTCGTCGCTCACCTCGATCACCACCGACCCGCTCTGGTGGTACGCGCGCATACGTACCACGCCCTCCGCCGGCTTGCCCGCCTTGGCCCGCCCCTCCGGCGGCTCGATCCCGTGGTCCACGGCGTTCCGCACCGCATGGGTCAGCGGGTCCCGGACCGCCTCCAGCAGGCTCTTGTCCAGCCCCGTCTCCTGCCCCTCAAACTCAATCCGGACCTGCCGCCTGCACATTGCCGCCAGGTCGCGCACCATGCGGGGGAACTTCCGGAACAGATACCCCACCGGCTGCATCCGGGCCTGCATCACATTCTCGCGCAGCTCCGCCGTCACGCTGTCCAGCCTGCGCGCCAGCTCGGGAAAGTTCCCGGCGCCCGGCGAGCAGCGAAGAATCTGGTTGCGCGTCAACACCAGCTCGCCCACCAGGTTCATCATCCGGTTCAGCACATCCACGTCGATGCGCAACGTCTTGTCCTGCATCGTCGGGCCAGCCACCGCAGCCACTCCAGCCACGGCCGCAGGCGGGGCTGACTGCCCCGCATCCCGGCCTGACGACTGAGCCAGCTGCTCCCCATCTCGATCCTGAGATGGGGGCACTCCATTCGCTGCCAACTTCCCATCCTTCAGCTCCGCCAGACGCGCAAGCAACGCGTCGTCGTTGTCGGTCGAACGCTCCCCTTCGGTCCCCGTCGCCTCAATCGTCTGCAGGATCCTGCGCAGCCCATCCATCAGCTCCAGCAGCCCATTGACCAGCTCCGTGCTCACCGCCAGCTTGTGATCGCGCAGCGCTCCCAGCAGGCTCTCGCCCGCGTGCGCCAGCTTCTCCAGCCGGCCAAGTCCCAGAAAACCCGTCGTCCCCTTGATGGTATGCACCGCGCGGAAGATCTCCGCCACCAGTTCGCCATCGTCCGGCCGCTTCTCCAGCTCGGTCAGGCACAGCTCCATCCGCTCCAGGCCTTCCTGGCTCTCCGCGAGAAACTCTTTGGTTAAGTCTTCCACTTCTTCCTTATCGGGCTCCTGCCCCACAACCTTGAGCCCCAGGCCGAAAGCCGTCCATGCCGCTAGCCCCACATCGCTTGCCATCCCCGTCCACACCCTTTACCCTCATTCATCTATGCCTCCCACCGAAGCCGAACTCTCCGCCCTCCAACAGTGCGCCGCCCAGGCCGCCCGCAACTCCTACTCGCCCTACAGCCGATTCCGCGTCGGCGCGGCCATCCTGCTCCTCGCAGACCAGAGGCAGGACGGGGCCATCGTCGCCGGAACCAACGTCGAAAACGCCTCTTACCGCCTCACCTGCTGCGCCGAGCAGGCGGCCATCGCCGCCGCCGTCACCCTCTACGGCCCCCAGATCCGCATCCGCGCCATCGCCATCGTCAACCTGAATGGCGCAGCCTGTATGCCCTGCGGCGCCTGCCGCCAGACCCTCCTCGAGTTCGCCACCCCCGACACCGCCGTCTTCTACCCCTCATCCACCGGCGACACCGTCTCCACCACGCTCGCCGCGCTGCTTCCTGCCGCCTTCCGCCTCACCCCCGAGTAGCCCCCCGCCGCATACAATCGAACTCGTGACCATTCACCCGATCGACGTCATCCAGCACAAGCGCGACGGCCTCGCCCTCTCCGACGCCGAGATCCAAGGCTTCATCCGCGCGCTGGTCGAGCGGGAATCTGCCGTCAGCCCGCCCACCGACGCCCCCACGGAAAGCCAGACCGCTGCGCTGCTGATGGCAATCTTTCTGCGCGGACTGAACCCGCAGGAGCTTGCCGCGCTCACCCAGGCCATGCGCTTCTCCGGCGAGACGCTCGACACATCGTCGTTGCACTCCTTCGCGGTGGACAAACACTCCACCGGCGGCGTCGGCGACAAGACTTCGTTGCTGATTGCACCCATTGTCGCCGCTGCTGGACTGATCGACCCCATGATCTCCGGGCGTTCGCTCGGCCACACCGGCGGCACGCTCGACAAGCTCGAATCCATCCCCGGCTTCCGCACCCAGCTCCCTCTGCCGGAGTTCCTCTCCATCCTGCAAAAATGCGGCTTTGCCATGGCCGGCCAGACGCCCACGCTGGTTCCCGCCGACCGCATCCTCTACGCCCTGCGCGACCACACCGGCACGGTCGAGTCGCCCTATCTCATCACCGCCAGCATCATGAGCAAGAAGCTCGCCGCCGGCCTCAACGCGCTCGTCCTCGACGTCAAAACCGGCTCCGGCGCCTTCATCTCGCGCACCGCCGACGCGCAGTTGCTGGCTCGGCTTATGGTCGAGACCGGCGAGCGGGCCGGCACGCGCACCGTCGCCCTGCTCACCTCGATGGACCAGCCGTTGGGACGCTTCAGTGGCAACTGGGTCGAAGTCCAGGAGTGCCTCGAACTCTTCCAGCACTTTTCACCCGACTGCACCTTCACCCTCCCGCCCGAAAAGCTGCGCCTCTCCGCCGACCTCCTCGCCCTCACCCACGCGCTCGCGGGCCACATGCTCTGCCTCGGCGGAAAGGCCGCCACTCCCGAAGCAGGCGCGCAGCTCTCCGCCCAACTCCTCGCCGACGGCTCCGCCTACAAGCGCTTCCTCCAGATGGTCGCCCTGCAAACCAGCGACCCAAATAATTCTGTCATCCTGAGCGAAGTGACTCGCGGCTATTCCGCGAGTCACGCAGTCGAAGGACCTGCGGTTTCCTTATCGAGCCACAAATCCCCGTATCTCGCCGCCTTCGCCTCGCCCGCCGCCTTCCACAAACCCGCCGCAACCCGCACCCTCACCGCCAACCGCGCGGGTTTTCTCGCAGGGATGGACTGCAAGCAGATCGGCTGGGCGGTGCAGCGCCTGGGAGCAGGCCGCATCCGCCCCGGCGCGCCGGTCAGCGCCCACGCCGGCATCGAGATGCACGCCAAACTCGGCGACCGCATCACCGTGGGCCATCCCCTCGCCACGCTCTTCACCGAGGACCCCGCCCTCCTCGACGAACCCGAAGCCATGCTCCGCGAGACGCTGCAAATCTCCCCCACCCCACCCCCACCCATCCCCCTCATCCGCGAGATCATCACGAAAGATCAGCTCGGATAATCGCAGCCAGCCGTAACGATTTCCTTCGCCGTACGCACGCGCCATTAATTACACTCAACCCACACCCCATCACGCCGTAGCAGACGATTCAAACCGCCGCAAGGGAGCGCACCGTGGCACGATTTACCGGACTTCTCGGACTCATCACCTTCCTCGGTCTCGCCTATGCGCTCTCCACCAACCGCCGCGCCATCAAGTGGCGCACCGTCGCCTGGGGGCTTGGCCTGCAGATCGTCTTCGCCTTCCTGGTCATCAAGTGGACCTACGGTCAGCGCATCCTGCAGGTCGCCAGCGACGGGGTGACCTCGATGCTGGGCCACGCAGCCGACGGCTCCATCATGGTCTTCGGGCCGCTGGGCGATCCCCACAGCGTGCTCCACGTCTTCGCCTTCGCCGTGCTGCCCACCATCATCTTCGTCAGCGCGTTCTTCGCCGTCCTCTATCACATCGGAGTCATGCAGCGCGTCATCCAGGTGGTGGCGTGGATCATGCAGCGCACCATGGGCACCAGCGGTGCGGAGAGCACCAACGTCGCCGCCAGCATCTTCATGGGCCAGACCGAAGCGCCGCTCACCATCCGTCCATTCCTCTCCGGCGCCACCAACTCCGAGCTGATGACCATCATGACCGCTGGAATGGCCCACGTCTCCGGCGGCATCATGGCTGCGTATATTTCGTTTGGCATTAATGCGAAGGACCTGCTCTCCGCCGTCATTATGACCGCGCCGGGAACCATCCTGGTCGCCAAGATGCTGGTTCCGGAGACCGAGGTCCCCGCCACCCAGGGCACCGTCCACATGCCGCCCTCCGAGGAGCACGCCAACGAGAACTTCGTCGGCGCGATCGCGCGCGGCACCATCGACGGCGGAGCGCTGGCCTTCAACGTCGCCATCATGCTCATCAGCTTCCTGGCGTTGGTCGGCCTGCTGAACGCCTGCATGAACGGCACATCGAACTTCCTCTGGGCGCACGGACACGTCCCGTTCCCGCACTCGCTCAACGCCATCCTCGGCTTCTTCGGTGCGCCGGTTGCGTGGCTCATCGGCATTCCGTGGCGCGAGGCGCCCATCATCGGCAACCTGCTGGGAACGCGCGCGGTGCTCAACGAGTTTGTGGCCTACACCCAGCTTGGGTTGTTGAAGACCGGCCCCGGCGCTCTCTCGCCGCGCACCTTCTCCATTGCGACCTTCGCCCTCTGCGGCTTCGCCAACCTCGGATCCATCGGAATGCAGATCGGCGGTATCGGCGCGCTGGTCCCCAACCGCCGCAACGACCTCGCGCGGCTGGGCTTTCGCGCCATGCTCGCCGGAACCATGGCCAACCTCATGTCCGCCGCCATCGTCTCCATGCTGATCAAGTAGAATCCTGCTGTGCAATAAAACTAAACAGTCACGCGAAGAATATGCAGTAACTATAAGAAACGGAAGGAAATATGAAGAAGATAATCTTGGCTGCTTTTGTCCTCGCCGTGTTTTCTGCCCCCGTCGCCCCGGCCCAATCCAGCGACATTCCCCGCCTGGAAAAGCGGGACGGCCGCTTCGCCCTAATCGTCGACGGCAAGCCCTTCCTCGTCCTGGGCGGCCAGATCGGCAACTCCAGCGCATGGCCCGCGACCCTACCCGGTGTGTGGAGCGCCGCCGAAGCCATGCACGCCAACACCGTCGAGGCCCCCGTCTACTGGGAGCAGATCGAGCCCGCCAAGGGCGCCTTCGACTTCTCCAACATGGATCTGCTGGTCACGCAGGCGCGCCAGCACCGCCTCCACCTGGTCCTGCTCTGGTTCGGCACATGGAAGAACGGCCAGAACCACTATGTTCCGGAGTGGATCAAGTCCGACACGAAGACCTACCCGCGCGAGGAGAACGCCTACGGCAAGCTGCTGGACGTGATGAGCCCCAACTCGCCCGCCAACCTCGACGCAGATAAGACAGCCTTCGCCGCGCTGCTGCGCCACGTCAAGTCCATCGACGCCGCCCAGCACACCGTCATCATGATCCAGGTGGAGAACGAGTCCGGCTCGGTTGGCTCCATCCGCGACTTCAGCCCCGCCGCGCAGAAGTTGTTTGACGCACCCGTTCCCGCGGACTTCGCGCGTGCCATGCACCTGCCCACCGACGGCAACTGGGTCAAAACCTTCGGCCCCGACGCCGACGAATCCTTCGCCGCCTACTCCACCGCGCACTATATCGGCGAGGTCGCAGCCGCAGGCAAGGCCGAGTACCCCCTGCCGATGTACTGCAACGTCTGGTTCGCCTATCCCGTCCACGCGCTGGAGAACCGCGACCGCCCCAGCGCTGGGCAGGAGTATCCCTCCGGAGGCCCGCAGCAGGCCAACATCCCCATCTGGAAGGCCGCCGCACCCGCCATCGACATCCTTGCCCCCGACTTCTACTCCGACGACTTCAGCCTCTTCCGCAGCATCGTCGCCACCTACGGCCGCGCCGACAACCCGCTCTTCATACCCGAGAGCCAGTTCGGCCCAAACTTCGGCCGCTACTTCTTCTATGCCCTGGGCCATGGCGCCATCGGCTTCTCGCCCTTCGGCATCGACCACGAGCAGACGCCGGAAGTCCCCAATCCTCAAGGGATCATCGCCTCTGCTCCGGTACGGCCCGTCAACCCCGTGGAGAATTACGCCCTCTTCAACCCTCCCGGCGGCGAGATCGCCCAGCTCAACCTCGACGGCAAATTGCTCACTGCGGTCGAGGACAAGGGAGCGGCGCGCCAGTCCATCCACTTCGCCACCGCCGACGCGGTCGCCTCCTTCGGCTTTCCTCAGCCCGACGGAACCTATCCTCCCGGCACGCCAACCCTGCAAGGCCGCGCCGTAGTCACGCAGCTTGGTCCGCTGGAGTTCCTGGTCAGCGGCTTCGACGTAAGCATCAGCTTCACCCTGCCCGCCGCCGTGCTGCAGCAGACACCCAACCTGCAGCTTGAAATTCTGCGCGCCGAGGAAGGGAAGTACGTCGATGGCGTCTGGCAGACCACGCGCATCCTCAACGGAGACCAGACCGACCGCGGCCTCAACTTCCGCGGCAGCAACCCGACGCTGGTGCGCATCCGCCTGCACACGCTGCCGCTCTACGACGAAGCGGTCCATCGTAAGACCGAGTAAACAAGCGCTCCAACCGGCTCGAGGCCCTAGCTCGGTTGGGACTTCACTTCATGGATCAATGTGCCAACGGATTCGACAAATTTCAGTGGTATCTTAGGATTGTTGATGTCCTTGCCACCCGATTCGTGCCACTTCTTTTCCCAGGCTGAAAAGTATGGTTCCAATTTCTGGGCGGGGAGCATGTAGAGCGCGATCAGCTCGATTCCTTCATACACAGCGAAATACCAGTCGACTTGTCTGTATTTGCCCACAATCGTTGGATTTAGATGATGGTGGGTTGAAAAGCTCTGAGTTAGGGATCGATTGACGGATTTGAGTTCGCACTCTTTTCCGGTTGCATCGACTGCGTCGTTGCCCTCGCGTCCCGGCAAGACCTTCAGCCCAGTAATGAGAATGATCTGGAGCAACTTGCCACCGTTGTCCTGAAAGATGTCTCCGATGCCATATTTGCTTGCTAGCTGCTGATATCGTCGCAATGCGGGGATGCAGCTCTCAAACACCGCGTGATCGTCCAGCGTTTGTCCAGCAATTTTTTCGGACAAGAGGTCGACAGACGCAACCCCGAGAGCAGCCGCGAGGCGGTCGATGTTTTCAAGCGATATATTTCGCTCACTCCGTTCGATCGAGCCAACGTACGTGCGATGAAGACCGGAACGTTCGGCTAGTTTTTCTTGCGAAAGATGTCTTTCCAGCCGCAGGAACCGAACATTTTGAGCGACAATCTTCTTGGATGACGATTTGTTTGCCACAGACTAAGATTGACGACTATGATGCTTTTAGGTCTACAGCTTTAAAGTAGCGTTTATGCGTTCAACTCCTGCCTACAAAACGGTTTATGGGTCGTCATTCTGCGGCGATTCCCTCGAATTGCTGTCCCAGATAGCGGACTCAAGTGTCAGTCTTGTAATGACCAGCCCGCCCTTCGTTTTGCAGAGACCAAAGGAGTACGGGAACCTGGATCATGACGAATACCTCGATTGGATGGTGAGCTACGGTCAGGTGATTTGGAAGAAGCTCAGGGACGATGGGAGCTTCGTGATCGACTTGGGAGGCGCATATCAAAAGGGTGTTCCAAGCCGCAGCCTCTACAACTTTCGCCTGCTACTCCGTTTTGTCGACGAGCTTGGTTTTCATCTTGCGGAGGACTTCTACTGGTTCAACCCGTCGAAATTACCGAGCCCGATTGAGTGGGTCAACAAACGCAAGCTGAGGGCAAAGGATGCAGTGAACACCGTTTGGTGGCTATCGAAGACCGCATGGCCTAAAGCTGACATCACACGCGTTCTAGCACCCTACAGTGAACGCATGAAGAAGCTAATTGCAGATCCCGTGAGCTTCTATACGCCGAAGAAGCGCCCAAGTGGACACGACATCGGGTCTTCGTTCGGTGCAGATAACGGCGGTTCTCTGCCGTCGAATATGCTCAACATACCAAACACAGAATCCAACGGGCAGTACCTGGCTTCCTGCAAGTTGGTCAATGCGTCTGCGCATCCGGCGCGGTTCCCAGCAAAGCTGCCCGCATTTTTTGTGGATATGCTGACAGATCAAGATGATCTTGTGGTCGATATATTTGCTGGCTCGAACACAACTGGGCAGGTTGCCGAGGCCGCGCGGCGGCGATGGATGGCGTTCGAGCTTGATCCCAGTTACGTCGCTGCGTCGGCACTTCGCTTTCTTCCAAGCTCGTTATCCGATGAGATAAAGATAGAGGCCTACCAAAGGATTCTTGCCGGAGAAACAGTTGATTTAGGTAGCTACTCTCCCGCTCCCACGCTATTCGAGATTTCAGCTTAACTTGTCAGTGAAACAGCTTCGCCTATTTGTGGGTCAGGCAAGGGTGAGTTCGAGCGTGGTGACGCTGGCCGGGGGGAAGCTGTGCATCAGCCTTCCGCCGCTTGGCGTGGCCGCGACGACCGCCGACGGTTTGACCGCGTCCGGATGGGCGAAGTCGTTGTGCGCGTGGACGTCGGGTTCGGCCAGCACCTGGCCGCTGTAGCTGGTGGTGAAGGCTCCGGCGACGCTAATCTCCGCAGTCACAGGCTGGTCGATGTGCGGGTTCACCACGGTCAGCGTGAGCAGCTTGGTGTTTGTGGCTGAGATAGATGCCGACCCGCTAAGCCCCGCGAGCTGCTTCACCGCCTCCAGCGATCCGGTGTAGCTGTTGCCGCCCACCGGGATGGGCGCGTTGGCCAGCGGGTTGCGAATCGCGGGAGCAGAGAATTCGGCTCGGACGGCCTGCGCGCCGCGGTGAGGCATATACATCTGGAAGACGTGGAACGCGGGCGTGACGCAGAACTTGTCCCCCTGCGCCAGCATCAGCGAGTGGATGCAGTTGATCGACTGCGCGACGGCGGCGACGGCGACCTTGTCCGCGTGACGCTGGAAGATGTCCAGTGTGATGCCGGTCAGCAGCGCATCGCGCATGGTGGACTGCTGCGAGAGGTAGTATCCGTGGCCGAGCGATGTGCCCTGGCCGTACCACGCTCCCCACTCGTCCACCACCAGCTTGACGGCGTTCTGGCCGGGCTTCGCGGTTTCAGTGATGGCGGCCCAGTGGCCGGTGACGATGCGCTCCATGAGACTGGCGCGGGTCAGCAGGTCGTAGTAGTCGTCCGTGTTGAACTTGAGCGCGTCGCCGGCGGCGAACTCCGAGGGACTTCCCGAGGTGTAGTAGTGCACGGAGAGGCCGAAGAGGTTGCGCCGTTCGGCGTTGGCGTACAGGCTCTTGAAGAGCCGCCGCGTCCAGTCCACGTCGTCCCCATTCCCCCCGACGGCGACAAAGCGCAGCGGCTGCTTGTTGTAGGTCGGCGTCCACGCGGTGAATCTGCGGAACATCGCCGCGTACTCCTCGGGGAGCAGGTTGCCGCCGCATCCCCAGCTCTCGTTGCCCACGCCCCACAGGTCCACGTTGAAGGGCTCGGGATCGCCATTTGCAGCGCGCTGGGCGGCCAGCGCGTCGGGCGTGGCGGGCGCGGCGGAGTTCGAGGGCACGAGGCCAGCGGGCGCGTTGCAATACTCAATCTCCTGGTAGAAGTCGCGCGCGGGCAGCGAGCGCAGGTCGGCGGCCAGGTACGGCTTGCATCCGATGGCGTGGCAGGTGTGCATAAACTCGTGCAGCCCGAAGCGGTTGGGGTCCTGCTGGCCCCAGAATCCGGTGCGCGCGGGGCGTTTGTCGGCCGCGCCCAGGCCGTCGCGCCAGTCGTACGAGTCGGCGAAGCAGCCGCCCGGCCAGCGCAGCAGAGGGGCCTTGATGGCGCGCATGGTGTCGACGAATGCCTGGCGGATTCCGTTGGTGTTGGCGATCTTCGAGTCGGGCCCGACCCACACGCCGTCGTAGATCACGCCGCCCAGATGCTCGATGAAGTGGGAGTAGATCTCCGGCGAGATGGTGGCGATCGTCTCACCCGGCAGAATGTCGATGTGCGCGTCGACCGCGCTGGAGGCTTGCGAAAACAGTCGTGAACCGCGCAGGGCTAGGGCAGAGGCGGCCAGGGCGGAGGACTTGAGAGCGGCGCGGCGAGTGATTTTCATGGTGCGAAAACGATAGCAGATGCAGGGCGCAGAGTTCGAGCCGCGCGCGACCGAGCCTTGACGGTCATATGGCGCAGACAGTACACCTTGGAGCCATGAGTTCCATCCATGTCGCTCGTCAACCGTCGCGCCAGCGTTCTTCAGCAATCCTTCTATCTCTTCTTTTCGCGCTTCTGCTGCCTTCTGTCGCATGGCACTTCTGCGCGGCGCAGCCGGCAACGAGTGCGGCTCAATCCGGCGCGACGGCGGGCGCAGCTGTGAAGCCGCAGGTGCAGCCGGCGGAGGTGGGTTCGCCGACCGACCCGAGGCGCGGACAGCGGATTCCGTTGCCGGTTCCGGCCAACCCCAAGCTGCCGACGCTCTTCCTTGTCGGCGATTCGACCGTGCGCAACGGCCAGGGCAACGGCGCGGGCGGGCAGTGGGGATGGGGCGAGCCGCTGGTGGACTACTTCGACCCCACAAAGATCAACGTAGTGAACCGCGCCATCGGGGGCTTGAGCAGCCGGACCTACATGAATCGGCCGGGTGGCGATCCGTGGGCCTTGACGCTGGCGATGATCAAGCCCGGAGACGTCGTGCTGATTCAGTTTGGCCACAACGACGGCGGCAAGCCGGACGATCCCTCCCGCGCGCGCGCCTCGCTGCCGGGCGTGGGCGAGGAGACGGTGGAGATCGAGAACCCGATCCTGAAGATGCATGAGACGGTGCATACGTACGGGTGGTACATCCGCAAGATCGTCGAAGACGCGAAGGCCAAGGGGGCGATTCCGATCGTCTGCTCGCCGATCCCGCGCAAGACGTGGCAGGACGGCAAGGTGGTGCGCAACGCCAACGACTTCGGCGGCTGGGCGCGCCAGGTGGCGGCCCAGGAGCATGTGGGCTTCGTCGACCTGAACGAGATCATCGGGCGCCGCTACGACGCGCTGGGCGAGGCCGCGGTCGAGCCGCTCTTCGGCGATCCGCACACCCACACCAGCCGCGCCGGCGCGGAGTTGAATGCGGAGTGCGTGGTCGCTGGCCTGAAGGCGCTCGTGAACGACCCGGTGGCGGCATATTTCTCCGCCAAGGGCGCGGCGGTGCAGGCCTACAAGGAGTAAGCCATCGCCGTCCCTGGCCTGCGCCGGGGATGGCTCGCACTGGCGCGGCTACTTTTGCGCGGAGGCAGGCGGGGCAGGGGATTCGATCTGCGCTTCGGCCGCCTTGCGCGATTCCTCGAAGGCAAGGCCGGAGTACTCGTGCGCCCGGCGCGAGAGCTCATGCGCGGTGGGGCTGCCCTGTCCATGCGAGGCCGCGGCTGCGGAGTGGGCATGTGCCGCAAGATTGTGCAGCTCGGCGGCACGGTCGTGAATGCTCTGGGGCATTGCAATGTTCCTCTTTGCCGTTAGATGCGGATGAAGCCGGCAGAGTTCGCCATGCGAACTGGCGTTGATTGCAGCTATTGTGCGGCGCAACTCCCCCGCGAATATACCGCCTGCCATGCGGCGATTACCGCCCAGAAATGGTAAAATTGGAGCAATGACGACGCCGCTGAAGACCCTCTTTCTGAACCCGCCCTCCTTTGAGAAGTTCGATGGCGGCGCAAGCAGCCGCTGGCCCGCCACGCGCGAGATCGAGTCCTATTGGTACCCGGTCTGGCTCACCTATCCTGCGGGCATGCTGGAGGGGTCGCGCCTGGTGGACGCCCCGCCCCATCACCTGAGCTGGCAGGACGTCGTCGGCATCCTCAAGGACTATGAGTTCCTCGTCCTCTTCACCAGCACCATGGGCTGGGAGGGCGACCAGAAGATGGCCACGGTCATCAAGCAGACTTACCCCGCCATCAAGATCGCCTTCGTCGGCCCGCCGGTCACAACCTCTACCGACAAGGCGCTGAACGAGTGCCCCGCCATCGACTTCGTCTGCCGCCGCGAGTTCGACTTCTCCATCGTCGAGTACGCCAACGGCAAGCCGCTGAACGAGATCCTCGGCGTCAGCTACAAGGATGCAAACGGCGTCATCCAGCACAATCCCGACCGCCCACAGGTCACCCCCGAGCAACTCGACGAGATGCCCTGGGCCACCGAGATCTACGCGCGCGACCTGGACGTGACCAAGTACAACGTGCCCTTCCTGTTGCATCCGTTCGTCTCGCTCTACAGCACCCGCGGCTGCCCGGCGCAATGCACCTTCTGCCTGTGGCCGCAGACGCTCAGCGGACACGCATGGCGCAAGCGCTCCACCGACGATGTTGCCGCCGAGATGGCCAACGCCAAGAAGCTCTTCCCGCAGGTCAAGGAGTTCTTCTTCGACGACGACACCTTCAACATCCAGAAGGCGCGCACCATCGAGCTGTGCGAGAAGCTGAAGCCGCTGGGCCTCACCTGGTCCTGCACCTCGCGCGTGACCACTGACTACGAAACCCTGAAGGCGATGAAGGAGGCGGGCTGCCGCCTGCTGATCGTCGGCTATGAGTCGGGCGACGCGCAGATCCTCAAAAACATCAAGAAGGGCGCAACCGTCCAGCGCGCGCTGGACTTCACCCGCGACTGCCACAAGCTCGGCCTGGTCGTCCACGGCGACTTCATCCTCGGCCTGCCCGGCGAGACCGCCGCGTCGATCCGCAACACCATCGAGTTCGCCAAGCGGCTGGACTGCGAGACCATCCAGGTCTCCATGGCGCACGCCTTCCCCGGCACTGAGCTCTACGACTTCGCCAAGGAGAAGGGCTACATCACCAACCTCTCGATGAGCGACGGCGCCGGCCACCAGATGGCCCACATCGAGTATCCCGGCCTGCCCGCCGAGTATGTCCTGGAGATGGTGCACAAGTTTTACGACGAGTACTTCTTCCGCCCCAAGGCGGCCTTCCGCGTCGTCTGGAAGGCCATCGTCCACCGCGACGTTCCCCGGCTGTATACCGAGGCGCGCAGCTTCATGAAGCTGCGCGGCCAGCGCAACCGCTCCGCCGCCGCCACCAAGGCCGCCAACGCCCTCAAAGCCCAGGAATCCTCCAGCTAATTCGCTTCACGCGCGCACGCGCACTTCAGATAGCCTAGAAGATAGATGAAGCACACACTCACACCGCAGCGTTATCTCATTCTGCTCGCCGTGATGCTCACCGCGTCGGTGGGCGACACGCTGCTCTCTTATGGCATGACGCAGGTTGGCCCGGTCACGCTGGCGCACCTCGGACTGCTTCTGGCGGCGATTCGCAATCCCTGGGTCATCACCGGAATCCTCTGCCTGCTCGGATTCTTCGCCAGCTACCTCACCGCGCTCTCCTGGGCCGACCTTACCTTTGTACTGCCGGCCACGGCGTTCGGATACGTTGTGGTGGCGTTTCTGGCAAAGTACTGGCAGCACGAGACGATCACCGTCTACCGCTGGGTGGGAATTCTGTTGATCGTCTGCGGCGTCGGCTTTGTCGCCAACGGGCCGTCGCTTACTCTGCACGAGTCGCACCCAGTGCCCGAAGAACCTGCGCCAGCGGGCGAAGGCGCTGGGACGGGTGGAACACGATGATCCACGCAGGTCACATCTATGCGGGCACCATTGAAACCTGGGCCGCCATCCTCACGGTTGCCGCCACGGCGGTTGCGGGAGACGTGCTGACGGCGGGGGCCATGCGGCGCATTGGCGACCTCGACCTGATCCGCGCCAAATCCGGTCTCGGCGGGGCCGTCCGCGCCGTCGCCTCCAGCCCCATGTTTCTGCTGGGCGTGCTGTCGATGGCCGCCAGCTTCTTCTCGCTGCTCTTCACGCTCTCGAACGTCGAGCTCTCGCTGGCTGCTCCGGCCAGCGCATCGCTTACCTTCCTCGGCAACGCCTTCGCCGCCAAAATATTCCTCAAGGAAAACGTCAATCGCCGCCGCTGGCTGGCCGCGCTCTTCGTCTGCGCTGGCGTGTTCTTGCTGGCAAAATAAAGCGGTTCAAGGTTGCGTGGCGGGGGCTGGTGACGGCGTGGCTTGGAGCTGTGGCGTTGCGGGCGCTGTTGCGGATGCGGCGGATTTGAGCCAGGCCAGCAACTCGCCGGTCTGGCGCAGCAGGTGGATCTCGGCCTGGCGTAGCTGGTAACCGGCATCGACGACGCCGAGGAACTTCTCGCGTTCACTGATGCGCGCGTTCTGCTCGTCCTTGGGGGTCATCTGCGGGCCGCCGGGGTTGCCGCTCTTGAGCTGCTGCTGCAGAATGTCTAGTTGCTGCTGGGCAAGCTGCTGTTGCAGCGCGGCGACCTCGGCCTGCTCCTGTAGTTCGCGGACGGAGTGGCGCAGCCGCGACTGGCCATCGAGCGCCGTGATCTGCGCGTTTTGCGCGTCGTGCAGGGCGTGTGCGGCGTCTGCGGCGGACTCGCGCGCCCTGGCCGCGCGCGATCGGTCCATGATGGGGACAGTGATCTGGATGCCGAAGGCGCCCTCGTCGGAGTTCAGAGTGGTTTGGCCGGTGTTTGCCTGGTAGACCTTTTGCAGTTGCGCGAAGGAGTCGCTGAAGGTGGCGTAGTAGTTGAATTGGCCGAAGAGGTTCACCTGCGGGCGGAAGCGGAAGCGCGCATCTCCCCAGGCCTGTTGCTGCTTGGCCTTGGCGTTGTCGAAGGCCGCGGCGACGGCAGCGTTGGCGTAGCCGTGGACCGTCGTGTCAACCGTTGCGTCCAGGGGCACGGGGCTGGCGGGGAAGTTGCTGTCGACGCTGAGCGCGGCGGGCGGCAGGCCGATGAGCCGTGCCAGGCGCTCGCGGTCGAGCGCCGTCTCGTCCGCGGCGCGCAGCGATGCGAGACGAAGCTCGGCGGCGGTGAGCTTGGCCTGGGTGAGGTCGATCGCTGTGTCCTGGCCGGCGTCGACGCGGCTCTCGACGATGGAGACGAGCGTGTTGGCGAATCCGAGCTGCTGGCCGACGGCCTGCTCGCGCTGTTGGTCGTGGTCGAGCGCGACGAAGGCGAGGGCGGTGTCCTCGGCGACGGCCTCGCGCATGTCGTCCAGCGCGAGCTGGGCGGCATCGAGACCGGCCTGGGCCGCGCGAATGTAGTAGAACTGCGACGCGCTGTAAACCAGCCCGCCGCCAGTGACGGTGAAGAGCGTGGGTGGATATGGGCTGTATCCGTACGACTGGCCGATCCCCGCGCCGGCGTTGATGGAGGGGACGTAGGCGTCGTGCGCCTCGGAGAGCTGGGCGCGCGCCCTGGCCAGATCGGCCTGCGCCCCCTGCACGCGCGGATTGCTGCCCAGCGCAAGATCGACCGCCGTCGTGAGCGAGAGCTGCGCCTGGGCAGAGTGCGCAAGGGAGAAACAGACGGCGAGCGACAGGGCGATCGCCAGACGCCGGAGACGGCGCGCTGGCGGACGATCGGGCGTTCGGCGATTTGGAGGAAGCGAGGTCATGCGATCTGAGAGGTGCCCTCGAAGCCGTTCATCTTCCATGGTAACGTCTTCGCGCATCATAGGCCCTGGGCCGTTCTGGCGCTTCGCGTGAAGGCCGGGGCGAGTGCGGCGGCGGCGGCAACCTCGCGCTCTGCGCCGGGGTTGTCTCCGCGGGCCGCCAGCAGCCGGCTGAGTTGCAGATGCACCTTGAATGCGGGTGCGGCGTCGGACTTTGCGCGGGAACTGAGGTAATCGCGCAGGCAGCGTTCGGCGAGGTCGGGTGCGCGGCTCGCCTTGGTCAGGATGCTGGCGGCGTCCACCAGCACTGGCCCGTGCGTGCGGTCGGCGGCCAGGCCGGACTTGACTGCGGCGAGCGCGTCGTCGGGCCGAGCGTGGGTCTGATAGAACTGGGCGAGGTCGATCCAGGCGCCGGGCGATCTCTCGGCGGCGACGGCCTGCTTGAACTCGGATTCGGCGGTGGACAGGTTGTTGTCGGCGTCCGCCAGGCGCGCCAGCAGGCGGTGCGCTGCCCCAGGGAAGCGGGGCATGATCTGTGCGGCGAGCGCACGGGCCTTGTCGGGGCCGCCGCCCATGATGAACGGAGCGGCGACGTAATACTCGCCCAGGTCGTTGATCGCGGCGACGTTGCCGGGATTGAGTTCGACGGCGCGCGAGAAGCTGGCCTCGACCTTGCGCGCCAGGGTGAATCCGGCGACGGGGCCGGCGCGGCGCGCCTTCATGCCGTAGGCGCGGCCCAGCCAGAGGTTGTTGTCGCTGGCCAGATCGCTCGCGGCGCCTGCTTTGGAGACAGCCAGTTCGCACTCGCGGATGGCCTCGTCGGCCACATCCTGCGCGTAGAAGACGCGGCACAGAAGCTGATGCGCGAGCGCATCAGCGGGGTTGGCGGCAAGGGTGGCGCGAAGCAGGGTCGCGGCTTCGTCGCTGCGGCCCTCCTGCAAGGCATGGTAGGCGGCTGCGTCGGCTCCCAGCGCGCGATCGGAGGCCGCGGTCTCTGCGGACCGCACCTCGGCGCGCAGCGGAGCGGGGAAGATTGGGACAGCGATGACGAGACCGGCGAAGAGAAGTCCGGAAACAACAAACGGAGCGAGCAACCTTCCCGGCTTGACGGCGCCGGGTTGGGAGAGCTTGAACGAAGGCATCGGGGAGAATATTGCGTCCATGCTCATCAATAAACTGGCGTGACTTCGAGTCTGTCGCTGAGGTCCTGGTTAGTGGTTGCGTTGAGGGCAACGGTGTCTCCCTCGGCGAGGCCGCCAGCGATCTCGACCCGCGTGAGGTTGATGATGCCGGTCTCGACGTTGGTGCGGACCAGCTTCCTGTGCAGGATGCGGAAGACGTAGGGTTGCGTGCCCTCGAAGTGCAGGGCCTCGCGCGGAATGCTGAGTACATGCAGGTGTTGCGCGGTGGTGACTTTCACGGTGACGTTGGCGTTGGGCTGTAGGACGCCGTCGGCATCGTCCACGTCGATAAGGCACTCGCCGACGTTGCGTGTGCCATAGCTGATGATGGTGGTGGGGGGCTGGGAGATATGTCCGTGCCAGGTGGCGCCGGACTTGGCCTCCCAGGTGATTGTGACCGGCTGTCCCGCGGCAAGGTTGCCGATCTCCGGTTCATCGAAGTAGGCCGTGATGCGCAGATGTTTGAGGTCGGCGACATAAATCAGGTCGTCGCCGGTGGTGGCGTAGTCGTACTGGGCGACCGGCAGATAGTAGACGGTGCCGGCGATGGGCGTGCGGATGTCTTCGCTGGCACAGGCGCGTTGCGCCGCGGCAACGGCGGCGCGTGCGTCGGCAAGCTGCGCCTGGGCGCGTGCGCGGTCGGCCTGGCCGTAGCGCTGGGTGCTGTGCTGCTCGATGCTGTGCAGCGTACTGTCGTCCAACTGGACGCGTGCCTGCGCGGCGGTGATCTCGGCCGGCGATGCCGCTCCCTTCTGCTGAAGCGCTTCGAGCGCGGCCAGCGCGGCGACGTCCTCATGACGCT
>Ga0326728_10009949_pt1 | contig 22512 bp, 19 predicted proteins | sample MB3enrmetagenome_FD_207602 | JGI IMG/M metagenome (GOLD analysis project Ga0326728, IMG submission 207602) | Lab enriched peat soil microbial communities from McLean, Ithaca, NY, United States - MB31MN | ecosystem: Environmental > Terrestrial > Soil > Wetlands > Peat | place: USA: New York... | reverse complement strand
CACCAACGCGTTGGCCAAGCGCATGGGCGGGGAAAATGACCCAGCCGATTGAATGCCTCCGTGTTGCGCCAAAAGCGTCGCGACGCACGAGGCGGCGGAGAGCGCGAGCAAGGGCAGTTTTTCCAGCACCAACCCCGAAAGCTTTCCGGGTTCCACCCGTTGCAACGGCCAATAATCCAGCAGCAACAGCACCACAGGCAGCGTGACCAGCATCGGCTTGCTCATCAGGCCCAAGGCAAACAGAAGCGCCACCAACCCATAGCGAGCCAACGACCACGGATGCCGCGCATAGCGGACATAAGCCCCAATGGTCAGCATGAAGAACAGCCCGCTGAGGACGTCCTTGCGCTCGGCCACCCACGCCACCGATTCCACCCGCAGCGGATGGATGGCAAAGACCGCCGCCACAAAGGCGCTGCGCCAAAGAGCGCCGGTCATCTGCCGCAGCACCAGGAAAAGCACGATGACCGTCGCGGTGTGGAGGAGCACATTGGTCAGATGGTGTCCGGCGGGATTCAATCCATAAAGCTGGCAGTCCAGCATGTGGGAAAGCCAGGTCAGCGGGTGCCAGTTGGAGGCGTGAAAGCTCGTGAAAGCCCAGACAATCCCCTTGAGCGTCAGACCCCGGGCGACCATCGGATTATCATACACATAATCATTGTCGTCGTAGCCAATGAACCCGTGAGTCAGCGTCTGGCCGAAAACGGCAAAGGTGATCGCAGCCAGCACAAGGCAAACCGCCGGCACCCGCCAGCGTTGATTCCAGCGGCCAGCGCCAGCGGGGACTTTTGGCGAAGATTGTTGGCCGATCATATTTTGCGGACTTCGTAGTTAATGTGTTTGTTCAGGGCTGTGGAATGGTTTGCCAGCCTGGTAAAATTTCATCTCCAATTGAAGTTGCCCGGCCAGCCCCGTGCTGGATTGCGCCCCGGCCAGGCGCAAGGCGCGCTGCGCCGTTTCCACCGCTTCGGGAAACCGCCCGGCTTCGGCCAAAGCGGCGGCGAGGGTGTGAAGAATGACCGGGTTTTCTCCGCCGGTCAGCGCATTGGCCTGCCGGGCCAGTTCAACCGCCTTGTTGCCGTTGCGGAGCGAGGCCTGCGGACAAGTGGCCAGGAGCCATGCCAGATTATTTTGGGCCGCTGGTTCGGCTGGTTCGATCTGCGCCGCCTGCTGAAAATGGGTGATCGCTTCCTCCACTCTGCCCCTTTGCAGAAGAGCGTTGCCGAGGTTGTTGTGGGCTTTGGCGTAGCCGGGGTTGAATTGCAGCGCCTTTTGGAGATGGGCGATTGCTTCGTCCACTTTCCCCTCTTGCAGAAGAGCGTTGCCGAGGTTGTTCTGGGCTTGTGCGTAGTCGGGATTGATTTGCAGGGCCTTTTGGAAATGGGAAACCGCTTCGTCCACCTGGCCCCTTTGCATGAGAACGTTGCCGAGATGGACGTGGGCCTCCGCATTGCCAGGGTTGATTTGCAGCGCCTTTTGCAAATAGGGGATCGCTTCGTCCACTCTGCCCGCTTGCAAAAGAGCGATGCCGAGGTTGAAGTGTCCTTCCGGATAGCCGGGGTTGATTTGCAGGGCGTTTTGGAAATGGGTGATCGCTTCGGCCACGCTTCCCTTTTGCAGAAGAACTTTGCCGAGATTATAGTGTGCTTCTGCGATGCGGGAGTTGATTTGCAGCGCCTCCCGGAATTGGGTGATCGCTTCAGCCACGCTTCCCTTTTGCAGAAGAGCGTTGCCGAGGTTGTAATGCGCTCCCGCGAAGTCGGGCCAGATCTGCAGGGCGATTTGGAAATGGGCGATCGCTTCGTCCACTTTGCCCTTTAGCAGAAGAGCGCCGCCGAGGTCGTTTTGGGCCTCCACATTGCCAGGGCTGATTTGCAGCGCCTTTTGGAAATGGGAGATCGCTTCGTCCAGTCTTCCCTTTTCCATAAAAGCGTTGCCGAGATTGTTGTGGGCCAGCCAGCAATTGGGATTCCGGCGAAGAGTTGTTTGCCAGAGTGTCTCGACGTCGGTGTACATCCCGCATTGTTTCCACGTCAACGCCCCCAGCGCCAGCAGGAGCGCCGCGGCCACTACGGGTCTCCTGATGAGGGCCGCCGCCAGCACGATCGGGCCGATGATGGCAAAATACTCCCAGTGATCGGCCACCAGGGAGTAGCGCATGAAATAGATGTTTAAAAATCCGAGAATGGGCAGGAGCATCACGACAAAATAGGCCAGCCCGAAGAACAACGCCTTTCCCCATCCCCGCCGCCAGCGCCAGCATAAGACAAACACCCCCGCCAACAAGACCAGCGGGATGTAAGACAGCACATTCCGGGCGTTGATCTGCCAGCGCGGATAGACAAAAACCAGGTGCAGCGGCAGCACCGCTTTGTAAAGATAAAACCAAACGGCCCAGCCCGCCCCGGCCAAACGCGACCAGAAGTTATCCGTCCGGATAACGTCGTGACTGATCGTCTGATAATTCTGGAACCATATCGTCACCAGACCCAAGGCGGCCGCCATCACGAAAAAAGGAACAACCTGCCGCAGGTCCTTCCATCCCACCCGCCCGCGCCGCCACCAAGCTATGCCCAACAAAACAATCGGCAACGGGACCACGGCCGTTTTGCTCAACAGCGCCAGCGCAAAGGCCGCCAATGCCAGTCCATACCACCGGCCCCTGCCGCTGTCCTCGAATTTTAACCACGACAAAAGCGCGCCGGCATAAAAAAACATGCACAGCGTATTTTTGCGCTCCGTGATCCAAGCCACCGATTCGACATTGACCGGATGCAAAGCGAAGAGGGCGGCAGCCAGCATCGCTCCGGGAATTTTCAGCCGCAGCAGCACCTGCCAGAGCAGCACGGCGCTGAGGGCATGCAGGAGGACATTGACCAAGTGGTAGCCCAGCGGGTGGTTGGCCCAGAGTTGCCATTCCAACCACAACATGCTGGAAGTCATCGGGTAATAATCCGGCGTGGAAGCGGTGAACCACGGACGGTACAAGCCATCCCCGCTTTTGATGACGGGATTGTGCGTCAGAAATGTGTCGTCATCCCAGATGAATCCGGCGTGCCACACAGGCTGATAGGCCATGATGATGACGGCCACCAGGAAGAACCCAAGCAGCCAATCGTGACGCCACGAGGCCGGCAGAAATTCCATAATGCCATGGCTGGCCTTTGCCTTCTCACCCTCACCCACACCTGCCTTCCCGGCAGACAAGGCACACGGTTCGGCCTTTTCGTTGGCTGGGTGTTTTTTCTGCCACATCATGCGGCCCTGATGCTACGTCCTTTTCCAAGGCCAGGGCAAACGTCAAATCGTTTCGGATGATTCTTCACTGAAAATCAGCACAAAAAAGTTCTCGCATTCCAGCCCGGCTTGTGCTATAGGAACGTGGTTCTGGAAGTGGAATGGTTGCGGCGTGATCAGTCGCTCCTGACGGCGCCATTGTGCGTTCCAGCGTTTTACAACCAAATAACCGTGCAAAGTATGAAATTTCGATTCAACCATATCCCAACCGCGCTCCATGCGCTGGCGGCCGTCCTCCCGCTCGCGCTCGTCAACTCCGTTCATGCCGGGCTCACCCTGCAAATGAACATCATCCATGATTGTTATGGGCAGGTTTATACCTTCGCGCCAAACCTCTATCTGAATACCAATGGCGGGGATTCCACGCCCATCACCTATGATCAGGTCTATTCGCCGCAAACAAACTTCCTGGGCGGGGTGGGCGCGGCTGCAACGAACAGTCGCGCTAATTTCCCGGACCTCAACTCCTTGATGCAGTCAGCCACCAACGGCGCCTGGCAATTGATCATAAACGCCGGCGACCCCAGCCAGCAGACCTATACCTTCACTGTCAGCTCCACCTTGGCCAAGGACCCGTATGTCAATGCCGTGGTGGACTATCCGCCGGACGGCGCCAATGATGTCGTTCCACTGCCAACCTTCGCCTGGCACGGCCCGACCAATGCGGGCTCGCTGGAGGTGTATGTGTACGGCGGCCCTTCCAATGTTTTCCAATTCGCCCAACCAAGCGTGCCCGTTACCAGCATCACCCTCCCCCCGGCGCTGCCGGACGGCAGTTATAATTTTGCTGCCAATTACGAGTCCAGTGTGTCCACGCTGGTCATGGCCACGACTCCGCTGGATGCCTCAAGCAATCCGCCCCCCAACTGGAACTCCTTGGCGCTATTCGACACTGGCAATCAGGCCGGCTTCACTGTCCACTTCATTCCTCCCATCCCCCTCGCCGCCGGTCATACCAATATTGCCCATTACACCTTCGACAACAGCGCGGCTCTTGACGCGGATTCGTCAGGCAACGGTTATGGCCTCAGTGACGTTTGGTGGGGAACAATGCATGCCTTCAGCACTGACGCCGAAGTGGGCGGAGGAGCCGTGCAGTTTTTCGGCACCAGCGATATGTTCACCCCCCCCAACAGTCCATCCTTCCCGGCTTGGACAAATACTTTCGCCGGCAGTTTCTCCGCGTCGGTCTGGATCAACACGACCAACCTGGTCGGCGACGATGGCGACACCCTGACCTATTACAATGGGCAGGACGTCATTGATGCCGATACTGCCGGGCCGGGCGCGATTCCAGTTGGCCTGACAGGCAGCAAAGTCGCGTTTTTGACCTCGGATACCAACGGTAATGCTGACACCCTCCATTCCCAACAGAGCGTCACCACCGGCGCTTATGTCCTCATCGTATCGACCCGCGATCAATCCACCGGTCAAAAGTGCATTTACGTCAACGGCCTGCTCGACAGCTCCAACTACGCCAGCACGGAGCTTTTGACCGGTGAAACCGCCGGCAACCTCGGCGGCGACTGGGGCAATGCCGGTTACACCGGTTTGATGGATGATGTGCAAATCTACAGCGGCGTTTTGCTGGCGGCGGATGTCAGCAACCTCTACGCCAATCCGGGCACGACGATCCCAGACGTCATCGGCAGCAACAGCATAAGCTCCGCGGCGCTGGGCGCGGCCTTGAACGCCACCAACCTGACCTGGACCCTCTTGGGGGACGCCCCGTGGTTCGTCGAGACCACCAATACTTACAACAGCGTCTCCGCCGTGCAAAGCGGCAGTCTGCTTGACAGCCAGTCCGCCATCCTCGAAACCACCGTGACCGGTCCCGGCACCCTGACCTTCTGCTGGTCAAGCATGGCGAACGACGATTCCTTTGATCTCGAGTTTGACATGGATGGCAATTATGTTGACGACATAAGTTACGATTCCTCATGGTCGCAGGACCCGCAAGTGGGCACATGGCCCATCCCGGCCGGCATCCACGTCTTGTCCTGGGATGCGAACACTTATTCTGACACCGGCTCCTCCCCTTCTGACGCGGGTTGGGTGGATGAGGTGGTCTATACGCCCTATGGAGCCGCTTCGCCGGTGACGCTGCTGAGTCCGTCGCTGGTCGGGACCAATTTGCAGTTCTCCTTCGTTTCGCAGATCAACCACACCAACTTCGTCCAATACAGCACCAACCTTGCGAGTACCAATTGGCTGCCTTACAGCACCATCGTCGGCGATGGCACCACACAAATGGTCACTGTGCCGGCCAATATCCCGGCGCATGAATTCTTCCGGGTTGCAACGCAATAAGTCGCGGTGAGGCGGAAGGCCATGTGGCATTTAAAGACACTACTGTCCCATAATGGGGCATGAAAAGCTGTCTATGAGCGGCTGGGGACGATCCTTGCTTCTCGATTTGCGCGCGGGCGCGTCCTACTCCTTGAATTTCAATGGAATAGGGCCGAGCAGCAGGAAAACCGCCGCGCCAAAAATGCCAATGACCGAAGGGGTGATGGGCGTGCGGGCCTCCGGCCCAAAATGCCGGTAGATAAAACCGATCAAAAGGATCAACCCCACCCATTGCACGATGTCAATGATGCGGCCGTTTTGCTGACGTTTTAATGGTGTCATACGAATGGCCATAAAAGCAATAACAATGCCGACCGTGGCCAATCCGTCATTTTAGCTTTGATCATCGGTCATTTTCTGCGCGATCATGGGTCATTCTTTCAATCGCCGTTCCAGTGAAAACAGCAATAGAGCCGGGCCTCTCATGTCGCGCAAGTCTTCGCCTCCGCATCACGGCGGCGGCGGAAAGCATTGTGCGCGGGGGGCATCCGTGGGTCTTCGCGCAAAGTGTGCGCGGACAGAATCGGCCGGGCGCAACCGGCGAGCTGGCGGTCATCTTCGATCGTGCCGACCGCTTCCTCGCCGTTGGATTGTTTGATGCGCAATCCCCCATTCGCGTCCGTATTTTGCGCGCGGGCAAGCCGCAAAAGATCGATCAGCAATGGTGGCAACAACGCGCGACCAATGCTTTGGCCCTGCGCCGGGGCCTGTTCGATCCGCAAACGACCGGCTTTCGCTGCATCAACGGCGAAAACGACGGCTGGCCGGGGCTGGTTTTGGATCAATATGACACCACGCGCGTCCTCAAGCTTTACACGGCGGCATGGCTGCCGCGCCTCGGTGAAACGGCCGATTTGCTCAAAGGCGAAGGCCGCCTGGTTTTGCGGCTCAGCCGCAATATCCAAAAACAAGCCCTCGACGATTTCGGCCTCAAAGACGGCCGGATCCTCCACGGCGCGCCGCTCGACGGGCCGGTTGTCTTTTTGGAAAATGGATTGCGCTTCGAAGCCGATGTCCTCCGCGGCCAAAAAACCGGCTTCTTTCTCGATCAACGGGAAAACCGGCGCAACGTCGGGGCGCTGGCCCAAGGGCGCTCTGTTTTGGATTTGTTCAGTTATTCCGGCGGTTTTTCCCTTTCCGCCGCCCGCGGCGGCGCGGCCGGTGTTTGCAGCCTGGACATCAGCGAACACGCCCTGGCGGCGGCGCGCCGCAATTTTGCCCTGAACCAGGACCAGCCGGCAGTGGCGCGATGCCGCCATGAGACCGTTCAAGCCGATGCCTTCGTCTGGCTGCGGCAGAGCCAGGAACGGCGCTTCGATTTAATTATTCTTGACCCACCGTCGCTGGCCAAACGGGAGTCGGAAAAAGACGATGCGCTTGCGGCCTATGCGAAACTGATCGAGGCCGGCCTCGCGCGTTTGAACAAAAACGGCATCCTCGTGGCGTCTTCCTGTTCGGCGCATGTATCCGCCGACGAATTTTTCAGCCTCGCCCGCGCCTCCGCGCGAAAATCGGGCCGGCGATTCAACGAACTGCGGGCCACGCGGCATCCGGCCGATCACCCCGCCACCTTCCCGGAAGGCGAATATCTCAAGTGCATTTACCTTGGTTTTGTGGAGTAATGCCTGCCCGAAAGTGCCGCCTTTAAGAATTGTGTCGTGTCAGACACCTGCGCGGCGAACGTAAAAGCCCTCTCTTTCCGCTCCCTCTCCCGCCGGGGGGAGAGGGCCGGGGTGAGGGAAAGCAAGTAGAGGGTTGGGCTTGCCCCGCCATAGCGTTGACCTTGGTTTTGTGGAGTAATGCCTGCCCGAAAGTGCCGCCTTTAAGAATTGTGTCGTGTCAGACACCTGCGCGGCAAACGTAAAAGCCCTCTCTTTCCGCTCCCTCTCCCGCCGGAGGGAGAGGGCCGGGGTGAGGGAAAGCAAATAGAGGATTGGGCTTGCCGCGCCATAGCCTTGGCGACGGCGGGTGAGGGAGAGCGTTCAACTAACTTTTTTTTCAATCGCGCACTCCATTGGCCTTGTGTATTCCGGCAATGGGTGCGGCGCGCGTTTTTGCCATTCGCTGAAAATCGTGTCGCGGATGCTCTGAGCGTTCCCTCGCAAATGCGAATTCCAGAACCGCAGCGTCTTGATGCCGCGCGATTCCAGAAACTTTTCGCGTTCCATGTCGTGTTTTCGCTGATCGGGGAAGCCATGCTGGCTGCCGTCCAGTTCAATGTTCAATTTCGCCTCCTCGCAAAAGAAATCCAGATAGTAGCTGCCGATTGGATGTTGGCGGCGGAATTTGTAGCCGGTGAAACGCCGGTCGCGCAGCCGGCTCCAGACAAGTTTTTCCGCCCATGTTGCCTTTTTGCGAAGCTGGCGGGCGCGTTCGATGTTTGCCATAACGGGAATTTAAGGTGCGGAGATGAAATGGAAAAGTTGGTTTTTTAGCCCGCCCTCATCCTGACCTTCTCCCCCTGGGAGAAGGAACACCTTTTGTGCGTTTCCATATTATCGGCTAACTGTCCGGCCAATCCCGCCGCAGGTTTTTCAAAGAGACGGCGAACACAAAAGCCCTCTCCTTCCGCTCCCTCTCCCGCCGGAGGGAGAGGGCCGGGGTGAGGGAAAGCAAGTAGAGGATTGGGCTTGCCCCGCCATAGCCTTGGCGATGGCGGGTGAGGGAGAGCGTTTTTGGAAAAACTAATTAATACCTGCGGGTGTCACTTCGCACTTGGCCGGCGAGAACAGAAAAAGCTCGAAGGGGCGCACAGATGAGCCACGTTTGAGCACATGACAGTTCCATTTCGTTGCCGGGTTGAAAAACCTTTGCTGAAAAAAGTGAATTCTGTGACCCAACGGCTGGGCACGGATACAGGGGAAGTGTTCCGAATGTTTCTGGCCGAGATTGCCCGCACCGGCAAGGTGCCAGTCCGTTTGGCGTTGGAACCGGATGAAACCGCCGTCTCACCCTGGGAACAACGGGCAGCGGCTTTGGAAAGTTTCTACGATGAATCCAAAACCTGGTGAGGTGTATTGAGTTTCTATTGAAAGACGGAATTCTGGAAGAAGTCGAAGCGCGCGCCTTGAAACACGCTCTGGCAACGGTTGCGGGCTTGATCCCTGATTTGCCCGAAAATCCGCGGCTGTCAACCAGTTCAAAAAGTGAGAACTGACGCTCGTATGGAAATAAACATCCCGACAAGAAAGTGAATTTCACTTACCGGCCGACGAACTTGGGCTGGGACTTTTCTTGCCTCAAATTTCACTCCTGTTAACATCGCTTTATGAGGCCTGCCAGAGACAATCCAGCGTCCGCAACGGCCACGCCTCGCGATTACTTTGCGACAACCCACTGGACGATGGTGTTGAACGCGGGCCGCAGCGACTCGACCAGCGCCCGCAACGCCCTGGCGCAACTTTGCCAGACCTACTGGTATCCGCTCTACGCCTACGTCCGCCGACGCGGCAAGTCTCCCGCTGACGCGGAGGATTTGACCCAGGGTTTCTTCGCCCGACTGCTCGAGCTCGATTCGCTGGCGAATGTGCGCCGCGAAAAGGGGAAGTTTCGCTCCTTTCTGCTGGCGTCGCTCAACCATTATCTGTCCGACGAATGGGACCGGGAGCGTGCCCGGAAGCGCGGCAAGGGCCGGGTCCTCTCGCTGGAGGCGGGCCCGGCCGAAGCGCGCTTGAGCCGCGAGCCGGCGGACACCCTTACACCGGAGAAACTGTTCGAGCGGCAGTGGGCCATGGCGCTCCTCGAGGCGGTCGTGCAGCGGATGCAGCGTGAATATGAGTCGGCAGGCAAGGGACCGCTGTTCCTGGCGCTGAGGTTTTCCATCGCGGGGGAGAAGGCCCAGGAGCCTTGCGCAAAACTCGCCGCGGAACTTGGCCTCAGCCAGCCGGCCCTGCGCGTGGCGGTGCATCGGCTCCGCCGACGCTATCGGCAATTGCTCCGCGATGAAATCGCCCGAACAGTCGCCACGGAGGCGGATGTGGATGGCGAGATCCGGCAGCTTTACCGGGCGCTGGCAGCCTGACAGGAAATTGGCGCAAATGACGTGTAACATTTTCCCTTCCTTTCCTCTGTAACACGGTGGAATGAATATGAATACGATCAAACTCTGTCGCCAATGCGCAAAACCGCTGGCCCCGGACGCTCTGCTCGGTTTATGCCCGGAATGCATGATGCAGGCCGGCTTGTCCCCCTCCTCCAAGACCGCCATCCCCGTGTCCCCCGATGCCTTCGTGGAGGGGCCGGACACGGAAACGCAGACATTCATACCTGGCACGAGGCTGGGTTATATTGGGGACTACGAGTTATTGGAGGAAATCGCACGGGGCGGCATGGGCGTGGTCTATAAGGCGCGGCAGTCAAGCCTCAAAAGAATCGTCGCCGTTAAAATGATTCGCTCCGGTGAACTGGCGGACGAGGCGGAGGTGAAGCGTTTCCGCGCGGAGGCGCAGGCGGCCGCCCAATTGCAACACCCCAATATCGTGGCCATCCACGAAATCGGCGAGCACGAGGGACGGCACTATTTCTCGATGGATTTCGTCGAGGGCAGGAACCTGGCGCAAATCGCCGCCGGCCGCCCCGTCGCGCCGCGCTCGGCGGCGCAGTGGCTCAAGGCCATTGCCGAAGCCGTGCAATTCGCTCACCAGCGCGGCGTGCTCCACCGGGACCTCAAGCCGCAGAACATCATGTTGGATGCCTCTGGCCGGCCACGGGTGACCGATTTCGGACTGGCCAAGAACCTTGCGGGCGACAGCTCCCTGACGGACACCGGCGCGGTCATGGGCAGCCCGAGCTACATGTCGCCCGAGCAGGCCCATGGACGCAACGACCTGGTCGGGCCGGCCAGCGACGTGTATTCGCTCGGCGCCATCCTCTACGAACTCCTGACGGGCCGTCCGCCCTTCCGCGGCAAATCCCCCATGGACACTCTGTCGCAAGTGGTGAACGACGAACCGCCGCGTCCGCGTTCGTTGAATCCCGGCGCGCCGGCGGACCTGGAAACAATCTGTCTCAAATGCCTGGAGAAACAACCGCTGCGCCGTTACCCGACGGCGCGCGAACTGGAGGCGGACCTGGGCCGTTTTCTCGCCGGCGAGCCGGTGCAGGCGCGGCCCGCCAGCGCCTTGCGCCGGACAATGAGCTGGTTTCGGCGGCACCGCTGGGTGTTCAGCGCGGCGGTCTCAGTGATGATTCTCACGCTGATGGGCCTTGCCTATGGGCTGTGGGAGCAGACGAGATTTCTCATCTGGCTCAACGCCCATCCCGGCTCCGTCAAAGCGCCCGGCCCGCGCACCGCCGCGCTGGATGCTCTCATCAGCCCCGTCTTCGGTCTGTTCCTGGTCTTCGTAGCGCTTTCCGATCTCGGTTACCGAAAGCTCGCCACGCGCGCCCCGTGGAAAAAAATCTTCGAGCCGCCGCTCCATCCGCCGGCGCCTGGCGTGACGGCGGCTTTCGGGGCCTTGGCCATGGCCGGCATGGCGGCTGTCCTTTGCCTCACGGCCAAGGGCATCGAAGCTTTCGTCTGGGAAGGGGCGACTTTGATTTCCTTCCTATGGCTGTTTTGCGTTTACATACCATTTTTTTATTGTTTCGCGGCCCTGCTGCAAGTCGTCACCCGGCAGAGGCAAATATCGGCGGAGCCGCTCTCCGGCGCCATCGCATTCTACCGCGCCCCGGCTGGGGCGAATATACCCCCTGCATTGACGAGCTGGCTGAACTTGGGTTTCAGCGTCCTGCTGGGCCTGTCCCTGATTTTTGGATATTCATTCTGGTTTTATTTTTGGCTGATGGTGGGACTGCGCTTTGGCGGATTCATCCGAGCGAAGTCCTCCAGCAAGATGTCGGCATGGAAAACGGCGAATCGGTCATTGCGGCGTTGGATAAAATGGCTGGCGTGGGTTCTGGTCGCGGTTTTTGTGTTGGCGATCCTTCGTTTCCCCTCCCTCATCTTCACGCCAATCGCTCACCCTGGCTCTCTGCTTCACTCGCCAGGGGACTTGTATATGGCCTTTGCCTGCGGCCTCGTCGCCGGGTGGCTGCTGGTTCATTTGTGGTTGAAGAGGCGCAGGCCTTCGTGATTATTTCTCAAACGTGGGGAGCTGAGTCAATCAACCTGATCTGAACTTCCAGGAAACTGTTCGCAACCTATGGGTATTTCGCGGTTTAAGCTGCTTTCTATATTGGCACAGGATTTGATGTTCCATAATTCATGCGGTTTTCGTTCGAGTTGGCATTCGTTAGGCGAGGATCTGGGAGCGAGAACAGAAAAAGCTTGAATCGGCGCTGAATATTTGACTTTCGTAAAAGTCGAGGTTGTCATTCAACTGCCGGAAGAAATCATCCGTATCTTGGGGCAGGCCATCGCCAGAACCGCTAGACCTGATTATTTGGAATTTCATTTCATAAAAGTGAGAGGTCGAATGCTAGAAATCAAGTACTGAATTCAAACTTGGCTGAGACACTCAAAGAGCGTCAGCTTTTCGCAGAATCATCGCCATTCGGGCGGCGGCAATCTGAGAGGCAATGCCTTGATTACTTCGCGTAAAGCCTCCAGGTGTTGTGCGGGTGCTTTCCAGACGTAGGGTGTCAACAATTCGGGAACTTTTGCGCTGCTGTCCATCACCAGAGCTATAATCGCAAATCGGTCGGCTTTTTCACGCTTTTGCTTCACCGCATAATCAATTTCGGTTGCGAGAAAATTCTGGTCCTTGAACTTGTCAGTTAAGAAGAAAACTGCTGCGCATGAATCCTTCATGCCTTGCAGCAAAGCACGCTCAACGTTCGCACCCGCCACCATTGCATCTTCGTCAAGCCAAGGCTCGAAACCGAGCAATTTGAGCGTGGCATGGAATTGGCGCACCATCGTCTTGTCAACACCTTTGTGACTGAGGAAAATTCGCTTTGGCAGGATCGACTCCATATATTTTTCGGTCAGTTCAAATGCAATTACGTGGCCGTGCATTCGGAGGCCGGGCGCGAGTATCGGGATGACTTCTGCAACGCCAAACCCAGACAGCCACGGGAAATCACCCGCCCCGCTAATCCGCTGCACCTCCGGGATATTCAAAAACCAATGCTTCCCATCCCGCCACAGCCAGTCGATGTTGTTCTTTTTGAGCCACAATGCAAGGTCTTGTTGAACACGTTCAGGCTTCGAAATGTCTGGGCAACGAAACTGGATTGAGAGTTTTTCATCCTCGTCAAATAGCGCGCTCTGCTTCGTGACTGAAAAATGGAGTTTTCCATCCATAGTTCTCACGCCAAGCAACGTGTGGAATCTATTTTCTTTTTCTTCGGCGTAGTCGCTATACCCAATCGGCATGAGGGTAGCTACACCGCGTTGCCGGGAGCATCAAGCTCCAAATTTTCCGGCGCTTTGGCGAGCCTGGCCTTTCGCAATTCGGCCTGCTTTTCGATGTGGGGGGCAACGCCGGTCGGGATGCCTGCCGTGTTCGGACGGTGTACATGTGTCATACATGCGCCAGTTCTCACTTTTTAAACTAATCCAGAGCAGCACATTTTCTGGCAGGATAATTGCAGAAAGGCTAAATTCTGCCCGTCCTCCGTCCCGATTCCATCGGGACTACGGAGGGTGGAAAGGCTAAAGGCTAAAGTTCTGAGCCGCCATTCCCGGCCGTTTATGCGACGACTTCCATCGCCACATGCGCCGTCAAGGGTCGGCGAGCGGGACCAAATCCTCGCCTAACAATTTTTTGAACCGCGAACCACCCGAAATACGCGAAAAATCCAGACCTATTTCCTCGAAAGTTTTCACAGTTCGCGTATTTGGCGTATTTCGCGGTTCACTTCTTTTTCTATATTGGCACAGATTGTGAGGTTCCAAATTTCATGCGGTCTTCGTTCGAGTTTGCGTTCGTTAGGCGAGAATCTGGTAGGAGGCGTGTCGTACCATTCCCAAACAAACCACACCCAAAACCCCACGCGGATGGTCAGATTTAGCCAGATCGAGGCAAAAGCAGCTACATGTTGCCAACCGTTGCCGCTGTGTTGCCAGCCGAAAAGCTCAACGAAACCCTTGTAAAATAAGGCTTGTTGCCGTGTTGCCGATTTTTTGGACCTATCATCCATATCCTGCGTTTCTTACGCTATTCCGGTGGCGGCAACGCCGTCTGTTCCGGCTGTCGGGTCAGTTTCAAGCGCGTCACGCGCGCGCCTTCGGTGGCTTCGACGCGCAATTCGTAATGGCCCAGTTGCAGAACGTCGCCCGTTTTGGGAAATCCTCCCAGCCGTTGCGTGACCCAGCCGCTGGTCGTGGCCATGCCGTCGTCGGATAGATTCTGGCCGACAACTTCTGCCAGCTCATGCACCGGCAGTGCGCCGTCCAATTCCCAATGGTTTTCGTCGCGGCGCAGCAGCAGCGGCTTTTCCTGGTCGAATTCATCCTGAATCTGCCCGACCAATTCCTCCAGAATATTTTCCAGCGTGACCATGCCGACGGTGCCGCCGTATTCGTCAACAACAATGGCGAAATGAAGTTTTCGCGCCAGGAACAGCTCCAGCAATTTTTCCAGGCGCGTCGTTTCGGGCACGTAAATCAATTTGCGCGCCACCGCCGCCAAATCGGCCCCGCGTTGCGCTTTGGCGCGGACGGCCACCAAATCCTTGAAATGAACCACGCCGAGGGTTTTGTCCAGGTCGCCTCCCTCGCAGAGGGGGAAACGCGAATAGCGGGTTTTTTCGGCTTTTTCCAGGCATTCCTGCAAAGTGGCCTCGGTGTCCAGGGCCGCGATTTCCTGGCGCGGGCGCATGACGTTGCGCACGATGCGCCGGCCCAAGTCCAGGGCGTTGAGAATAATGTCGCGGCCCAGGCGGGTGGCGCCGGGGCGCTTTTGCGCCAGCATCAGCCGCAATTCTTCTTCCGAATGAATGTAGAGCGATGAACCCGCCGGCTCGATGCCGATGCGCCGCAACAGCCACTGGGCGGATTGATTGAGCACCCAATTGAACGGGTAGGAGGCCCGGTAAAACCAATCCAACGGACGGGCAACCCACAACGCGGTCGGCAACGCCTTCCGTATGGCAATCCATTTCGGCCCCAATTCGCCCAGCACAATTTGCAGAAATGTGGCAATGGAGAATCCCGTGGCAAAGGTGATCGAATGCAACAGGCTCGTTGAATGAACCCCCAGCCAGCCCAGCGGCGGACCCAGCAACGCCATGAAAACCGGTTGCGCCAGCCACCCCAAACCCAGGCTCGCCATCGTGATGCCCAATTGCGTCGCGCTCAGATACGAGGTCAGGTTCTGCAGGATGTGCCGCGCCAGCCGCGCGCGGCGGTGCCCTCCGACAATCAGCGCGTCCAATTGCGTGTCGCGCAATTTGACAAAGGCAAATTCGGCCGCGACAAAAAAACCGTTGACCAAAACAATGGCCAGCAGGCCGAGCAAACGGAGCGCATTGGCGGCTATGGCATTGCTATCCATACCTTACAATGTCACCTCTCCAAAAATCACTTTGAGAATGTCCTGCAAACTGATGATTCCCGTCTCGCGATGGTCCGGCCCCAACGCCACGGCCAGGCGGCAGCCGGTATGTTGCATCCGGCGCAAGGCCTCTTCCAGGTGCAGTTCCTCCGGCAGAAAAAATGGCGCCTGAATATATTCCCGCGCCGCTTTCGTGGGGTCCAATTCGTCCAGGTAAAGAATATACTCCAGATTGATCACGCCATTGATCCGTTTGGTCGTGGCGTCCACCACCGGCACGCGCGTCAATCCCCGTTCGCGGCATAAGGCCAGCACCTGTCCCAGCGGCAGGGACGCCTCGACATTGATCGTGTTGGCCAAAGGAACCATGACATGGCGCACGCGAAGGTTCGGCAGATCCAAGACGCGGTTAATCATCGTCTTTTCCTCCGAAGTCAAACCCGGCGCTGATTCCTGCATGACGAAACGCAGTTCTTCCCGGCTGCCAAAAAGCCGCCCGGTAAAGGCCTTCCCGCCCGTCCAACGCAGCAGGCCTCTCGAAAACCACCCCGCCACCGCCACCAACGGCGCAAGAAGGCGATGAATCCAACGAAAGGGCAGCGCCAGAACCAGCGTCAGACGATTGGGATAACACTGGAACAGCGTCTTGGGCATCAACTCGCAGGCAATGTAAAAAACGAACACCGCCAGCAGAAAAACCAGCGCCCACAAGACCGGTCTGTCTCCCAGCCAATAATATGATTGGATCGCCCCCAGGCTGAAAATAATGAAATTCACCACCGTGTTGCCGACCAGGATTGTCCAAAGAAAATTTTCCGGGTCTTCCATGAAGCCATGTAGCACGGCCGCGCGGCGGTCTCCCGTCCTCATCCGTTGCCGGACGCGGAACCGATTCAAGGCCAGCACCCCCGTCTCCATGCCCGAAAACAGGAACGACAAGGCGACACAGGCCAGCACGATCAACGCGGTTAAAATGTCACGATCTGTCATGGCTCACCGTTTCTTGACGACCTCGGCCAGCAACTCGCGGATGCGCCTTTCATCGGCAGCCTGCACGGTCAGGCGCAGACCGTCAATCGTCACGGAATCCCCCTGCGCCGGCACCACTTCCAGTTTATTGAGCACCAGCCCGGCCATCGTTTCCACGCCCTGCACGTCCTGCAGCGGTTCGTATTCGCGCCGAAAATTGTCCAGGCGCAACGCCCCCCCCACACGCCAGCGGTTGGGACCGAGCCTTTCCAAAACGGGCGGTTCCGAGCCGTGTTCGCTGTGCAGTTCCCCCAGCACTTCCGCCAGTATGTCTTCGATGGTCACAATGCCCGCGGTGCCGCCGAATTCATCCAGGACAATGGCCAGGCCGCGCTGCTGCCGCTGCAAACTCTTCAGGAGCTGCAACAGATTGGCGCTTTTCGGCACGAAGGAAGGAAACTCGATGGCCAGGGCCAAATCCGCCGCCGGATCCAGCAAGAACGCCCGCGTATTCAGAACGCCGACAATCGTATCCACCGTTCCATCGTAAATCGGCAGCCGCCGATGTTTGCAGCGCCGGGCCGCCGCCATCCATTCCTCCACGGAATGATCGTCGGAAATACAGGCCATTTGCGTGCGCGCTTTCATGACCTCCCCGGCCTGACGGCGATCCAGGCTGATGATTTGCAGGATGATTTCCTTTTCTCCCGCCGCCAGCGCCCCCTGCTGATAGGCCATTTCCAACAGTTCCTGGTATTCGGCGTCGGAAAGGCCCGCCGGCGGCGGCGCGGCCGCGACCACGAACCAACTCAAAACGAAATTGGTCGTTGTCTGGGCAACCCGGCGCAAGGGCCGGCTGAAATCCTGCAACAAAAGCATCACTCGTCCCACGCGCAACGCCCAGAGTTCCGGCGCCCGCACGGCCAGTGTTTTGGGCGCCACTTCCGCGCCAAATAGAATCAGCGCCAGCAGCCCCGGCATTACCGCCCCCAGGGGCCAGCCGCGGCCCATCGCCACCCAAAGCGCCACGCCCACGATGCCAGCGTTGGCAAAGCTGTTGCCCAACACAAGCGTGGCCAGCAGATCCTGTGGTTCGGCCAGCAAACGGCTGATGATTTTTCCCGGACCCGGCGCGCGCTCCCCCAATTGGCGCAGTTGCCATTTGCCCAGCGAGAAAAGAGACGTCTCGGCCAGCGCAAAGAAAAAGCTGGCCCCGGAAAAAACAATCAGGGCGGCCAAGGCGGCCCATGCGGCAATCGGCGTCATTCCCGGAATTTTGAACAATAAAAGCAAAAACACAACAGCCAAAAAACAGCCATTGGCGCGGTCAATGGCCCTTGAGGGCGTATTGCAGCGCGGCTTGCCAGGCCATATTTGTCGGATTCAGGCGCACCGCTTCCCCCAAATGGCTGAGGCTCTCGTCCCGTTTTCCCGGCTGATCCAGAAGGCAAAGGCCCAAGTAATACTGCGCCTCGGCCAATGCTGGTTTGGCGTTAACTATGGCCGAGAAGTGGCTGATGGCCTCCGGGATTTGCCGCTGGTTCATCAGGGCCATCGCCAGCAGGAAATGGGTCCCCAGATCGGTGGGGTTTAAACTTAACGCATGGCGCCCCGCTGCAATGGCATCCTCGTAGCTTTCGTGACGCAATGCCAGCATGCACCAATTCCGCGAGAGAACCTCGTCTTCGGGCGCCAGTTCAACCGCCCGTTTGGCGTGGACCACCGCTTCCTCCAATCGGTCGCAACGCGCAAGGTCCCGGGCCAGTTCGGATTCGATTGGGGCATTGGCGGGGCCATCCTTGAGGGCATGCTCAAGCCGTTCCACGGCCTGCTCCGGATGCTTTTTGGATTCCAACGAGGCAAGCCAGATCGTGGCTTGGCTGTTGCCGGGATAATGGTGCAGCACGTTCAAAAAGGCTTCGGTAGAATCCTCCTTTGCATAAACGGAGGCGGCGATGGCGGACGAAAGCTCGGTTTGGAGACTGTTGGGCTTGATCCAAAACGAGGCGTAAACATTGACCAGCCAAATCCCCAGAACCACCCCCAGGACATAACGCCCCACTTTGCCGCGGCCAGCCCAGTACTCAAAACCCAGCGCCCCCAAAGCGCAAAACAGCAGCAGAACGGGAAGTCCGTAAAAGGCTTTGGTCTGCGCGTAGGAAGGCACCTTCAAACTCATGCCCACTATGGCAAAAGCAAAAAGCCAGCCGATGGACAGCAGCAGCAGCCAGGACAGATGAGCCGCACGGAAGCAGTCGGCCAGGGCGCGCATCAACCCGCTCAACACCAGCGCGGCGGGAACCAGCGCCAGAACAAATCCCACCGCCATCAAATCGTAATTCCAGGGAGGCCGACCCCACACATCAATCTTGCCCCCCAAAAGACCGTCGCCCCAAAGGGTCGTATGGAAAGCGTCCCAGAAACTGTGCAAGCCGCTGCAGAACGGACGGGTCAGCGCATCCCCGAAGGACAAATAATAGCCGGGGGTATGGAACCCTTTGGCCTGCCACCACAGCCCAGCCACTTTCGGGTCCCAGTTGCCAATAAAGGGATGGCCGTATTCGCGCCACAGTTTCAGATAATGCCAGCCGCCTATGAGCAGGCAAATCAAGAGCGGCGCGCCAATGGCGCCCAGCCAGACCCGTGGCGCCCGCTCGCGGCGCAGCATCAATTTCACCGCCAGCGCGCCCAGTAGAGCCGGCACAGCCAGCAAGGCCGAGGCTTTGCTCAACAAGGCCAGCCCAAGCACAATGCCCAGAACCCCGTGCCATCCCCACCACGGCTGCCTGGCCCGCAACAGGTGCAACCCCAGGCACAGCGCGCCGCTGACAAACAGGGCCGAGAGCGTTTCATTGGTCGTGTAATGCAGCAGATAAATTTGCGCCGGCAAAAACGCCGCCAATACCAGGCCGGCCAATGGCTTCTTCCAATCACCCGGAAAGAGCAGGCTCAGGCCGGTAAAGATCAACGCCAGATTCACCGCCCCAATCGCCAGACCCAGGAATCGCAAGAGCATCATGCCCGAAGGCTCAAAAGCTTTCCATCGGCCCAAGTCCAGAAGCTTCGCGCACATCACGTAGTACAATGGCGGTTGAAACATTTCCCAACCCTCCCGGGCCTCCGGCAGCCGCTGGTGCTCCTGAATATAGCTCACATAATCCAAGTGCTGCGGACCATCGAAACCGGCGGCGGCCGGCACAGATGGAAAATTGTGCAGGAACAGCAGCGCCCAGACCGCCGCCAGCACGACCAAAATCATTTTCGGCAGGGCCGTTGCCGGACCAGAGGATTTAGCTCGCCCCATGCAGTATTGCAACAGCGCCACCCCGCAAACGGAGATCACCGCAAAAACACACAGCCACGGCCAGCAGCGTCCCAACGCCCCGCTCGTGGTCTCCAACAAAGAAAGCTCGTTGCCTTTCCCCGGCCTGGGGGTCGCTGAGGCGGCTTGGGCCGCGCGCCAATTGGAACCGGACACGGAAACCTCCCAGGTTTCATCGGAGGTGAGCAAAAAGTTTCCCGACTTGAGTTCCAGGCTCAATGCCGGAGGGCCGGCTTGGTTGACGACCGTGACCGAAATCTCATTGGTCCCCGGGCGGAGGAAAGGCCCGATCTCCAATTGCGACGTTGTCTTCCAGTTCCCGGAAGAAGCGTCGGAGCGCGGGACGACCGCGCCGTTGACATGAACTTCGCCGTTCGTGAAGCACCGCCAGGAAAGCAATGCGGCGGCGGGCTTTTCGGACAGCACGAAAACGCGCCGGAAAGTGCCGGCCAACTCAAAATCAAGATAAGGACGCGCCTCTGGAGGCAGCGGATAGACAATCCACTTTCCGGGTCCGGGAGTCAAAAAGCGGATTTTGGGGTTGAAGACGCAATGCCAAACCAGCAAGGCCAGGGCCGCCAGTGTCAGCGCCGGCGCGCCCCAACGCCAGGCCGCCTGCCAGCGCGGCGGGAGAACGTCGTCCGCATCCCGCCGGCTGCTTCCGTCGGCCGGGAGCGAATCAGAATCAATGATGCATTTCACTTATCCTTTCAACTGCGCCATTGCGCAATCCACCGACCACCTTCAGGACATCGCGTTGCCAGCAAAACGCCACATCGTCGCGCAATTCAGGATTGGCCAGGAGCCGCCGCGCGTTCCGGGAGCGTTGCAGCATGCCGCCCGGATCCCCTTGCGCGCCGAGGTAAATTTCGCGCGCGATATGGGCCGAGTCCGCCACGCCATCGCCTTGAAACCGTTTCCAGACCAGTTCGCACAAGGCGCCGGCCGCCCACGTGTCTTCGTAGGCCGCCTCCTCGAAAGTGCCGGCGCAAACGACCAGCAAGCGGGCCGGTTTCTCCCTTTCAATCCATTGAGCCACGGCAGCCAGGTTTATCACCGCGCCGGCCAGAATCTGTTGGGCGCCCAGACAGGCCTGCAAGGCGCGCGTCCCGTTCGTCGTGGTCATGATGATTTCCCGGCCCGCCACGCGCGGGCCGGTGAACTCGCGCGGCGAATTGCCCAAGTCAAAATCCACTCCTCCGGTTGGCCCGGCGCGGATGCGGACGCCATCGCGTTCGCCGGCCAGCAAAGCGCCCGGATGCCGGCGTTGCAATTCCAGCGCCTGGTCAATTTCCCTGACCGGGAAAATTCTGAGCGCGCCCCGGTCCAGCGCCGTGATCATCGAAGTCGTGGCCCGCAGCACGTCGAACACCACGCACACCGTCTCCGACAATTCATGCGGATTCAGCGCGGAAAATTCAGCCGGAGTGAACAGCACCTCAAGGTTAGTTTGCATCCCCGGCAGTGTAGCCCCCTGCGCGCAAAGTGCAAACCGCCCGGTTTAAAATTGATCCTGCGACGGCGCAGGGGCGCTGGCAGGATGAGTATTCAACTGGCGCACGCCATCCGATATATACAGCAGACCTGATACAGCGGTGAAGAAGCCGGCCCCCGCCACCAGATACCGCAGTGCCCGTGTGTTCCATCCCAGAAGAATCCACAAGACGGTGGCCATTTGCAGGACCGTGGCCATTTTGCCGGTCAGGCGCGCCCGCACTTTGACTTTGCCCATCATGTAATGGATCAGCGCCATGCCCATCAGGATAATCGCGTCCCGGCTCAGAACCGTCACCGTCAGCCACATCGGGATTCGGTCAAAATACCGGTGGTTTTCCATGCTCAGAAGAATGATCCCCGAAATGAGCAGCAATTTATCCGCCAGCGGATCCAGAATGGCGCCCAATTCGCTCCGCTGATTATAGCGGCGCGCCACATACCCGTCCAGTCCGTCCGCCAGGGCGGCAATCGCGAACGACAGCAACGCCCCCAGGCGGTACTCTGCCTGCCCGGTGCGCGCGTAGTAGATGATCTGGCTGATGAAAAACGGCACCAACAGAATCCGCGCAATCGTGATCTTGTTCGCCGTCGTCATGCCTTGATTGTTCCCCCATTGGGCCGGCTTCGCAAGTTGAAGGTGCAAATCCATCGCCGATTTTGTTTCCCTTTCGTTTTTGAAAGCCGTAAACAGATGGGTGCGCATGAAAACTTTTGCTGAATTGGGATTCCCGGGCCGGTTGATCGCCGTCGAAGGCCTGGACGGCTCGGGCAAATCCACCCAGATTTATTTGCTCAAGCGCTGGCTCGAATTGCAGGGACTGAAAGTTTTTTTCAGCGAATGGAATTCCTCGGCCCTGGTCAAAAACGCGACGAGCAAGGGCAAAAAGCGCGAGCTGCTCTCGCCCACCACTTTCAGCCTCATTCACGCCACCGATTTTGCCGACCGCTATGAACGGCAGTTGGTCCCCTTCCTGCGCGCCGGTTATATTGTCTTGTGCGATCGTTACATTTTCACCGCGTTTGCCCGCGACACGGTGCGGGGTTGTCCGGAGCAATGGGTCCGGGGCATCTATAATTTCGCCGCCTTGCCGGACCTGGTGTTTTTCTTCAAGGCGCCCCTGGAAATTTCCCTGCAACGCATCCTCGACGGCCGCCCGCAGTTGAAGTATTTCGAGGCCGGCATGGATTTGCGCCTTTCGACCGATCCCTACGAAAGTTTCCGCATTTTCCAGGGCCGCATTCTCGAACAGTACCTGGCCATGAGCGCCGACTTCAAGTTTCTGGTCATCGACGCCAATCAGCCGGTTGAAGAGCAGCAAAGCGTCGTGCGCGATCTGGTGGCCGCCAAGCTGGACCTGGGCAAGTTTGCGTTGCACAGGCCCCATTCCCATTCATGAAAAGCCCGCGCCTTCCATCCCTTAAAAAGAATCTCCGCCGCATCGTCGTGCCCAAGGGAAAGCCCCGCCGTTTTTACGGGCAGGGCGTGCCGGGGGTTGATCTGTCCAAACTGGCCGGCAAGCTCATTGTGGTCGAAGGGGCCGACGGCTCCGGGCGCTCCACGCAGATTGCCCGCCTGGTGCAATGGCTGGAGGGCGGCGGACATGCCACCGTGCAAGTCGGCCTCAAACGCTCCACCCT
>Ga0326728_10009948_pt1 | contig 22513 bp, 19 predicted proteins | sample MB3enrmetagenome_FD_207602 | JGI IMG/M metagenome (GOLD analysis project Ga0326728, IMG submission 207602) | Lab enriched peat soil microbial communities from McLean, Ithaca, NY, United States - MB31MN | ecosystem: Environmental > Terrestrial > Soil > Wetlands > Peat | place: USA: New York... | reverse complement strand
GCGATCTGGTCCCAGGAGCCCAAACTGGGGGCGCTCATGGAGGCGCTGCCGGCCTCCAAGCATCGGCGCGCCCTGGAATCTTTCGAGGCGGCCAATGCCCAGGGCTGGCAGGACGCCCTGCGCGGCACGCTCAACACGGTGTCGGCCAAGCTCTGCCGGGAGTTTGCCGGCCTGCTCATCCACAAGGGCCACATTGACTTGCTCAAGGAGACGCTGAGCCGGCTCATCAGCCAGCACATGGCCAGCAGCGAGTTGCTGCTGTGGCTGGCCAAAGACCGCAACGACGCCTTCGCCGACATCCTGGGACCGGAGGTCTTCCGCGCGATGCTCACGGCCATGGAGCGCGATCAGTTCAACGAACGGCGCTCGAACCGGCTGCGCGATTATATCCTCGACGACCAGGAACTGCTGGTGGAACTTATCGGCTCGGCTGACCTCGAGGTGATCAAGGACCTGACGCGCGCCCTTCAGCTTTCGCCCTGCTTCGACGACATGGACAAGCGTTCGCTGCTGGCCCGCATCGTCAAGAGCTACCCGGCCGTGCAGACCCTCATCTCCGGGGAGCAGACCAAACAGGATACCCACCTGGTGGTCTCCTGGGAGAGCCTGGAACGGCGCAAAAACGAATACCACGAGCTGGTCGAAAAGAAGATCCCCGCCAACTCGAAGGAGATCGCCCTCGCCCGCAGCTATGGCGACCTGCGCGAGAACCACGAGTACAAGGCCGCCAAGGAGACGCAGAAACTGCTCATGCGCCACAAGGTCGAGCTGGAAACCCAGCTCATCCGCGCCCGCGGCACCGATTTCGCGAACCCGCGCACCGACCTGGTCAGCATCGGCACCGTCGTGCGGGCCACCGACCTGAGCACCAACCAGGCCGAGCAGTTCACCATTCTCGGCGCCTGGGATTCCGAGCCCGAGAAAGGTATCGTCAGCTATCTTTCCCCCATCGCCCAGTCTTTGCTCAGCCGCAAGGTGGGCGAGGAGATCGAATTCGAGGTCAACAACGTGCGGCACCGCCACCGCATCGATGCGGTCGAGCCGTTCAAGACGGCGTGACGGATCATAAGCGGACACGGAGGTTTGCCCAACACAGCGGTCCCGACGCGTCGCTTGGGCGTCAAGCTAAGGCCGATGCCTTTCGGAGACTTCCTGACCTGCGAAGCTACTGTCCCGCAGGGACATAAGGCAATAGCCCAATGCTTCAGCATTGGGTTGGGACCTCCAGAGCGGTCCCGTCCCGGAGGGACGGTTGAGCCGGCCGGCGGGCTCAGCCGTCCCTCCGGGACTTGTTCCCCTTCCACGGCTCGACCCAACGCTGAAGGCGTTGGGCTATTCTCACGATGTCCCTTCGGGACAAGCCAGAGCGGACCCCCGAAGGGGATAGACCTTAGCTTGACGCGTGTGCGACGCGTCGGGGCCGCTTTTCCAGGTCAGGGCTGGCCGCCGAAGGTGACGTAATCGTCCAGGTCGAGGAGGTCGAACCAGGTGGCGATGTCGTCCCGCTTGGGGGCCAGTTTGGCGTGCAGGCCTTGGAAGAACTCCCGCGACTCGGGGTCCGCGGGCGCCCGATGCTCCTGGAAGGCCGACCAGGCCATGAGCTCGGGCTCGGTGTGCTTGTGCTTGGCGTTCTCCCGGACCCAAGCGAGGATCTCCCCGTCGCTCTTCCCGGCGGCGAGCTGCTGCTTGAGGGCCTCGGGGTCGAGGCCGGCAAATTCCAGGAACCGCTGGTCCAGGGGGCAGGCGAAGTGGTATTCGCCGATTCTGCCGGCCAGCAGGGCGCGGCCTTTGTCGAGCATCCGGGGCAGGATGACATAGCCGCCCAGGCGCGAGCGCGGGCTGCGCGGGGGCCGCTGGGTGAGATCGGGAGCGTTTTTGAGCGGCATGATTGGCCTTTGATTGATGGGTTGATGGATTACCGAACGGGTGGGTTAATGGACGGCGGCATTGGCGGATTGAGGGATCGGTTTGGGCCTCTAATAGAGCTTAATGCTGGTGCGTTGCCGCAGCCAGAGATAATCGTTGGTGGGGGAAGGGACAAAGCCCCCGCCCACGGCGCCTTGCACGGGCGGGCGGACGGTGTTGGGGAGCCAGCGGTGCCGCTCCATGTGGCCGTCGGCCCAGGAGATGTTGGCCGAGCTGTTGTGATAGGAGGCCGGGAGATTGCCCCACTTGATCTGGTCCCAAACGTTCATGAAATAGCCGTCGTTAATCGTGTCGGGGTGTTCTTCGATGAGCACCCAGAAGTTGGCCGCGCCCGGGAAATCGGTCACCCGGAGGAATTGCAGCCAGTCGGGGTTGAAGCGATTGGGCTTGACCAAGGGGTTGCCCACCAGCGAGTTCATGGAGTAACTGCGGAGGCGGGGCCCGTCTTGGGCCTTGGCTTGATCGGAGGGGCATTTATAGACGCCCAGGTTGTTGGCCACATAAGGCGCCAGTTTCCCGCTGAGCACGTAAACGGGGTTGGTGTTCTCCGGGCTCATCCCCCAGTCCTCGATATTGTTCACCCAGCTCAGCCGATACGTGCGCGTGTCCACCGTGCTCGCGTTATTGACCAGCAGGCCGCCGTTGTCGTCGGCGTAGAGCGCCCAGCCGACGGCCAGTTGCCGGAGGTTATTCGAGCAAGCGGTGGCGCGCGCGCTCATCTTGGCCCGCGCCAGGGCGGGCAGGAGCATCGCCGCCAGGACGGCGATGATGGCAATGACCACCAGCAGTTCGATCAAGGTGAAGCCGTCCTGCCGCCCGGTTCGCAGCTCTTTCATTGGGTCTGGTTCTTCAAGCGTAACCGCCAGGCCAATCTGGGCGAAGGCGGCCGCCGAGTCAAGGGCGCTTCCGGGTACCCGCCACGCGATGCCGTAGCGGAACGCCGCCTTCAGGCGGCAGTGGCCGGGCAACGGGCTGCGCTGCCGGCCACTCCAACGCCTCTCGCCTTGCCGGGGCCCTGCCGCCTGAAGGCGGCGTTCCCGGGCGGTGGTGGTACTGGCCGGATGCGCCGCCGAGTCAAGCTTGGCGCTTGCCCCGGCGCGCTTTTCTGGGATAATTGGCGGGAGCATGAATTCATCGCTGAGCGACACGCTGGAAATCATCCTGGTCACTTACAACCGGGCGGGCTACCTGGACACGACGCTGGAAAAACTGCGCCGGAGCCCCCTTGCCCAGTGCCGGTTCACGGTCATCGACAATGGCTCGACGGATGCGACGCCCGAGGTCTGCGCGCGGCAGGCGGCCTCGTTTCCCGATTTCCACGTGCGCCGCAACCCATTCAACGTCGGCATCAGCGGCAATTACCTGCGCGCGCTCGAGACGGCGCGGGGCCCGTACACCTGGATCCTTTGCGACGACGACGATTACGACTTCTCGCACTTCGATGAAATCGCCCAGGCCCTCGCGTCGGGCAAGTATGACATCATTTCGGTGGGCGTGCCCAATCACAGCGTCTTGCCGCGCGGCGCGGTCATCCGCGCCCCGGACCTGATCCGCGACCACCGGTATAATTTCTTCTACACCGGCTCGTTCATCCCCTGCACCATCTTCCGCACCAGCCTGATCGTGCCCGAGATGGTGCTCAAGGGGTACTACAATATCCACACGATCTTTTCGAACCTCTTTTTCTTCGTCTATGCGGTCAAGCAAAACGCCCTGGTCTATGTCACGCCGCATGACTTCATCATCAACCGCCAGGAGAACGTCGGCTACCGCCCGCTGCACCTGGTGGTGGGCTGGATGATGGTGGCCAACCAGGTCAAGCAGGACGACAAGACCATCGCCCAGGCCATGATGCACGAAATGCTCGGCCGCTATTTTTATCCCAAAAAAATCTTCCAGTACACTGTGTTTCAACGCGGATTCGTCAACCAAAACACCTATCGCGACGCCTGCCGTCTGGCCGTCGAGACCCTCAAGGCCGGGCCGGTGTGGTTCCTCAAGGTGCTGCCCTTTGTCCTGCTCATCACCTGCACGCCCGGGGTGGTCAGCCGTTGGCTCTGGAAAGGCGCCGAGAAACTGGTCCAAGCCCGGGAAGGCCGCAAGATCAAGCGCCCGGAGAACATCGAGTTCCTCCACGGAAAGGAGTACCGGGGATGAGGCAGAGGCGCGGGCGGCGCCGGGTCCCGGAGGGACACCCGACAATAGCCCAACGCTTCAGCGTTGGGTAGCGGCGCCATAAGAACAGTTCCGTCCCGGAGGGACGGGCGAAGGCAGGGAATGATTTCATTCGTCCCTTCGGGACTCCTTCCCCAGAACGCGTGACCCAACGTTAAAGCGCTGGGCTATTGTGACGCGCCCCTCCGGGGCGGCGTGTGCCCGACACTTTTAATCACGCCTCCCGGCGTCTGCCCGGCTTGACTTCACGCGGGGCTGTGCCAACACTACTTGGCCTATGGATGAACCCAAAGCGGGCGAACTGATGGAGACGCTGGCGTCGCTTTGCAAGCGGCGCGGATTTGTTTTCCAATCCTCTGAGATTTACGGGGGGCTGAATGGGTTTTGGGATTACGGCCCGCTGGGCGCGGAACTGAAGCGAAACATCAAGGATTGCTGGTGGCGGTGGATGACGCGGTTGCGGGAGGACGTGGTGGGCCTGGATGCCTCGATTATCATGCACCCGCGGGTGTGGGAGGCGAGCGGGCACACCACCACGTTCAGCGATTTGATGGTGGACTGCCTCCTGACCCAAAAGCGCTTTCGGGCCGACCAAATCGAAGCCCAGAGCGGGACGGCCTATTTTTACACGGGCGCCACCGAGGCGGCGGCGGGCAAGGAGTGCAAGGACCCCTTTTCCGTGCTGATCGCCACGGGCAAGCATCCCGGCTACGCGCGCGAGGCGGCCCGGCACTTTTACAAACAGCGCGGCCTCCGGGAACCGGTCCTGCAAGGCGAACGTTCCGAGCCGGTGCAGAACACCAGGGGCTACAACCCCGAGAACGGCTCGCTGCTGACCGAGCCGCGCGCGTTCAACCTCATGCTCAAGACGACCGTGGGCCCGGTGGAAAGCGCCGACAACGTCTCGTACCTGCGCCCGGAGACCGCCCAGGCCATTTTCGTCCAGTTCAAGAATGTCCTCGAGGTCTCCCGACAAAAAGTGCCCTTTGGCATTTGCCAAATCGGCAAAGCCTTCCGCAACGAGATCAACCCGCGCAATTTCACGTTCCGCTCGCGGGAATTCGAGCAGATGGAACTCGAGTTCTTCATCCGGCCAGACGAGGCGGTCGAGGCGATCTGCGGGCGCGTGGCCCGGCCGGCGGGGCCGGGGCATCCCGGCGAGCCGCAGCCGGACTGGGGCTGGCAACTCTGGCACCAGTACTGGGTCGAGGAACGCCTCCGTTTCTATGAGAGCATCGGCCTGCCCCGGGCGTCGCTGGTCGAATACTGGCAGAAGCCCGAGGAATTGGCCCACTATGCCCGCGCGACGGTGGATGTCCTCTACCGGTTCCCGTTCGGCAAGCGGGGGCCGGACGGCCAGCTCATCGGCGAGGAACTCGAGGGGATCGCCGCGCGGGGCGATTTTGACCTCTCGCAGCACCAGCGGTTTGCCGCCCGCTCGATGGCGGTGTTCGACGAGGAGCTCAAGGCGGCCTGGCCGAAGCTCGAGCCGGCCAGGCAGGCCGCGCTGGCCGAGCGCTTTTTCCAGGGCCGCCTCGGCTACCTGCTGAGAATGGGCGAGGCCCCCGGCGCGGCGGAGAAGCAAGCGCGCCAGGACGCCGAGGCCCTGGCCAAGGGCTACTACATACCGCACGTCATCGAGCCGTCCGCGGGCGTCGACCGGCTGGCGCTGGCGCTGATTTGCGAGGCCTATGCCCAGGACCAGGCCCCGGATGAGAAGGGTAAACTCGAGACCCGCGTGGTCATGCGCTTCCACCCGCGCATCGCCCCCATCAAGGCGGCCGTGTTCCCGCTGCTCAAAAACAAACCCGCCCTGGTGCAAAAGGCCCGGGAAGTGCGCGACCTGCTCCGGCCCCATTTGAGCGTTTTCTATGATGAGGCCGGGGCCATCGGCCGCCGCTACCGCCGCCAGGACGAGGCCGGCACGCCCTTTGGCATCACCATCGATTTCGACACCCTGGGCGAAAGAGGCCTCGAACTCAAAGACACCGTCACCTTGCGCGACCGCGACACCATGAAACAGGACCGGGTCCGGATTGCCGACCTGGTGCCGATGTTGAGCGCCAGGGTGCGTTGACCTTTCCATGGGCAGCGATGAGGCCAAGCTGAGACCGACCCCCAGGCGGGCGCCGACGCTTTATGCGATTATCGTCATAAAGCTGCTTAAAGGCGCCTTGTTCGTGGCGCTGGCCATCACGGCCTATACCCTCTCGGAAAAGGACCTCCCCTCGGAATTCCAGGAGCTGCTCCACTTCCTGAGGCTCAACCCGGAGAGCCGAATCTGGGCGCACCTCGCCGATCAGGTCAGCCAGCTCACGGAGACCAAAGTGCTGGTGTTCGCCGCCGGCGTGCTGGCCTACAGCCTCTTCTCGTTCGTCGAAGGCATCGGCCTCATGTTCCGGGTTTCCTGGGCCGGCTGGATGGCGATCGGCGAATCGGCCTTTTTCATCCCGATCGAAGTCAACCATCTGTGCCGCCATGCCAGCCTGGCGGGGCTCATCGTCCTGGGCCTGAACGTGCTCATCGTCTGGTATCTTTACCAGAACCGCGAACGGCTCTTCCGGCACCATCGGGGCCACCCGAAGAGCTGACGCCATTGCAGGCCAAGCTCAAAGTGGGCGTTTACCAACCCCGACCCGCCCAACGGGTCTGGATACCCAAACTGGGCAGCAAAGAGCTCAGGCCACTGGATGGATTGGCCCACGGTTCCGTGAAATATGGCCGCATCGCCTCAAAAACCGCCGGCACCAGGGGTGTTGTCGCATCATGGTCGAGATAGATCATGGCATCACGTCACATGCACGATTCTCCTCCGCCGCGGGTCCAGAAACGAGTCTTGGCGCTCCAGCAATTCCCCAAACTCGGACGCCGAAAACAAGGAAATTGCGGGCCCGGCGCGATGGGGTGCGGAATGCGGGGTGCGGAACGCGGGGTGCGGGGTGTTCATTCCGCGCTCCGCACTCCGCATTCGATGAGCGCGCCGATGCCGGACGGGGCCTCGCCTCACTGATAATCGGGCTGGCCACGGCGCAAGACTCTGTTAGAGTAGAGTACCGCCGGAATTGGACCGGGGATCGAGATTCCGTCCGGCTCGACAAAGGACATCGCGATGAACAGACGACAATTCATGAAAACCGGCGTGGCAGCCACCACCTTGCTGGACACGTTTCCGGCGAAGCTCACGTCCCTGGCGCGGGAGCAACCGCCCGACGGCCTCGAAAAACGGTCTTTGGGCAAGACCGGCGAGAAGCTCTCCATCCTCGGTTTCGGAGGGATCGTAGTCAAAGACGCCACCCCCGAGGAGGCCTCGCTCCGGGTCCAGGAAGCTCTCGAGCATGGCGTGAACTATTTCGACGTCGCCCCCAGCTATGGCAACGCGGAAGAAAGGCTGGGTCCGGCATTACAGCCGTTCCGCCACAAGGTCTTCCTGGCCTGCAAGACCGAGCACCGGCGCAAAGGCGAAGCCGCCGCCGAGCTGGACCGCTCGCTGCAAAAGCTGCGGACCGACCATGTGGACCTCTATCAACTGCACGCCGTGACCACCGCCGAGGAGGTCGAGACCATCCTGGGGCCCGACGGCGCACTGCGGGCCTTTGTCGAAGCCAGGCAGGCCGGGAAGATTCGGTTTCTGGGCTTTTCGGCGCATTCGGTCGAGGCCGCGCTCGCGCTCATGGAGGGATTCGCGTTCGACACGATCCTCTTCCCGGTCAACTACGTGACCTGGCACGCGGGCAACTTCGGGCCCCAAGTGCTCGCGCGGGCACACGAGCGCGGCATGGGCATCCTGGCCTTGAAGGCCATGGCCAAGGGGCCGTGGCCGTCCGGCGCCACCCACACCAGCCCCAAGTGCTGGTATGAACCGTGCTCGCATCCCGAGGAGGCGCTCCGGGCATTGCGCTTCACCCTGTCGCACCCAGTCACGGCGGCCATTCCGCCGGGCGATGAGAAGCTCTACCGCATGGCGCTCGAATTGGGCGGGAGGATTACCCCCCTCGACGCCCCGGAAATGGAGGCGATCAAGCAAAAGGCCCTGGCGGGCGAGCCGATCTTCCGGTATCCAAGAAAGGCGTAGCACAAAGGACACGGTCCCCTCTTTTATCCCAACGCGTTCATTGGCGAGATCCTTGTGAACGCGGCCAGGTGGGCGGCGGGCGATGCGAAGCCGCCGGTCGAGACGGATGCCCCATTGATGCTGGCGGTGACTTACCGCCGCCAACCCGCGCGCCATCGCACCATCATGCACCCGCTCAATGATCAGAGCTTTCCGTCGGGGTCTCTCTGGTGACCCCGTTCAGTCCTGGCTCACCGGACCCTGCGCCGCCCTTGAAGGCCGTGCGCCCACAGGTTCATCATGAGTCCAGCCGGCCTCCCCTGGCCTCGTCGCCGAGCGCCCCGGGCTGGCTGGGGGGCAACGTAGCGAGAATTTCCACCGGGGTGTGGCGCCGGAGGTCTGTGCGGTCGAAGTCCGAGTCGAAGCTGACCAGAGTGAGGTTGTCGCGCTTGGCGACGACGTATTGGTAGGCATCGTCGAAGTCGAGCCGGTGACTCTGCATCGCAGCGGAGATACCGGCGAAATCCACGGGGAGAATCGTCCGGAGCGAGACTTGGCCGTGAACGAAGAGGTCTGCAACGAACTGGTCCAGGGCGGCCGTGCGGCCACGGCGGCCGAGGATCACGCCTATGGAATGGAGGGAAAAGTGACTGATGGATAGGAGGGCGCTGTCCACACCCGTGATGAGGCGGAGTGCCTCCTGAGCTCTGGCTTGGGACAGCAGGTGCTCGAGCCAGACATTTGTATCGAGAAGGTACACCCGTTAATCCCCCCACCACTCCATGGCCTTGTGCTGGAGTTCGACAGAGGTGTATTGCTGGCGGAGATCGGCCAGCGCACCGCCCCACTCAGCCTTGAGCCGCCGACCACCCAGGGAGGGTGCGGCCTTCACCATTCCGGCCAGGACGATGACCTCGACTTCCTCACCCGGCGGCAGGCCGGGGGTGGCGATCTCGATAACGCCTCCCGGTTTGACCTTGGTGATTTCGCGGATCGCAGTCATAGCCCCACGTTTGCAGAAGTTGCCCCATCCTGCAAGTGCCAACCGACGCGGCGCCTCAGCTCAAGCGAGCGCCATACTGGTCAATGGTGTCCGGCGCTCGCCCTCTTTGAGCAAGGAAAGCAATTCAGAATCGAATCTGATGCCCATGGGTTGCGTGGCCATAACCCCAGCGTAGCACAATCTGCCTCAGCATGACCACAGGCGGCGCACGCCAAAAGTCCGGTCAGGGGCTTCCCGGCCAGTTGTGGCTCCGAGCCGCGCTGCCCCGGCGGGCCGGTCGATGCCGACGCCGTCCCGCGGTGCTTGCGGGAGGCTGGACTCGGCGCCCGCGACCGGGCGGTCCGGCACCGCGGTGCGGATTGCGGAACCCCTCGGAAGGGCCTATCATCTTAGACATGCAGTTTTGTCCGCAGACCGGGCTCGTTAGGGAGCACCACGCTTGGTTGCGGGGGTTCGATCGTTCCCACACAGGCGATTGGGATTACCTGCTTGCCGACAACCCCGAAGCCGCCTTGTGCGAGGCGGCGGTGCGCCGGATCCTCGAGCAGAACGGCAATGTCGTCGAGCCGGCAGCGAGACTCCATGGTTCACGGAGGTCACCCGACTTCCGCTGCGGCCAGGCACGGAAGACGTTCTTTGTCGAAGTAACGTGCATCTCAATCGAGAGGGCGACCGAGCGCACCGGCTTGGCGCACCGGCCGCATCACTTTGACTTCGCGGGCGTTGGCCGCTTAAGCGACGCGATCTTTCATGAGTGCAGGCGGAAGACGCCGCAATGCTCTGGTCTGCCGGGTCCCGCGATCCTAGCTGTAGGCACGTTCCACTGGTACGCGTCCTATCTCTGCTTCGAACGCGCGGAGGTGGAACTGCTCCTCACGGGCGAGCCCCTTCTTGCCCAGGACGTTGAAGCAACGACCGGCGCTCCTGTGGGGGCGAGCTACCTGGCCACGAAGCTCCGCTCCGCCGCCTTCCTGAGGCCTCACGGCGGCTGGATGAGCCACGCCCGCCACCCTGTCGCGGCCATCCTCGCTTGCGGGCTCGGCCAGGATCCGCCCACGGTGCGCTGCGCCCTGCATCCCAAACCTGTGCGCCCATTTGACAGAGCGCTCCTGCCGGGGGTCGAGTGCTGCCGCCTCCTGCCTGGCTACGAATCCGGGCGCCTGCGCACGCAGTGGTTCTGATGATCTGGGGCCCCCGCGCGCTGCGCGGCGCGGAGGTGCTACCGGACGGAGGGCGGTTCTTGCCAAGGTCGCTGCGGCGGGCACTTCGGCTGGCCACAAGGACGATCGGAGACTGCGCCCGGCCTCCAGGAGAGGGGGCCCCCGCCCGCGCCGCTAGCCGCCGCCCGCGATCGCGAGGGCGCTCGGCCACCACCCCTGCCCGTGCCCCGCTGAGGCCGGCGAGGCCCGTTGCCCGGGGTCTGAGTTGGCCCCCTGCGAGCCAGCGGGACACGCGCCAACGCCCAACGTTTCCCTGGCTTGCCGACCATCGCTACGCGCGCCAACCTCCGTCCGCGTCGCCTCCCGTCTCCTGAGCCCGCCCCGAGCAAACCCGCCGGAGGTGCTCCTGGAAATGCGGCTTCAGCCGCAGCATCAGATCCTTGTCGGAGTGGCAGACAGGGCAGACGAGGACGCCGTTTTCCAGCCTAGTCGGCCCCCCAGCGCAGTGCTCGACCACATGGTGCACGGTGGCCTCGCGGAAAGGAACCTCGCCGCCCACCTCCTGATAGTTCTTGCAGTCTGGATTCCGGCATCTCCGGCCGTCCCGGTACCAGATGACCTCCTTCTCAATCGGATCGAAATTACGATCGGGGTCGGTTAGCTCGATTGGGATCGTCCGGTACATCCACCCCGAGAAGAAGGCGTGGCGGCGCCTGATCTCAACTGCCGTGTCCGAACCACCCCCCGACAGGCGCCTCGCAAAGTCAGCGTATCGCAGCAGCGCTCCGCCCGCCTCCTCGCCCCGAAGGCGCCCCTTCGCGACCCTCTCTTGGAACGCCCGGAACGCTTCAACCAACCTGTTTTTCCACGTGTTTGTGTAGCTCCCGCTATTGAGCGCGTCCACGAGAAGGGCGAGGTGGAAGGCCATGGTGAACTTGAGCTTCGGGCCGTTGGCCAGGGCATCGAAGCCGCGGAGTCCGACAACGCAGTCCAGCGTCCGAGCAACTCGCCCCGCAGCTGGATCATCAGGCGGTAGATGGAAGTTGGCCAAGTAGAAGCTGTTGATCGTCGCCCCCTTTAGATCAACGAAGTCGACGCCGTCTCTTTCGCGGCGCATGATTGTCATAGCAAGCCCCGCAAAGAACTTCCGCGCGTCGGCAAGGCCGTCCACATAGTCCTCCTCCTCGTCCTCGCCAAAAACGCGGCGGCGGGGGCCAAGCCGGCGTGGAACAAGCTCGAAAAACCTGTGCGGGTGCCTACCGGTCTCGGTGTCGGGCTTCCCGACGTGCCGAATGACGAACTCCGTGAAATCGCCGGGCCACGCGTCTCGCTTTTCTTGAGGTGTCAGCGGTGTCCCCGACTGCAGACGGATAAAGAGGCCACGGACCTCGTTGGGCTGCTCCTCGCGCATCTCCATTACCAGCAGCTCTTGGCTCAGGAACCGCTGCCGATCCTCTTGCGCCAGATCGTCCCATTTCTTGCCCCGCCACCCGGCCGTAGCCTCGGGCGACGTCGGGACCACGACGCCTTGTCTCTCCTTCTGCGGGTCCGCGAGCGCGAAGGCATTCTGCATGAAGAGCTTGACCGCCTGGAGCCGCTGTTGCCCGTCGACGAGGTACCGCGTGGTTCTAACGCCGTCCGTGAAATCGTCAGGCTCCTCAACCAGGTGAACGTAAAACAGCGGAAGGCGGTACCCCCTCAGGAGGGAATCGATGAGGGCCTGGTTTTGCGCTCTTTTCCACTTCGGACCGCGCTGGTTCTCGCGGTTGATCGGCAAATGCCCATTCTTGTAGGCGTTCGCCAGCCTCTCCAGAGGGAAAAGCTTCAGCTCATATCTCATAAACCTGGACCCGGGCGCATAATAGCAAGGCAGTGGAAGCGCAGCAAGCGGGGAGTCTCGAAACACTCGGGGAACCAGCACCCCGCCGGGTTTGAGCCGCCAGCGGACTACCGCCGGAGTCTCCAGCGCGGGTTGCTCGCGGCTCCAGCTGAGCGCGGTAAGGCCCGCAGGTTTCCGGGGCGTGGCGGTGAGGGCAAAATCGAGCAATGCGGGCGGGCCCCTGGGCACTGGGGCCCGGGTGGTCAAACGGGGAGCCGGCTCACTTAATCCAATCGGCCTTCCGCAACGCCTCGGCCTTCCGGGCGAGGCGAAAGATGCGGCGGGCATTTTGGTGCAGGATGGGATCGATGAGGTCCATGGCATCCGCGAGCTTCAGCCAGCCCTCTTCCACCAGCTCCGCCAGCGCCTGGGTGATGCCCTGCCGCGCCAGGGCGGCGTGGCCCAGCACCGGTTCCACAGGGATGTAGTCTCCGCCAAAGGGCAGGAGCTTGTTGATCGGCGCGGTGACGATGTGCTTCTTGAGATAATCCTTGGCCGCCGCCGGGTTGATGATCCACGACCAGCACATGTCCACGTGCGCGTTGGTCCACTGCTTGGCCAGGGCGAGCAGCTCTTCGTAATACGGGTAGCAGAGGTGCATGAACACGAACCTGGTGTCTGGCGACAGCCGGCAGAGTTCGGCGGCCGAACCGGCGTTCAGACGCAGGCGCGACAAGGGCATGGAGTCCTGGCCCGCGTAATAGCCGGTGTGCAGTTTCACCGGCAGATCGCGCGCCGTCGCCTCGTCCACCGCCTGCCAGAACAGATGGTCCTCCAGCAGCTTCCGCTCCCCCGGGTTGACCGGGTCTCGCTGCAGGACCTTCTTGAAAACCGGCTCGGCCTGCTCGGCCGGGACGCGCGCGTAATCGATGTCGCGGCTGTAGGCCTGCTGCGACTTCACTGCCACGGCGTATTTGGCATAACGGTCGAACCACCAGCGAATCACGGCGTGCCAGTCCCCCAGCGTCTTCACCGGAATGCCCGCCGCCGCGTGCTGCTCGATATTCGGGCCGGCAAACATCCCCACGATGCTCAGGTCCTGCATCAGGAGCGTGGGCAGGTCCGATTGCTTGAACGGTTCGCCCGTCAGGCTGTTGACCTGGCACGACTCGATCTTCGCGCGGTCCTGCAGGACGCGTTTGTAGAAGCCGGGCCGGCGCACCTGCTCGTAGCCGGCCTGAACTTTAGCAACGCTCTCCTCCGAGAGCTCTTCCACCCCGTAGAGCTCCCGGATCGAAATCCGCACCGCCTGGGCATAGCCGGTGTTCTTCACCGCCGGCCAGTAAGGCGCAATCAGCTTCCACTTGGCCAGCGGCTCGACCCCGGAAGCAAGGAACCGTCCCATGTCGGCCTTGGGCATGCCGGCCGTCAGGAAGTCCGAGTTCAAGTAGTGGCTGAACAGCAACGCCCAGTCGTCGCAGGGAACGCGCGAGTGCGGCCCGCCCCGCAGACGTTCCTTTTCCTCGATTAGGTGTTCATGGGTGTCAATCAACGGCGTTTGCAGCACCCGCTCGGAGAGCAGTTTGCGCGGCTCCGAGAATGGGGAACCCAGAGGGGAGGATGGCCGTGGCGCCTCCGCCGCGCTGCCCGGCTTCGGACCGAGAGCGGCCACGGCAACGCCGGCGCTGCCCAGCCCCTTGAGGGCCGTCCGGCGCGAAACGGTCTTTCTTGTGTTCATAGCCTTATCGGGTCAGCAGACCGCGCGAACTGTGGAGTTTAATCACTCGAGTTCTCGTTCCACAAACAAATTCATCGCGGCCGCACAAACTCGCAGGGCCATGGGCCGAGGGTTTCAGGACGCGCCGTTGATCGGACCCGGCATTGCCTTGTTGGCGGAGCAAATGCGGGCGATGGACATTGTGGCTCGCGATGGTAATCGTGTTGGTCAGGGTGATCGTGCCGTCGCAAGCGAAGAGCACCGGTCCCGGCCCCGCCAGCGCTATTTCCAGCGCCCCCGGCGTTGGGAACGCCACCAGGGCAGTGCCGGGAGGAACCACCTCGAGGATGGCCGGAGAACTGGTGACCGCTCCGTAGTTGTTGGTGATCGTCGCGAACGGGTCATCCCCAGGGGGCAGAACCCCGTTAGCAACCCCGTACACTTGGCTGGCAAACGAACTGGGCCAGGCATCGTAGTCACCGGAAGAAACAAAGAACGATTGGCCTTGGGCGGCGTACTGCCGGAAGACCTGTTCGGTGGTTGCCTCGATAGGCCAGAAACTCCACGACGAGCTGATTTGGCGGGCCGCGGAGGCGGAAAATCGGCGATACAGCAGGCTTGGAAGCCTGCGCTACGCTCGGGTGATTGGCAGCGAGTTGCAGCGGCTTTGTCACTGGCCCTGTCTCGCGGAACCTGACGGCCGGCAAAATACTTGTCTGCTCCCCGATTGCAGATTAAGGTCCAGGTATGAACGCTGAATTGCTCAAGCGTATCACCATCGAGCCAGGAAAATGCGGCGGGCGTCCGTGTATTCCCGGCATGAGGATGCGGGTTACGGATGTCTTGCAATTGCTTAGCGCGGGAGCCTCCTACGAGGAAGTATTGGAGGACTACCCCGACCTCGAACGCGAAGACATTTTGGCGGCGATGGAATACGCGGCACATCGGGCCGACCATGTCGTGCTGCAAGCAGGCGCTACTTGACTGGCTTGGGGCCAAGCGGTCCTGAGCGGCCCCGTGACGTGACTATGTATATTCCGCCCGCATTCCGAGTTGAGGATGCCAGCAAGCTCGGTGCGTTCATCCAGCGCCACAGCTTCGCCACGCTCGTCACCTGGGACGGAGCCGCTCCGTTTGCCAGCCATCTGCCGATGCTCTTCCGTCCCCAGGCAGGGAACCACGGCCTGCTGGTCTCGCACATGGCCCGCGCCAACCCGCAATGGCAGCATTTCGCTCCCGGCAGGGAGGCCCTGGTCATCTTTCACGGCCCACACAGCTACATTTCCCCGTCGTGGTATCAAACGGAGCCCGCCGTGCCGACTTGGAACTATGCCGCAGTCCACGCCTACGGGGTTCCGGCGGTGTTCCGCGAGCACGAGCGCGTGGTCGCGCTCCTGCGCGAAACCGTGTCGAGGTACGAGGCGGCCTTCGAGCGCCCCTGGCCGGCAAACCTCCCTGAGGAGTACCGCGACAAGCTCATTGGCGGCATTGTCGCCTTCGAGATTCCCCTTACCCGCGTCGAGGGCAAGTTCAAGCTCGGTCAGAAGCGGTCCCAAGCGGACCTGCAAGGGGTATTCGACGCCCTCTCGCGATCCGAGGACGCCGAGAGCCGCGCCGTGGCGCGACTGATGCTCACGGAATGCGGCGTCCGCGAAACGGCGTAGCAGAGGAATGAAGAGCCCCTCAAGCAGTTCACTCGTTTGGTCGATTACGCTGGGTAGTCCGGGTGACGAGCGCAGACGGCGATTGCGTCCTGACGTCAATTGAGCAGTGACATGGTGCCGCCGCCCAATCGGGTCGCCGGCGCCACCGACTGCTGAAGGTTTACAGCAGGCTTGACATAGCGCACGGTTGTTGCTTGAATCTCACCGCAATCGAGCTGCTCGAAATAAGCAAGCCTCGGTTCGGGACTTACTTCTTTTCGCGGGCAACTCCCTTGCCGGTCAAGTGAATCATGAAAGGCTTCGCAACTCATCTATCCGCAGGTCTGCTCCTGGCCGGCCTGGCCCTGGCGGCGGCCGCCCAAGCCACCGCTCAGGAATACACCTTCATCACTCTCGCCGGACTGCCGGAGGCCGGCCCGGGCGCCATTGACGGCCCGGGCAGCGCGGCACGGTTCAGCCTTCCGTTCGGCGTGGCGGTGGACAGCGCGGGCGACGTGTATGTGGCGGACGCCCTCAACGATACGATCCGGGTTGGCACAACGAACACCTGCCCCGATGCGCCCACGATTGACCTCGCTGTCGGGCCGGTGGGGCAACTGCGCCAACTGGACACCAGCCCGCAAACCGCCGTAGCCTGGCAATGGCGGCTCATCCGCGTCCCAGCCGGTTGCTCGGCCTCACTCTCGGCCGCGAATGTCCGCAATCCCACCTTCACGCCCGATGTGGCGGATTTGTACGTTTTCCAGCTTTCGGCCACCAACGCCGCGGGGACGATCTGCATCCGCACGCTTGCCTTTACCGCCCTGCCGGCGCCTCCGAGCATAGTCCCGCCGAGCATCGTGGTGCCACCCCTGACCCAGACGGCGGAGATCGGGTCGCCCGCCGGCTTCTGGGTGGAGGTCACGAACACGGTGCCCGGCACCACTTACCAATGGCCTGAATTCGACCTAGATTTTATTCACTACAGTCGGGCAGAATTCAGTGGGATCGTGGATTCGCCCTGATTTTATCGGGCTCCCTTTCACTCGCATTTTCTTTGAAAAAGTACTTGCTCCCTATTCATGTAGTGTATATATTATACACGACATGAGCTTCATCCGGAAGATCCGCAAAGGCGACCGCACCTACCTCGCCGAGGTCGAGAGCCACCGCGTGGAGGGCAAGGTGGTCCAGCGCTTTATCCGCTACGTCGGCAAGGAAGCCGATGGCCGCACTGTCCTCTCCACCTCCCTCTCCGAGGCCGAAGTCGAAGCCGTCAAACTCTACGGCCCGCTCCTGGTCTTGCACCATCTGGCGGTCGAAATCCGGTTGCCCGAACTACTGGGGGACTACAGCCAGGAAATCCTCAGCCTGGTCCACGCTCATTGCTTGGACTATCGGAGCCTCAACTACATGCCCAGTTGGTTCGAACGCACCGACCTGAATTTCCTCTTGGACCTGGAGAACTTGACCGAAAGGCGCCTGGTCGGCGCCTTGAACCACCTGGAAAGCCTCGACGCCGAGGCGTGGCAGCGGCGCCTCTTTGAAGGCGTCTGCCGCCAATACCGGCTCCGGCCTTCCGGCGTCATCTACGATGTGACCAACACCTACCTCTATGGCCGCCATTGTCCGCTGGGCAAACCCGGCCACGACAAGGAGGAGGTCAAGGGCCGCCCCCTGATCCAGGTGGGCTTGGGCGTGACCCAGGAGGAAGGCTTCCCCTTGTTTCACAAGGTCTTTGACGGCAACGTGCATGACGCGCGCACCTTGCAGGACCTGGTCACGCTCTTCGCAAGCTACCACTTGGGACCCGGGCTGTTCATCTACGACCGGGGCATCACCAGCGGGCGTAACCTCAAGGACATCAAGCGCTTGCACTGGGATACACTGTGCGGCGTCCCCCTCAACGAGGCCCTCAAAAAGTTCTGGCGCCCTTATGCCGATCCCCACCTCTTGATGCAACTACCCTACCGGCAGCGGGTGGGCTCGACCGTCTTTTACACCTGCCTGCGGCCTTACCAATTGGATGGCGTGCGCGGGCGGCTGGCCCTCTGCCTGAACGAGCGCCACCAACGCGACGCCCGCGAATCCCGCCGTGACGAGATCCTCTACGCCCAAAGCCTCCTGGCCCAAGGCAAGTCCATCAAACCCGGCTTGGAACGTTTCTTCGACGCCCGCGGCCAACTCCTGCCCGCCCGCTTGGCCGAGGCCGAAGAGTTCGACGGCTACTCGTGCATCTTCTGCACCCGCTCCTTGCCCGAAGATAGGATGCTTTCCCTCTACTTCGACAAGGACATCGTTGAAAAAGCCTTCCACAGTCTCAAGGGTATCACCCAATTGCGACCCGTTCGCCATTGGCTCGCCGAACATGTGCATGCTCACGTTTTCGTCTGCTATCTGGCCTACCTGCTCCTATCCTTGCTGCGCTACCGCTTGCGCCATACCGAGTTCACCGCGGAAAGTGCCTTGCTGGAGCTGGGCACCATGTATAAGGTTTACCTCCGTGATGCCAAGCGGGGCTTCAGGCTCTCCCGCGTCGTGGCGCTCACCAAGAAACAGGAGACCATCCTCAAGGCTATTGACCGGCAACTCCTGCGCGTGGAGGCCTGATGTAGTGATCATTTTTTAGGTCGAATTCAGGCAATGGTACTTTGACGGCACCAACGCGCTGGCCGCCGCCACCAACTCTTGCGTCGAGCTGCCCCAGGTTCAAGAGCCCCAGGTGGGGGCTTACACTGAGCACCCGGGAGCATCTCGCCGCAACGGCGGAGATGACGAATGACCCGCGGCCTCGGCCCCATTCGTCCCGAGGCCGCCTCACTCGTAGGCACTCATGCCGGCCTTCATCGCCCCAAGTATCGTGCCATCGACCAGCTCGGAACCAGGAAACATCCACTCCTCGGGATCGTACCGCCCTGAGCTGTACTTGTAGATGGCAAATTCCCAGCCCTTTTTTCCACCCCGGTACTCCAAACGGCAGATCGGACCAACCTCGCCGGACTCCTCACGGTCCAAGTAGAGGAACCTCCCCTGGAACCGGGCGACAAATGCGCACCCTGTGCCTTTCAGTTCGGTCTGGTTGAACCGGTCAATGGCCCGCAAGGCCTGCTCGGTGACCTCTTCGGGAATCAGCTTCTTCTTCATTTGGTACTCGGAAGTTATGGTCTTGTGTCTGACAGCGTCGGGTAGCCTTTTGATTGGCGACGAGCTTGCCTGAATTGGGGAAAGTTGTCCAACGTCAAAGGAGGCCAAAAACCAACCATTTCGCGCCTTGACATTTATGGAATTCCGCCTCCATCATTCCCCGCAATGAACTCAATAACCGAATTGACACCAGAACAATTGCGAAAGGCTGCGGACGTTCAGGAGCGGATCCAGGAGCTGAACCAGGAACTTAGCCAGGTCCTTGGAGGTGGAGAGGTCCCTGCACCTGGTCCCGCTGCCGAACCTCAAACCGCCGAAACCGCCACAATTGGCCGAAGGGGCAAGCGCGGGAAGGTCAGCGCTGCGGCTCGTGCAAGGATGTCGGCTGCTCAAAAGGCAAGACGGGCGGCGGAGCGGGGTGAAGCTCAACCGGCAACACCCTCGGCAGTAGAGGAAGTCAAGGCGCAGAAACCGAGGAACATCAGCGAGGCCGGAAGAAAGGCGTTGTCTTTAGCCGCCAAGAAGAGATGGACGAATTATAGGGCAGCAAAACAGGCGGAAGCGCCCAAGCAGAAGCAGGTGAGCGAGGCACGGCTGGCGGCACTGGCAAAGGCCCGTGAGGCAAGGTTGGCCAAGCTGCGGGCGGCCAAGCGGGCGACGGAATAGAAAGATGTGAAACAGGCTGTCGCCGCGCTCGTCAAAGACAAGTCGCGCATCCTCAGATACAGGACGTTCCGGAAGACGGTCCCCGCCAGGTTGACCGTGCGCGCGGACCTGCCGGCCTCCTGGCGGCCGGCGATCAAGCCATCGACGGGCTGAATCATTATGAGAACGTATTGCGTGCGAGTGCTGTTGCTGGCCTTGGCCCTGGCGCTGTTGCCGGGGTGCAAGTCAGCCCAGGTTTATGCGACCCGGGCTGCCGATATGCATGAGGCCAAGGCGCCGCAGCTTACCACATTTGCGGCGGGCGAGCAGCCGGGGATTGTGGTGGACCTGCCCAAACATTGCAGATGGGGCCGGAGGGTCGGAACGGTATGGGTTGAGGAGGCCATTTCCGGCCGGGCGGTGTGGCATCAGAGCCAGTTTATGCGCAACGGCTCCAGGTATTACTTCATCCCGGCTCGGGAGGACCTCAAGAGCGGCACCTACGTGGTGAGCCTTCGAGCCGCAGGCGAACCTGACCCGGACGTTGCGACTGTCTGGCGGACCATGCGTGCTTCCATCGGCACCCTTCGAGGCGATGGCGAACCGGTGGCGGTCAGGATTTTCGATGTTCAATGACGCCGTCTCCTTAAACCAAATGCGGGCGCGTGGTCTCCGCATCTGGCCCATCGAGCGTCCGGTCAACTCCCAGTTCCAGTTTCATGATCGACAATTCGGTTGGCCTGAACCATCACTCCTCGAACACCCGCTTTCCAGTTTGATTCTCCTGGCCAGATTCGTGATCCGCTGGAGTTCGGGGATGGGCTGGCGTCAACACTTGGACCAATGAGGTGCAGATGCCCTCACCTGGCGAAAGCGGAGAACTCCCCAATGCTCACGTTCATGCTCTCGGCTTGGGGCTGGGTTCGAGCGGAGGAGGTCTGCCCCAAGCGCGAGACCATCGAAACACCCAAACCCAGTTCCACGGCCAGGATTGCGAGGACGGCCAGAAGACTTATGGCGGACCGGATTCTCCTGATTTGGCGGGCACTGTGATTCGTTTTCATGGCGCCACTTTACCCCTGTGCCCAACGGCGGTGTTAATCGAAAGAATTTCATTGATCATCGGTTGGGAAGATGACGACGTTCGTCCGATCTTTGTCTGTTTCTTGGTCAACGCCGTGAGGGGCTGTGTGGGGATCGTTTTGTGCGCGGGCTTTTGGATGGTTGGCGCTGTTTTCAACCTGCACGTTTGCTGGATTGGGCATCCCTTGTGGCGGCCACATTCCAGACCGGTAAAATCTTGCCCTTGTGAGCCCGTTGATTACTATGCTGGCGTGAGCGCCGCATACTATAGGACCGAACCCTGCCAAGGGAGCGCCCTGGAACTATCCGAATGGAACCCTGGAGCACCCTTATTGCTTTTCGAAGTTCGCGGCTGGATGGTGTCAATTCTCGTGGGAACAGCCTTCATCCTCCTCACGGGTTGCCAGAGCGCGCCCCGCGCCAATCCGCCGCCATGGCCGCCGGCCTCCTCCGCGCCCCCCGCCCCGTCCCGGGTAACGGTCACTCCCACTGCCCCGCCTCGCCAGACGCTCACCGCTGCCGCCTGGAAAGCCGAGGCCGACCGCTGGCTGGGGGTGAAGTACCGAAGAGGCGGCACGGACCGGACCGGCATCGACTGCTCCGGCTTGACCTCGCGAATGTACCTTGCCGTCGCTGGTGTGGCCTTGCCCCGCACAAGCCAGGACCAAGCCCGCTATGGCAAGCCGGTCTCCCGTAAGGATTTGCAGCCCGGCGACCTCATCTTCTTCAGTTCCCTTAGGCGGCACTTGGTGGATCACGCCGGCATTTACCTGGGCGAGACGCAATTCGTTCACGCCAGTCCCTCCAAAGGCGTGGTCGTTTCGTCCCTGCTTCGGGAGTACTATATGAAGCGTTACCACAGCGCCAGGCGAGTCGTTCCCTGAGAACCGACCTTATGGATCCCCAGGGATTCTCCTTTCAGTTTGGCCCGGCGGTACGGTCTCAGGTTTGAAGGAGGCAGTCAAACCGCCTCTGGGATCGATGCCTGGCACCCCCTTTCTTCCACCATCTTGAGGAAGGCCGCCCGGCCCTTCTGCTGTTTGCAGGCCCCAGTCGGCGCTCGGGTCGCTTCCCAGCGTGGCTCTATCCTCCGCCGGAGCAAATGGGTGCGGCTTTCCCGTTTCCGTTTCCGGGCGGTTCTCGCCGAATGGCGGATTGCCGACCAGGTCACTTCCTTTGCGCCCTTGGCGGCCTGGGCGTGAGGCTCATTGCTTCAGGCGATAGAATTGGGCGGCATTCGTAGCGACGGTAGTGAACACATATTGCTCACCTTGCACCACGGGGACTCCGGCGGTGCTCCAGCTCGCCGGCGCCAGACTGGCGGTGGATTGCAGCGTGAAGCCCGTCGCGTTCGTGGGCCAGGAGATCGCCACACTCTTCCCAATCCGGCTGATGTTCAACTGCGGCGGAGGCGGCGCCAGGGGCGTGCCAATCCGAATATAATCCCACTGGGCGGTCGCGGCCCAGCCCAGGATGGTGGCATAGGCATCCACGTCACTGGACGTGGGCACCCGGAAATAGGTCAGCGTCCCCATGTTCGTGGAATCGAGGTACACCGTCAACTGCGTGTTTGCCGTATCAAAGACCAGACGGATGACATGGAAGTCGGCCGACAGGCCGGTGTAGTTGGTGAGCAGCAAGGCGGTATTCACATCCGGCGTCCAATTCACGATATCGATCTCCTGCGTACCGTTGGTCAATCCCATGGCGCACGAAAACTTGCAGAACTCCCCATCGCTGCGATAATCGCAATTGATGAAGAAGTCCGCCCCATTGCACTGCGCTCCGCTCATGTCGACCGGGCTCAGGCACCGGCACCGCTCCTCAACGATAAAGGGATAGTTGAAATCATTGTTGGGCTGGGTGTCCAAAATCGGATTCCACGCGGGGCAGGTCAGCCAGCCGTTCGTCACGAGGTTGGCCCAAGTGGTGCCGGCAGGAAGCGCCCCCTCGCGGTTTCGCCAATCGCCGGCGGCGGTCGGATCGGCGCCGGCGACGTTGAATTCGAGGTCCCATATCGTATTGAAACCGCCCAGGCTCACCGCGGCCGTCGTCCCGATGGCGACGTTGGAAAGCTCCGACACATTGCCGGCCGGGTCGGTCGAACGCAGGGCAAAGTAATAGGTGGTGCTCTGATTGAGCCCGGT
>Ga0326728_10009946_pt1 | contig 22516 bp, 18 predicted proteins | sample MB3enrmetagenome_FD_207602 | JGI IMG/M metagenome (GOLD analysis project Ga0326728, IMG submission 207602) | Lab enriched peat soil microbial communities from McLean, Ithaca, NY, United States - MB31MN | ecosystem: Environmental > Terrestrial > Soil > Wetlands > Peat | place: USA: New York... | reverse complement strand
ATCTCCAATAGCGACGCCGACATGCGACAACCTCCGATTCGGGTTGTCGCCTATAGATTCACACATTCTCGCCGCCGGGAATCCCCAACCGCCCTTCAATGTCCGCAGAACTGAACAGCCCTGGGAGTGGCAAGAACCGTATGCCTGCCTCATCGGCAGTCAATGGACGAATCCCAGTGAACATTGCGCTCAACCTCACTTGTTGTCAAGGGATACACGCGCCCCACGCTACGGTCTCCGTATGACCGACGCTCCGGATCACCTCACACCTGCCGCTCCCGAAGACATCGCGCAAGCCCTCGCGTTCGCGCTCCGCTACAGCGGCAGGAAGCGCGCTCACGACGCCGCGGAGATGATGGCGGGGATTGTCGCGAAGCGCCTTGTGGAGCATCTGGAGCGCTCGGGCTTTGTCGTCATGAAGCGCCCGCCGATCGGCGGCTCCGCGCCGCCCTATCGTGGCGAGGTTGCCTCGTGAGCCCGGAGCAATGCGCTGAGGCGCGTGCAATTCTGAAATGGACCCGCGGCGATCTCGCCGACGCCGCTCACGTCACGCTTTGGGTTGTCGCGGCGTTCGAAGACGGCAGAGAGGTCTTGCCGTTCTATGAGATTGAGATTTGCGCTGCGCTAGAGGCGGTCGGGATCGGTTTCCCGTTCGAGATAGAGAACGGGGAGCTTAAGCCGGCCGGGGTGACATACTCGCCGAGGGGCAAGAACGAAGTGAATTGAGGAGCCCGCACGGGACTGGAAAAGGGAGGCGTCTCGAACTGCTGTTTCCGGCGAGGCTTTAGCCGCGGTCGGTCGCGGCGTGCCGCGCGTTGTCGGGCCTTGTCGCGGCCGTGCCCTTACCCGGCGCGCAGATCGCGGGCGCGCGTCTTGGCGCAGTGCCGGCGTCGATTTGGCGGCCACCGGGATCGGATCGGCCTAGGCTAACCTTTCGAAGCTTCTAGGCCGGTCTGAAACTATTTCTAAGAGTACTGCCGGTACCGCTATTCGTGGTCCCGGCAGTACAGTTCTTGTTGGGGGGCCGATTGCGCATGGGGTTGGAGAAGCAGCTTTTTGTACCGCTGCCGCGGGGCCAAAAGCGCCGAAACATGTGCCTTTGACTTTCTCTCTTCACCTACTGCGGTCGGCCTCCGGCTAAAAAAGCGTCGAACTCCGGGTTCGACGGCTCGGCGAGCTTGGCGGCGTCGTTCTTCAGTTCGTCGGTCGTGCGCAGCGTCCCAGCGATCGAGTTCGCCGCTTCCTTGAACTGCTCATTGGCGGTGTCGACGATGCGGTCAGCCTCGGCGAGCGTTTCCGTTAAAGCCCCTGTCAAGGCTCCGGCCCGCGCCAACGCCAACTTGGCGGCCAGCGTCGCCCGATCGGCGGCAATCTTATCGCGGACGGCGGCCATTCCGATGGCGCGATCGTTCAGCTCGGCGTTGGCTTTTCCGAGCCGTTCGGCCGCCTGCTGGAGCGGGCCACGCTCTCTGAAGAGACTCTCGAGCTGGGCGCGGAACTCGATCGGTTGATAGGTTACCCCGACCCACGTCACGGCATGTCCGAGACTCGCCTGCGACAGCCAGAGACCGCGGCCCTCTTCGAGGAGAGTATCGTTGGCGTGCGCGCGGTTCCTTGCCTCGGCTTCGGCGGTGCCGACGCTGCGCTGTTTGTCGACGAGATCGCGCAGCGTGGCGTCGGCGTCATTCTTCAGGTTCGCGAGCTTTTCGTCCTGGCGCTGAAGGCAGGCGTACTGATCGATCTGGCAAGCCGTCTCGGGGAAAGCCAGAGCCATAATTTTGAGAGCTTGACCGTGCCACCAGGGGGCATCCCATGGATCGGCGGCGGCGTGCGCGCCGACGTAAACGGCACCGCTTGCGAGCGCGGTGGTGAGCAACAGCGTTCTGAACATGATAAATCTCCACTTGTGTGGGTTCGCCCGTGCGTCGCGCGTCATGTCACTAACGCCCCGCTCGTGTCATATGGGCCTGCACGAGGGCACATATGACACGCTATGGGCGACTCGTCAACTCTTAAAATGTCGTGTATGCTCTTTTTCTGTCAGCGGTGACACCAAATGGCCTTAGCGCAGAACGAGAAGGAGCTGGCGGGACGTACGGCGCGATTCCTCAAGGCGGAATTGAAACGGGCGGACGTGACCTATGAAGAGTTAGCGAGGCGGCTCAAGGAGCATGGACTAGAGGAAACACGGGATTCGATAGCTTCCAAACTGAAACGCGGGACGTTTCGCGCAACGTTTCTGCTCGTATGCCTAGCAGCGCTAGAACTTGATGGAGTACGATTAGACGATATCTAGCGACTATTCACTGGTAGGCGCAGAAAAGTGGCCGGTGCTATAGTAGATTCGATTCACGTAACAACACTGCTTTTTATGGTACTTGGAAAACGCGAGACATTGGCAACTTCCATGATGGGCAGCGGGCAATCGTATGTCTAACGGCCTGAGCGAGGCGTCATGCAACAATTTCCATAAGCCTTTTACCCCAGTCATTCATCGCGGCGCGCATCTCATCAATGTAGCTGTGCCGGTTATAAATCGCCGCGACTCCTGACACCGTTCCGGAAACATGGTTGAGCAATTTCTCGGTGACATGGATCGGGGTACCGAGCGCCGCGAGGTTCGTCGCGAAGGTGCGGCGCAGATCATGAAGCGTCCACGCAGCAACCGGTGATTTTTCATTCTCGCCCTTAATGAATTTGTCGAGCCGGACTTTGGAAGGCGAGTAGCCATTGAATGCGTTTTCCGAGTTGCCCCGTGCGGGGAAAACAAGCTCAACGTCATCGGGTAGAGAGGACAGGAGCGTGGCCACCGTATCGCCATAGGGAAGAATATGATCGCGACCGTTCTTGGTGATTGCGGCCGGGAAGGTGATCGTGCGCTTTTCGCCATCGATCCATGAGCGCCGCAATCCGCCGATCTCGGAGCGGCGCTGACCTGTCAGGATCAGAAGTTGAACGATCCGACCGAACGGATAGCCTGACGCCTCCGCCGCGTTCCACACGGCGGATAACTCGGTTTCGGTGAGCACCCTCGACCGGGCTTTTTGTTCCGGCTTCTTTAATCCTTCGCAGGGCGAGTAGGGGATATAGCGCGGGACGCACCACGAAAAGAATGTCTTGATGTCCTTCAGGGCATGGGCGCGCTCGCTCGGTTTCTTTATCCCTTCGACGACGGTTGCCACGTCATTGTACGTGATCTCGGTGAGGGGCTTTTCCCATAGGAAGTAGAGGGTCAGCGTGCGCTTGATCTGATACAGAGAGCGAGGTCGGAGCGTCGCCCCGTGTTTTTCAAGAAATTGGTCTTTTGTCTCCAAAAATGATGGCGACGGCGGTTGAGTACCGGAGGCAGGACTGACGAGAAGCTTCTTCGCCTCAAGGCGCGCGTCGGAGAGCGACTTACTCGGAAAGCGGCCTATCACTTTGAGCTTTCGCTCGCGGCCACGCATCACGATCCATGACTTGGATCGCTCGTTTACGAGCACTCCGAAGCCCGGCGTGGCGCTGTCCCACACCTTGAATTGTTTGCCGGCAACGGGCTTCAGAGCTCGGACGGCAATCTCGGTGAGATGTGCCCTCATATTCTCTTTTATTCTCCGAAATGACGCGCGTAGCAGCTAACCGATATGCGACGCCATATGCAAGGATAATGCGAGAAAATAAGGGCAACCGGTGATTTTGGTGACGATATGAGATGCGGCGAGACGGGCATTTTTGAGCTTGGAAGGCTGCTGCTCTGCCATTGAGCTACACCCGCTTTTTCAATCGGCCCGTTCCCTCGGACAAAAGGGCTCGGCGCGTCCTCGGCGCTTCTGCGATGGCGTCGCCTCGCTCGATATCGCTCGCGGCCAGTCATCGCAATCCGGCGGGGCGGAGTCAATCGGCGACGAGGCCGCGCCCAACTCCTGGTCGCCGATCCCCGTGCCTTGCGCCGGAAAATGAGGCCGCGGCGCTGGCCCCGGCGCGTCCAAGGGGAAGAGGCGCGTCGCCTTCGCCGGACGGCGGTCGCGTCGACCTACCCCCGCCCCGCTTCGCGTGTTAATCGCGTCGGCATGACCGATCTATCCGGCGAGGGCGCGTTAGACCCGAAACGAAACGTCGTCGTCGACGTTCTGGCGCCGGTGGCGGTCGACACCGCCTACAGCTATCGCGCGCCCGCTCAATGGGGCCTCGCGCCCGGGCGATTCGTCGCCGTGCCGCTCGGAGCGCGCCGCGCCGTCGGCGTCGTGTGGGCGACGCGCGAGGGGAGCGGCGACAATCTCAAATCCGTCGCCGAAGTCCGCGATTTTGCGCCGCTGCGCCAGCCCTTGCGCGACTTCGTCGACTGGGTCGCGCGCTGGACCTTGGCGCCGCGCGGCATGGTGCTGCGCATGGCGACGCGCGCGCCCGAGGCGATCGTCCCGCCGCCGCCGCGCCTCGCCTATCGCGCGACCGGCAAGGCGCCGCTTCGCGCGACGCCGGCCCGCGCGCGCGTGCTCGCGGCGCTTAGCCGTTCGCCGCCGCTGGCCAAGGCGGCGCTCGCTGAAAGCGCCGCTTGCGGCGTCGGCGTGATCGACGGCCTCGTCGCGGACGGCGCGCTGGAAATCGTCGCGCTGCCGCCCGAGCCCGCCGCGCCGCCGCTCGAGCCCGATTTCGCGCCGCAAGCGCTGGCGCCCGATCAGCGCGCCGCGGCCGAGGCGCTGAAGCGCGCGGTTCAAGCGCGCGCGTCGGGCGCGATCCTGCTCGAAGGCGTCACCGGCTCGGGCAAGACGGAGGTCTATTTCGAGGCGGTCGCCGCGGCGCTCAGCGCCGGGCGTCAGGCGCTGGTGCTGTTGCCGGAAATCGCGCTGACGGCGCAATTCCTCGACCGCTTCGCCGCGCGCTTCGGCGCCCGCCCCGCCGAATGGCATTCGGCGATTTCGCCGCGCCAGCGCGAGCGGTTGTGGGGCGCGGCCGCGAGCGGCGAAGCGCGCGTCGTCGTCGGCGCGCGCTCGGCGCTGTTCCTTCCCTTCGCCGATCTCGGCCTCATCGTCGTCGACGAGGAGCACGAAGGCGCCTACAAGCAGGAGGACGGCGTCATCTATCACGCGCGCGACATGGCGGTGGTGCGCGGGAGATTCGAACGCGCGCCGGTCGTGCTCGCGTCGGCGACGCCGTCGCTGGAGACGCGCGTCAACGCCGAGCAGGGCCGCTACGGCTGGCTGAGGCTCGCCTCGCGCTTCGGCAAACGCGCGCTGCCCGATCTGACCGCGATCGACTTGAGGCGCGAAGGCCCGCCGCGCGGCCGCTGGCTGGCGCCGCGCCTCGTCGCGGGAATTGAAGCCGGTCTCGCGAGCGGCGAACAATCGCTGCTGTTCCTCAACCGGCGCGGCTATGCGCCGCTGACCCTCTGCCGCGCCTGCGGCCATCGCTTCCAGTGCCCGAACTGCGCGGCCTGGCTGGTCGAACACCGCTTCCGCAAGGCGCTCGTCTGCCATCATTGCGGCCATTTCGAAAAGCGCCCCGACGTCTGCCCCGAGTGCCAGGAGGCGGACAGCCTCGTCGCCTGCGGCCCCGGCGTCGAGCGCCTCGCCGAGGAAGTCGAGGCGCTGTTCCCGAAAGCGCGCACGCTGGTTCTGTCGTCGGATTTTCCCGGCGGGGTGGAGCGCCTGCGCGCGCAGCTCGACGCGGCGGCGCGCGGCGAATACGATCTTCTCATCGGCACCCAGCTCGTCGCTAAGGGCCATAATTTCCCGCTGCTGACCCTGGTCGGCGTCGTCGACGCCGACGTCGGCCTCGCCAACGGCGACCCGCGCGCCGCCGAGCGCACGTTCCAACTGCTGCGCCAGGCGACGGGACGCGCCGGCCGCGGCGACAAGCCGGGCCGCGCCGCGCTGCAAACCTGGCAGCCGGAGCATCCCGTCATGGCCGCGCTGCTTTCCGGCGACGCCGAGCGCTTCTACGCCGAAGAGACTGAGCAGCGGCGGCGCGGCGGCCTGCCGCCGTTCGGGCGCCTGGCTTCGATCATCGTCGCGAGCGAGGACCGCGGCGGCGCCGAGGCGCATGCGCGCGCGCTGGCGCGAGCCGCCTACGGGCTTTCCCCGGGCAAGGCCTGGCGCCTCGCGCCGATCGGCGGCGCGGCGCAGAGCGACGAGATCGTCCTGCTCGGCCCGGCCGAGGCGCCGATGGCGGTGCTGCGCGGGCGCCATCGCTTTCGGCTCACGGCGAAGGCGCCGCGCGGCGTCGACCTGCAAGGGTTCCTGCGCGCGCTCCTTGCCGCCGCCCCCGCCCCGCGCGGCGGCGTGCGCGTCGCGATCGACGTCGATCCGCAGAGCTTCATGTAACGGGAGCGCTCGCGTCTGATACTGACCGCAAAGAACGCCAACCCGTCATGGCCGGGCTTGTCCCGGCCATCCACGTCTTTGCCGAATACGAGAACCGCGCTAGCCTTTGCCCTGATGCGCGGCGGCTGGGTGTACATCATGACAAACCGGCCCGACGGCACGCTCTACACCGGCGTGACGAGCGACATCGCGCGCCGCGCGTACGAGCATCGCGAAGGTCTGATCGACGGCTTTACTCGGCGGTACGGCCTCAAGCGCCTTGTGCTGACCGAGTTCTATGAAGACATCCGCGACGCCATCCAGCGCGAGAGCAACATCAAGCATTGGCCGCGCGCTTGGAAAGTGCGCCTCGTCCACGCCGCCAATCCCGACTGGCGCGATCTGTATGAAGATTTGAACGCTTGAGCCGGGAAGAAAGTCGTGGATGGCCGGGACAAGCCCGGCCATGACGGGCGGAGTGCGCCACAGAGGGAGGGGCCATACATAAACGCAATGTATGACAAAAAATCTTCTAGATGGCCCTCGTATAATATGCTATCGTCCTAATATCTCGACGTTATTTGTAGACTTATGGCAGTGAAATCGGTCCTCGCCGGCGCCGCCGGAAACCGAGCGCCGTCGCGGATACGGGAAAAGGAAGCCTTGTGAGCGAGATCGTCACCGCCAATCGGCTCGCCGACGGCGTCGTCGTGTTCCAGGACGCTCGCGGCGGCTGGGCTGAAGACTTCGCGCGCGCCGCCGTCCACGCCGACGCGGCGGCGCTTCAGGCGGCTCTCGGTGAGGCCGCCGAGGCGGTCGCGCGCGCGCTGATCGTCGACCCCTATGCGATCGAGGTCGCGCTGCGCAACGGCCGCTACGCGCCCAAGGCCTTGCGCGAGGCGATCCGCGCCTCCGGGCCAACGGTGCGCCGCGATCTCGGCAAGCAGGCTGAGGGGCAGGCGCCGGTCTTCGCCCTCAACGCGAGCGTGGAGAGCCCGCATGTATCGCTATGACGAATTCGACGCCGCCTTCGTTGCGGCGCGCGTCGAGCAGTTCCGCGGCCAGGTCGCGAGGCGCCTGGCCGGCGACCTTACCGAGGATCAGTTCCGGCCGCACCGGCTGATGAACGGGCTCTATCTGCAATTGCACGCCTACATGCTGCGCATCGCCGTCCCTTACGGCGCGCTCAGCTCCCGCCAGATGCGCAAGCTCGCCAAAATCGCGCGCAGATACGACCGCGGCTACGGCCACTTCACCACGCGCCAGAACCTCCAGTTCAATTGGCCGGCGCTGAAGGACACGCCGGACATCCTCGCCGAACTCGCCAGCGTCGAAATGCACGCGATCCAGACCTCGGGCAACTGCATCCGCAACGTCACCGCCGACCATTACGCCGGGGTCGCCGCCGACGAGATCGCCGACCCGCGCCCCTATGCGGAAATCCTGCGCCAATGGTCGTCGCTGCATCCCGAATTCTCGTTTCTGCCGCGCAAGTTCAAGATCGCGGTCAACGGCGCCGCGCACGACCGCGCGGTGATCCAGGCGCACGACATCGGGCTGCAACTCGTGCGCAACGACGAGGGCGAGCTGGGCTTTACCGTCTACGTCGGCGGCGGGCTCGGGCGCACGCCGCTCATCGGCCGCAAGGTGCGCGAATTTTTGCCCGAGCGCGACCTGCTCGCCTACGCCGACGCGATCCTGCGCGTCTACAATCTCGAGGGTCGGCGCGACAACAAGCACAAGGCGCGCATCAAGATTCTGCTGCACGAAAAGGGCCTCGAAGGCGTGCGCGACGCCATCGAAGCCGAGTTCGCCGCCCACGACCGAACCGGCCTCGTTCTTCCGCCCGAGGAGATCGCCCGCATCAACGCCTATTTCGCCCCGCCGCCGCTCGAAGCGAAGAAGCCGGTGAGCGACCGGGTCGAGCGGCGGCGCGGCAAGGACGCCAAGTTCTCGAAATTCTTCGAATCCAACGTGACGCCGCACAAGACGCCGGGCTACGCGATCGTGACGGTTTCGCTGAAACCCATCGGCGGCGTCCCCGGCGACGCCAGCGCCGACCAGATGGACGCGGTCGCCGATCTCGCCGAAGATTATTCGCACGACGAAGCGCGCGTTTCCCACGAGCAGAACCTGATCCTGCCGCACGTCGCGCTCGACGACCTTAACGCGGTCTACGACCGGCTCGCCTCGGTCGGCCTGGCGACGCCCAACGCCGGGCTGATCAGCGACATCATCGCCTGCCCCGGGCTCGACTATTGCGCGCTGGCGACGGCGCGCTCGATCCCGATCGCTCAGCGTCTGTCGGAGCGCTTCGGCGACGGCGCGCGGGCGCGGGCGATCGGCCCGCTGAAGATCAAGATTTCCGGCTGCATCAACGCCTGCGGCCACCATCACGTCGGCCATATCGGCATCCTCGGCCTCGAACGCGCGGGCGAAGAGACCTACCAGGTGACCCTCGGCGGCTCGGGCGACGAGAATGCGTCGATCGGCCAGATCGTCGGCCCCGGCTTCAGCTCGGAGAATATCGTCGAAGCGGTGGAGACGGTGGTCGAGACCTATATGGCGCAGCGCCAGGGACCGCACGAGGATTTCCTCGCCGCGTTCCGCCGCGTCGGCGTCGCGCCGTTCAAGGAGGCGCTCTACGAGCGCAGCGCCGGAGCCGACATCTGATGAGCGCGCCCGAGGTGAAATTGTTCGGCGACGCGATCGCCGCCTCGCGCCTGGAAGGCAAGTTCGCGCGCGTCAAGGCGAGCTCGCTGCTGCGCCTGGCGATCGAGGACCTGTTCCCTGGCCGCATCGCGCTGGTTTCCAGCTTCGGGGCCGATTCGGCGGCGCTGCTGCACATGGTCGCCGGCATCGACCCGAGAACGCCGGTGGCGTTCATCGACACCGGCCGGCACTTCCCGGAGACTCTTGCCTACCGCGACGAACTCTGCGCGCGGCTAGGCCTGAAAAACGTCGTCGTCGCCGAACCGGACCCCGCGACGCTCGCGGCCGAGGACCCGGAACGCTTTCTCTTCGCCAGCGACCCCGACCGCTGCTGCGAAATCCGCAAGGTTCTGCCGCTGGCCAAGGCGCTGGAAGGGTATGAGGCCTGGATCACCGGGCGCAAGGGCTTTCAGAGCGCGACGCGCGCGCGCGCGCCGCTGTTCGAAGCCGAGGGCGAGCGCGTCAAGGTCAATCCGCTGGTCGGCTGGAGCGCCTCGGACATCCTCGCTTACCTCCGCGAGGCTGGCTTGCCGCCCCACCCCCTGGTCGCGCGAGGCTACCCTTCGATCGGCTGCGCGCCTTGCACCAGCGCGGTGAGGCCGGGCGAGGATTCGCGCGCCGGCCGTTGGCGCGGACGCGGCAAGACCGAATGCGGCATCCATGTCGAGGCGCTTTCGGCGGGACAGGACATTTGATGGCTCTGTGGCGCGACGGCGGCTTCGCCGAAGATTCTTGGAGAAAACTCGACGACGCCGAGCCGGCGCCGGCGGCGGGCGCGATCATCGTCTCGTTCGCGCGCTGGAGCGCGGAGCGCGACGCGCTCGTTGCGCGCGCCGATCCCGTCGGCGTTTCCATCGCCGCCGGCCCTGAGGCGCGCGCGCAGTTGGCGGAAGCCGCGCAGCGCCCGCTCGTCTCGCTGGACTTTCCCAAATTCGCCGACGGGCGCGCGTTCTCCTACGGCGAACTCTTACGCGAGCGCTTCGGCTTCGCCGGCGAATTGCGCGCGACCGGCGACGTGCTGCTCGACGAAATCCCGCTGATGCGCCGCTGCGGCTTCACCTCGTTCGAAATCGCCGACCCGCCGACCTTAAGCGCGCTTCGCGACGGGCATGTCCCGGCGCCTTCGCTGTTCTACCAACCGAGCGTCGGCCCGCGCGAGGCGCCGGCGGGGACCAGGCCGTGGCTGCGCAAGGCGGCGGGGGCGTAGGCGAGGCGGGTCGCGCGCTATGCGCCCCCGGTCGTCATGGTTGTGGCCGCTGGCATGAGAGGGAACAAAACGAAGCGTCCGAGCCCGGATCGCGCATGGCGTTTCCGCGACGAATCGCTTGCCGAGTCAGGGCCCGGACGCGCCTCTGCGCGAAACGCCGTCAGACGCCCGGAATCGCGTTCAAGGTTTTCTTTTCCCGATGCTGCGAGAGGAGGCCGGAACGCCCCGGCGCCATGGAGGCGGCCGGCCGGCTCGACGGGCTCATGGCGATGACGGAGATCAGCGCGCCGCGCCGCTCGAAGGCGGCGCCAAATCGGCCCGGATGACCCGTGTTCCACATGGAGCGCTGCATCGTTCGGCGTTTTTCCGGCGACGATGGCGGCGTCTTCTCGCCGTTCGCCCGATACTTTCTCCGTGCATCGCTTCGGTCGCAATATGCGACTCTACTGCGCTGCACGCGATGGCCAATCGCGGCGCATCGCCGAGCGAATCGCCGGCCGCCTCGCCGAGAGGGGGATCTCCGCTTCGCCGCAGGATTTGGCGGCGGCCTTGCCGGTTCCGCAAAAGCTGGCGGAGGCGCGATCCGTCGGCCGGTCGCTCGTCAGACGTCGATCGGGATGTCGCCGCCCATCCGCCGCAGGATGGCCACGGGCGGCTTGGAGAACCACATTTGGTACATCGCCGTCAGCCACATGACGGCGAAGCATGCGGCCATCAGGACGCCCGCCAAGATCAGCACCGCTGCGAACGGATGGTAGAGCTTGATGAAGTACCAGGAACTGACGTCCACCCCGATCCCCAGGTACGGCAACGCAATGACGGTGCATTTGAACCAGACGGGGCGCACGTAGGCGTGGCTGAACATGACCCCGACGACGAAGAAGATGAAGGTCATTCCGAACAGGTGAATGTGCGAAAGCCGGACCAGCGTCGCGATCGACGCGCCGGTGTCCAACGTGGTGACCTTCTTGAGGTTGTCGTAATCGGACAGGTTGGGAAGATGCGGGTTGCTGCCGTCGTGACAGACCATGCAGCGCTTATCGAGGATCGGCTTGATCTGGGCGTCGTAGATCGGATGCGCCGCGCCTTGCCGGACCCACGTCAGCACCGTCGTTCTTTCGTCGGGAGGCAGCATGGTGGCCATCGGGCCGCTCAGCGCACCCTCCAGAACCGAGCCTTGGCCGTTGCCCGAATAGGCGACCACGATGTCCTCGTACGACAGCATCAGCGGATTGCCCCCGGATCGCCCGGCATAGGAGAAATAGATGTTCAACAAGGCGAACAGGTAGCCCATCCCGAGAATGAGCAGCGTCGCCGTGAACAGCGCCCGCAGACTTTTGGGCAGCTCGGAATAGTGGCGAAAGAGGCGGTGCGGCGGCAGCTCGTCATTCATGCTCGAATCCATCGATCTTGGGTGGCGTATCATGTGAGCGCAGACTCGGCCGCGCGCGGCTGAGGCGTGGCCATCGCATGCGAAGGCCGCTACGGTCGGAGGACCTCAATTCTTGAGCGATGCGTAACACGCGCCGATGTTCGACATGCACCGCCCGATTGCGCGTCACGTTGCATGATATCACGCGTAGGCCCCCGGCGCCGTAACCCATGTCACTTGCCCGGCACGGTCACGAACACCACGGCCCGCGCCTTCTCGCGCGAATAATGCGCCGCCATTCCCTTGATATCATCGCCGCTCAGCACATCGGCCATCGCCGCCATCTCTGAGTTCCTGCGCGCCCGTGTCTGATAGTCATGGAGGACCGCTTCGAGGTAGTCCATGCGCTGCGCGGCCAGAGCGGGGATGTTTGGCTGGGTGCTGTTGCCGTTGGGGCCGTGGCAGCGGTCACATTTCTGCGCCCACTCGTCCGGGCTCAACGGCTTGCTGACGTTCACCCGCTGGGGTTCGAGAGCCGCGTAATAGGCGGCGACGTTTTTCACGGCGGCCTCGTCGAGCGAAGCCGCGAGACCCGCCATCGTCTCGTTGCTGCGGGTCGCGCTCTTGTAGCCCGCCAACGCGCCGGCGAGGTACGTCGCGTCCTGGCCGGCTAGGCTCGGAGTCGCGGGATTGCCGCTGACCCCCTGGTCGCCATGGCATCCGGCGCAGCCGACAGCGGCAGCCTTGCCGGCCTCGGCGTCGCCCTCGGCCGGGGTTTGCGCGCGCGCGGGTTTTTGCAGCGCGTAGAAGAGCGCGATGTGATTCATGTCCGGGTCGGCAAGCGCCGCGACCATCGCCTTCATCGTGTCGTTCTTGCGCTTGCCGCTCCTGTAGTCCTTCATCGCGGCCACAAGGTATTGGGGATCCTCTCCGATCAGATTCGGTATCCCGGCGGCGCTGCTGACGCCCGCCTCGCCATGGCATCCCGCGCAGGCCGCCGCCGCGTTCTTGCCGGCCTGGACCGGATCGACGATCGTCGGCGCGCCCTTCTCGGCGGGCTGGGCCGGATCGAGGCTGGCGTAATAGGCCGCCACCTTGACCAGCGCATCGTCACTGAGGAACTTGACCTTGTCGATCATCTGGGCGCTGGTGCGGCCGCCGGATTGATACGCTTTCATCTCCAGGTAGAGATAGGCCGGCCGCTGGCCAGCCAGATTGGGGACGCCCGCGGTGGCGCTGACGCCGCCGGCGCCGTGGCAGGTCGCGCAGGAGGCTTGGGCGAGTTCCTCACCCTCCGCGATGTCGTCGGGCATGGCGAAGAGGGGTCGGAGTTCGTCGCCGGGTTTGATGGTCGTCTGCGCGGCGGCGTCCGGCCGGCACAGGCCCGACGCGGCGCCCACGACGACCAGGAATGCAAGTAAACTCCATGCTTTGCGCTCTATCGCCATTAGCTGGATCCACGCTTGTTTGAATCACGACTGGCCGCGATGGCCTAAAGCCTGTCCGGCTGCGGAATTCGCCGCCCGACACGCATTGAATGACCCGATGCTTTCGATGACCAATTCGCCTCGTAATCGACTGTTCGCATCCGTCACAAGGCTCATGCGTCTGCGTCCGCCATGAGGAAATGGCAAGGCCGCCATCAGCGAGACCGTTCACCTCCTTATTTGACGCAACTCAAACCCGTCCCGGAAATCATTGACGGCTTGCCCCAACCTTTGTTCTGCGTCTGGCGACCCGATCTCCGAGCGGCAAAACCGCATTGCTGGCATTGATGATGCGCTATCGTCGATGGCCCGGTCAAGGCGCAACGGATTCGCCGCCGATGCGAGGAGCGCTGACGCCGGTCGTTGCGCGGTGGAACGCCTGCCGGACTATGCCGCCGCGCTCCGCATGGAGCGCCCCATCGTTCGGAGCTTTTCCGGCGGCGACGGTGGCGTCTCCTCGCCGTTCGCCCCATACTTCACTCCTTGCATCGCTTTGGTCGAAAAATGCAACTCTACTACGCCACACGTGACGGCCAATCGCGGCGCATCGCCGAGCGAATCGCCGGCCGCCTCGCCGAGAGGGGGATCTCCGCTCCGCCGCAGGGTTTGGCGGCGGCCTTGCCGGCTCCGCAAAAGCTGGCGGAGGCGCGGCTGGTGACGGTCGTGGCGGCCGTGCGTTATGGCCGGCATCTGCCGGAAGGAGAGCGGTTTCTGGCTAGCTACCGGACGCTGCGCGCGCCGCCCCCGTTGGTCTTTCTTTCCGTCAATTTGACGGCGAGGAAGCCGGGCAAGGACACCGCCGAGGGCAACGTCTATCTTCGCAAATCGATCGCCCGGCACCGGCTTGCTCCAGCCCTCGCCCTGGCCATCGCCGGACGCCTGGATTATGCGCGTTACGGCTGGCTGGACCGGCAATTGATCCGCTTCATCATGATGCTGACGGGAGGGCCGACCGATCTCAAGGCCTCGATCGAATATACGGCGTGGAATGTGGTCGACGACGTCGCCCTGCGGATCGCCGAGCTCTATCGCGGCGCCGAACCGTCACGAAGCTGACGGGAGGGGCCGACCGATCCCAAGACCCGTCTCGCAGACGCCGCGTGCAATTTGATCGACGACCTCGCCCGGCGGACGGCCGTATTCCACCGCCGCGTCCGGCCGCTTCGCCACCGGCCAAACGCGGCGACGGCAGGCTCTCCGTCCTCAGGAGGTCGCGCTGCGCCATTTTTCGCCAACCGGGGAAGACGGTTCGTCTCATCGTCATCCGCGAGACGGTCGCGACGCCAATTGTCGGATGACCCTCGCGTTCGATTCACTTTGGCGCCTGGCTTGCGTAATAGGACGCGATGCCTTCTATGATGGAATCTCCATAGGGCAAGGTCATTATATGCATCGCCGAACTTTCCCGTCTGTTCTCGCGATACGCCCTCAGCGCCATTATGAGATAGTCTTTGTCCTGGCCCCTGATGTTCGGTATCGCCATGGATTGATTGTCCACGCCGGCGCTGTGGCAGCGATTGCATTTGTCGGCAACATCTTGGACCAATGTCTGCCCGCGCTCAGCCGCGGCTCTTGGCTGCATAGCGTAGAACGCCGCGATGTTCTCGGCATCGCTGTCGCTCTTGATAACGGCGGCGACGACGCGTTGCATTGCCGCATGCTTGCGACCGGCGCGGTAGGCCTTGAGGGCCTCCACGAGATATTGGGGATCCTGGCCCGCGAGACTGGGAGTCGCCGAATCGGTGCTCACGCCCCGCGATCCGTGGCAACCCGCGCATAAAGTGGTGAGCGCCTGGCCCGCCGCGGGATCGCCGCGAGGCGGTGTGCGAACTTGCACGGGAGTCTGCGACGCGAAATAGAGCGCCAGACTGTCGAAATCCAGGGCTTTCAAGTCCTGAATCAGCGAATGCATGGGGGGAATCTCGCGGGCTCCGGTGAGATACTCCTGGATCGCGGCGACAAAATAGCCTGGCTGTTGGCCGCTCAGGCTGGGCATGCCGGGGATTGCGCTATTGCCGTTCTCGCCGTGACACTGTGTGCAGGCCTGGGCCAACTCCTTTCCGTGGTCATAGGGTGAAAAGATCTCTGCGCGCGCGCCCGGGGCGGGCGCCACAGGCGGGAGACTCGAAAAATACGCGGCGACGGCGCGCTCGCCCGCCTCGCTAAGGTTCTCGGCCATGATCTTTACGGCGGCATGGATGCGTTGACCTTGCCTGTACTCGCTCAGCGCGGTGACCAGATAGCGGTAGCTTTGTCCCGCGAGGTTGGGGATGCCCGGGGCGACGGCACGCCCATCCAAGCCATGGCACGCCTTGCATTGTTGTTCGACCAAAGCCTTGCCCGCAGCAACTTCCGCGCTCGTCGGCGCCCCGGTCGTGCTTTGGGCCGACGATTCGCGAATACCCAAGCCGGCGGCCAGCGCCACAGAGATCATCAGGAGAGCGCGCGCAAGAGATTTCATGGGACAGCCTCCACTGCGACGGGTCGGCCGAAGTTCACCGCCCTGCGGTCGGATCGTGCGCCGGCGTGATCTTTCTAGCACGATCGCCGTCATCCCGCATGACCGACGAATCCGATCGCCACCAGGAGCAGCAATAGCAAGCCGATCGTGAGCAGCGTGAAGCCCAATATTCTCGAGCCCAGCGCCATCGCCGGCGACGGCGCAGGAACGCGATGGCTTTCGAGCCGCCCGGTTTCGACCAGCCGGTTATATTCCACCGCGTGCTCCCGCTTGAACTCTTCCAGCGACATCGCCCCGGTGAACATCACCGTGTCGAGCGGGAATTTGTCCGGCCTGAAGTGGTTGTTGAAGAAATGCACGGTGAACAGGAAGACGGCGGCGAGGACCGCCTCTTCGCCATGGAAGATGAGCGCGACGTTGAACACCCAGCCCGGCAGAAACTTGGCGACCGCCACCTTGCCCCACAGGAGGGCGCCGCTCCCGCCGATGATGAAGATGCCCCAGAACACCGCCCAATAGTCGAATTTTTCCCAATAGGTCCACCGGTCGAATATGGGCCGCGGGCCTTGGCCGAAGAACCATTTGAACATGGCGAGCACATCGCGAAAATCCTGCCAGCGGACGATCAGCGAATCCGGCCCGAACCAATGGAAAGCTCGCCCCCGCCGGCCGAGCTTGATGGCCATATAGATGACATGGGCGAAGAACACCGAGACGAAAATCGACGCGCAAACGCGATGAACGATGGCCATCACCGGCGGGCCGCCGAACAGCCTCACCACCACCGGCGCCCAGGCGCTGTCGGAATAAAGGACCGTCATGCCCGTCAAGACCAACGTCATGGTGCTCAGCAGAACGGCAAGATGGGCGACCCGCCAGATGACGGGGAAGCGCTGGAAATAAGGCTGGTCCTTAGGCGGCGCCGGATAGACGTAGAGGTCTTGGCGCGCGCCGCGCGCCTTGCGCTCCTTGAACGATCGGTAGAACCACAGCGCGGAATGAGTCCAGAAGAACGCGAACACGCCCGCCAGCAGCGCCGACATGGATTTCGCGGCAAGCCACAAATAAGGATAGTGCGCGAAGTCATGGGAATTGCCGTGCGGTTGAAAGGTGACAAACCCGGCGCTGGCGTTGGTGTGGCACTTCCGACATGTGGCGAGCCGGTTGGTCGGATACACGGTCGAACGGGGATCGTCGACCCGCTGAATCGTGTGGTTGCTATGGCAGTCGAAGCACTTGGCCGTATAGGCGTAGCCCAGCGTGTTGACTTGTCCGTGATAGGTCGCCTGGTAGGTTTCCAGCTGCTCCTGATGGCACGAGCCGCAGTTCTTGGTGATGACCAGCTTGGTCGAGTTCAGCGTCGGGTTTTCGATGTCGTGACTGGTGTGGCAGTCCGCGCAGGTCGCCGCCGCGGGATCATGGTCCTTCAACACCAACTGGCCATGAACCGACGTCGCATAGGCTGCGAGTTCTTGGGAATGGCACTTGCCGCAGGTGTTGGGAAGATTCAGCCGCCACGCTTGCCAGAGGGGAGCCCCAGGCGGATAGACGTAGTGGGCGTCATGACAATTATAGCAGGTCGCATTGGTTTGCGACTGATCGGCCTGGGAGGGCCGCGCGTGAATCGAATTCATGAACTTGGCGATTCGCTCGACGACGAAGCCCAATGTGGCGAATTCTTCTGTCTTTCCTTCTTTCTGAGCTTTGTCCCACAGGCTTTCGTGGCAACTGACGCAGCTGACCCTGATCTGGGTCGGCGGGTGGGGGATTGACGTTATGTTCGTGTGGCAATCGACGCACTGGCGCCCGCCGTGGACGCTGGGCTTGAATTTCTCCTGGTCTACGAACAGCGAGCGCGGTTTTCCGTCCGGCCCTTCGACCGCAAACCCCTCCGTGCCATGACAAGACAGGCACATTTCGCTGGGTATTTTCGCGGGGGTCTGCCAGGTCGGCTGAGCGGCCGAAGCGCCGCTATCGGCCGCTTGCGCCGCTCCAGGGCTCGAGGCGCCGCACACGGCGGCGACGGCGAGCAGGAGCAACGCCGCGGGTCGCCAAAGACGGACAATCGGAGACTTCGCCCGCGGGACGCCCGAAGAGATCGACCGCCCGATCTCCGCCTTCCCCGCCGCCAGTTCCGATGAGCCCGCCATCCATGACGAGCCGTGAGACGAGGCGCACGGCATCAGGACTTGCGCCCCTCGCGCCTGGCCGAAACAACCTCGTCGAGGGCGATTGTCGCGGCGCGCCGGCGCAAGGCCTTGATGGTCTCGATCGCGCTGTCGATTTGCTCTTGCCGCCGATGCGCGTCGGGCGCGATCCGCGCGACGGCGCGGCCGCGCCGGGGGATCGCCGCGGTCTCCCCGCGCTCCGCCTCGTCGGGGCGTCGGCGAAGCGGAATGCGGGCCTGCGAGGCATGGATTTCGCGCATGGCGGGGCGCCATAGACTCCAGAGGGTTGACTCGTCCAGATTGAAATTACGGCGCCGAGAACTGACCATCAACGGCGAAAATCGCGGTTTCCCGTGATAAACTATGTCATCGCGTGGACCGTTCAGGCCAGGGCCCTCGCCCCCCTTCGGCGTCTTCCTCCTGCTTCGCGACGCCGATGGCGGCGGCGTCCCGGGCGTCGCCGAGCTTCCGCCCGCAGCGGCGCCTTCGGATGAAAAGCTCCCCCCTCTTCGGCGGCCTACCACTTGACCTTCAACATCGCCATGACCGCCCCGACATTATAGTTGGGCGAGGCGTAGCCCGGCGTCAGGATGCTGATCGTTGTCCCGGCGCCAGGCCCGGTGCAGACGCCGTTGGTGGGCTCAACCGCACAAGACAGGTCGCGCCAGTCTTTGTCATAGAACATGCTGTACATGCCCGCCAACGACAATTCCACGTTGTCGGTCAGTTTATAACTCCCCTTGACCGTGAGGGCGTTCATCACCGTGTGGTCGTCCGGGTAGTTGATCACGTTTTGATAGTTTTGATTCGGCGCGGCCACGAAGACGCCGTTGAACTCGCCGAACATGACGGAGCCGTAGGCAAAAGTGTAATCGGCGCTGAGTTTCAGCCTATCCGTCGCTTGCCATTCGGCGCTGAGGCCGACGGTGTGCACGTCGCTGGTCTGCTTGTTTTGGAAATATCCCGCGCTCCCCGTGCAGAGGTTGCCGGGGCTAGGAACGCCAGTGGTGCTGGAGCATTCGCCATTGCCCAGGTTGTTGTAGAATATCTCCTCAAAGGTGTAATAGGCATGGAAGTTCACACCCTCGACCGGCCGATAGTTGGCGTCGATGCCGGCGGTGAGATTGTAATCCTGCGTGATGCCATAGACCTGGTTCTGGAGGTTGACGGCCCATGCCGCCGGGATGCTCGGATAGTGGAAATCGTCGTTTTCGAACTTGAATTGCAGACCGCCGGAGAAGGGGCCTCCCGGAGAATAGTCGCCGCGGAGGTTGACCGCGTTTGACGTCATGGGCGCCTGGTAATAGGCGCCGGACGCCGTCGGAGACGTAGCAGACGTATAAGGAGGAGCGCCAGCGTTGCCCAGAGCCACCCATGGCGTCCAGTAACTCATCACGCCGGTCCGGTCGGCAAATTGGTAATTGATCTGACCCTGAAAGGCCGCGCCCATCATGCTATGCAACCCTATCGTCGCGGTATTGGTGTTGCTGTGACCGACCTGGGCGTTGCTGCGGTCGACGTCGTCGAACTGATAACCCACTACCAGCTTGGTGCCGCTTTGCGGCAGGATGAGGTAGTCGGCGTTGAGGTTGACTTTTTGCTTCAGCCACTCCTGCGGCACGACGTAGGCGTAGTTAGCGGCCTCGGCGCTATCCGCGCTGCTGCCGCTGCCGTAGACCCCGCCGGCCTGATCGATGCTGACGTTACGCCCATCGATGGAATACTTCGCGCTGGCGTGGAGGCCGCTCACCGGGTTGGTGCTGACGCCGACGTTGCCCTGGTAGACTTGGGCGATGATGTTGGGCGAGGTGGCGCTGGTTCCCTGGCCCAGGCCGTTGAGACCGGCGAACCCGCCGGGGAAGCCGCCGATGGCAGGATCGCCGGTGTTTGCCGGGTAAGTGTCGTTCTGCGTCTCCAGCCCATAGCGGGCGTTCACGTTGATCCGGGTGCCCGGCGTCAAATTCCAGCCGACCATCGCCGTCACGTACTGCGCGTAATTGCTCGGCGGCGTCGAGTAGAGCGCGGTCATTTGGTACGGGGAAGCCCCCGCTTTCGCGGACAACGGATCAGGGAGGAGGACGCCGTTGATGTTGTCGGTGAAGTTGGAGAGGAAGTAGGCAAATTGAGCCTGGACCTGCGGGGTGCTGTACGACGCCGACACGTCGTAGCGCTCGGTGTCGTAGTCGATCGGCAGCGTGAAGGCCATGCCCCCGTAGGCCCCGTCGAAGGACTCCTCTAACGTCCCCTCCTTGTGCTCGTGACGGACGGCGGCGGTGATGGTCCAGTCGTTCCACTGATACGTGCCGGTCAACCCGAGGATGTCGCGCCGCGTGCCGACCTGGTACGATTGCTCCGCGGCGTTGAGGTACGCCGGCGTGACTGTGGCGCTGGTGACCGGGCCTGCGGCGCCTAAGGTCGCTCCGCCCCAGGGCGGGAGGCCGCCGTTGAGAGTCCCGACGTTGCCGTTGATCGTATAGATCGAGTCGATGATGTTTCCGGTGTAGGAGATCGCGTCGTAGTAGCCGATGACCCCCCATTTTCCCTGATCGCCGACCTTAAAGCTCGCCGACGCGTTCGGCCCCAGGTCGTTGGCGGTCTGGTTCGAATACCTGCTGTCGCTGAAGTTCTTGATCGCGCCGCCGGGACCGTTGGGATCCCCTCCGGCGCCGAGAATGTCGCCGAACTGAAAATTGATGTCGGAGCCGGTGAAGATGTAGTAGCGCGCGCCGCCGGAGTCCCACGCGTCGCGCGTGACGGAACTGAAGCCGAACAGCCCGTCGGCGCCCTCCTCGGTGAAGCCGTTGTAGCGGCCGTACTGGCCGGTGTTGGTCCCCCAGATCCCCATCAGCCCGAGATCGATCTCGTTGTCCGAAGTCATCTGAGCGACGGCCGCCGGCGCCGCCGGCGCTCCGCCGAGATCCGCACCCATCGCTCCGAGCGGCGCCAAGCAAACGCCGCTCAAGAGCATGGCGCGGAAGGTGAGTTTACCCAGCATGTCAGCCCCCTTGCCCCGATTATTGCGGGGGGAATATTTTCAGCGGAATCTCGTCACCGGATGAAGTAGGCGCCGTTCGGGCTGTTCGACCCGTGGATCTGGGAGTGACAATTCAGGCACAACCTCTGGTTCCCCAAGGCGCTGTTGAACGATCCCAGCAGGTTGCCGCCGGGCAGCGTGTGTCCGCCGCCGAAAGCTCCGCCGCTGTGGCCCGCAGCCACGCTGCTGTGGCAGCTCGAGCACATGAAGCCCATGTTCTCTTTCATCAGACGCACTTCGCTCGAGCCGTGCGGCGTGTGGCAGTTGGTGCAATCCTCCCGCACCGGCTGGTGCTCCCACAGCATCGGCCCGCGCTTGTCGGCATGGCAGTTGTAGCAGGTCTCGTTGACCGAGAACTCCTTGAGCAGGTGCTCGGTCGGCGAGCCCATTGGACTGTGACAATCCGAGCAGACCACTTTGCCCTCACGGATCGGGTGATGCGAGTACTTGAAGCTGTCGGCCCGTTGTTCGGCATGGCAAGCGAAGCACACCTCCGCCTGAGTCTTCTTCACCCGCACCGGATCCTCGGCGGCATGAACGGTGTGGCAGTCGGCGCAGGCGACGCCGGCGCGCTCCATGGCGCTGCCCTGCCAGTTGATGAGCATGCCTCCCTCGTGGCAGCCCTGGCACACCGCATTGCGGTCGGCGACCGGCGAGGCGTTGGGACCCTTGAAGACCACGCCCGGCTCGCCATCGCCGCCCTTGGATCGGCTGGCGACGTGCGCCGCGCTCGGGCCGTGGCAGGATTCGCAGCCCCCTTGCGCCATAGGCGTCTTCGGATCGCCCTTCACGGCCATCGGCGACGCCTTCAGGAACGCGACGATGTGAGCGTCCTGACCGTGACAACCCAGACAGGTTTGCGGATCGCCTTTGGCGTAGCCGCCCTCGTCGGCGACGGGGCCGGGCTTTTTGATTTTTGCCGGTTTGGCGGCCGGGCTCGCAGCCTGCGCCACGACCAAATTCGGTTCTGCCGCCGCGATCGTGTGATCGTAATCGAGCAGCGCCGAATAGGCCCCGTCCTCGGCGACCGGCTTCGCCGGCGATTGGGCGGCGTCGGCGACGGCCAGACTAGGCGCTGCGGCGTCCTTCGACTGCGCGAAATCACGCAGCGCGGCGTAATCATCCGTGGCGGACGCCGACTGTCCGGCCGCGCCCGCCTGAGCGGAGGCGCGCAACGCCGAATGATAAGCGTCGCCGGGCGGATTGGACTGTTCGGCCGCGACCGGCGTCGGTTCCGCGGCGTCCTTCGACTGAACGAAGTCACGCAGCACGGAATAATCATCCGCGACCGACGCCGACTGTCCGGCTGCCCCCGGTTGGGCGAGACCGAGCAGCGCCGCAAAAATCACGCCCGACAGGAAAAGCGCGATCGGTCCCTTGCTCGATCCGCTCTCAGGCGATGGGCGTCGACCCATCTTCCGATCGGCCGCTGGAATCGCCCGCGCGTCCAGCGCGTTTCGAATTTTGCCGTTCATGCCCCCGCCCCATTGTCGACGCGGCGCCAGCCACGATCGCCCTATCGCCGGTTAAACCCGAACTCACGCCACGACCCGTCCCGAGACCGGCCGATCAGCCCCTGAGGCCCAACCCCACCACATTTTAACCATTATAGCGTACGACGCAATCGCGCAACTGAAAAGCTTTTAACGCAGTCGCGCCACTGAAACCGCTTAGGGCCTGTTGACATTCATGTGGCGGGGAAAGGTTCGGGCAAGGCGTTTTTGATTCAAGGCGCCAAAGTGGAGGTTGCCTTGAACCGTCTGATTTTGAGCGATGATCAATGGGAACGTGTGGCTC
>Ga0326728_10009945_pt1 | contig 22517 bp, 24 predicted proteins | sample MB3enrmetagenome_FD_207602 | JGI IMG/M metagenome (GOLD analysis project Ga0326728, IMG submission 207602) | Lab enriched peat soil microbial communities from McLean, Ithaca, NY, United States - MB31MN | ecosystem: Environmental > Terrestrial > Soil > Wetlands > Peat | place: USA: New York... | reverse complement strand
GCCTACGCCTTCTCGTCCGCCTCTGGCCGTTCCAATTCAGCACCCCCGGCGCAAATTTGCCGTGCCGCAAGATCAATGCCGAACACAATTGATTGAGAATTTCTCATTTGTCATTCGGAAAAACGGTTTGGAAAATCTTGCCAAAAATGCGCAACTTTTCGATATAGCACTGCAAAGACGCCAAGACGGAAAGGACTCTTTGCGCCTTTGCGGCCTTGCGTCTTTGCGTTTATCATCCCTGCGTCTTCCGAGGCAAAATCTTCGCGAGAATGCGTGATGTTGGCGGATTGCAGGGCATGCTTTTTCCCAGACTGCCCTGGGAAAAAGAGGCTTCGCAACATCTTGGAGGCAAACAACTTATATGCGTTTCGACCAACATGTTGGTCTTAGTTTGTGGATTGCAGTACAACACGGCGGAGCCGCAAGCAAAGAACTGAACCAGGGAATACGCCGTTGCCGTTTCGCCATAAATACTTGACCGGCAATCTGTTGCACCTGATACAGGGCAAAACTATAGTCTGACGCCTTCGACCACGCCGCACCGCTTCATTCATATTGATTTGGCCATTGTAATATCCGAACAACCCGTTGTATATCAATTGTAGGCGGCTTGCGAACTATGAAAGCTATCGTGTCATGTCTCATTTTCGGTGCGTGTCAACTGTGCTTTGCAACGGGAGACACGAACATTATCGCCATGAGCGAATGGTCAAAGCCCGTTTCACTTCGAAACGATCAGTTGCATGACCAAGCCATCCGCGGACGACTACTGATTGTGGAGGGCAGGGAGCCTGCCTATGGCGGTCCGCCGACAACAAACGGGGCAATGACGTTTGTCGAACTTCAAAATGTTACCGGGGCTTGTTGCGACGACATCGACGTGTGTTTTGATGTGACGAAGTTGAATTGCGAATTGTCAGACAGTGCGGGCAGAGTTGTCCCGATGTTGACCGGAGGAGGATGGGACGGACGCGGCCCATTTGCTCCCTGCTGGGTGAAATTGCCATATAATTCGGCGATCCGGCTTTTCGTTAATGGCGGAGCCATGGACCCCCTGGCGGTATATCCGAGCGGCGAGCCAGGGATCCACTGGTCCATCGCGGGAAACGACACTAACACTTACTTCCTAACCGGGACCTTGGTTCTTTTTACGCATACCAATCTTTCCCTGCGGCCGGAGTTCAGGGAGATGGATTACAACCGAAATCGCACGGCGACAATGGAGTTTCCAAAGGTAAGGATCACAACCAGCAGAATGGGCAGCCGGTCGCAGGCAAAATAGCAAATGAAGGAGCTGCCGCGTAACAAACCAGATGCAGCGAACCCGGCAATGAAGCTCTGGTTGACAGTCGAGGATCGGCGGCGCCGGGTCGCTGATCTGGGACGCTAGGCGTCATCCGGACGGCGCCGCCCCTCGATGCGGCTGAGAGCGAGTGATGGCACAGTCTGATTCCCCCCCTTCCCCGACAGCGGACAGCAAAACTGACACCCCAGGAGCAGCCTTCGCCCCTGCCTTTAACTCCCTGGTGGTGATGGGGTGGATTCCATGTTGCGAAGGGCAAACAGGGCGCAAGCTGGAATCCAGCGACTTCACGACCAGGCTCTTTTCGGGGCGGAGCGTTCGCGTGTTGGCATTTGGCTTGGGCCTTCGTGTCTTGTGATGCAACGGTTGTTTGGGCGCGGCACAGGTAAATTGCCAATAATGTAGCGCGCGGGACGCCGAATTTGGCTTTTTTGAGATGCGCGGCGGGGTTTTGCGTGTAAATTTTACCCGCGATGACTGCGCTTTTTCTCATGCTTTGCGCCGGGTTGATTGGGGCGAAATGGATGGCCCAAATCTGGCTGGAATGGCTGAACCAGCGGCATGTCCGCAGCCACGCGCAGGAGGTCCCGCCCGCTTTGGCCGGCACTGTCACGCTTGAAACTTACGCCAAATCGGTTGATTATACGCTGGCGAAAAGCCGGTTTGACATGGTCGAACTGACCTGGGGCGCGGCCGTTCTGGCCGTGGTTCTTTTCAGCGGGTTCCTGCCGTGGTTCCACCAAGTTTTCCGGCACGCCGCCGGGCCGTCCATCTGGGCCGAGGGCGGTTTTCTGGTCGCGGTGGGGGTGGCGCTGGCGGCCTTGGATTTGCCCTTCGAGTGGCACGCTCAATTTCATCTGGAAGAACGGTTCGGCTTCAACACCAGCACCGCCGGGACCTTTTGGCTGGATCGGGTGAAGGGATTGTTGCTGGCGCTGGGGTTGGGCTATCCGTTGCTGGTTTTGATTTTGAAACTGGTGGGGTGGCTGGGGGCGGGCTGGTGGTTTTGGGCGTGGGCCTGCGTGGCGGCGTTTCAACTGGTCTTGATGCTGGCCGCGCCGGTTTTGATTCTGCCGCTGTTCAATAAATTCACGCCGCTGCCGCCGGGCGAATTGCGCGACGGGCTGCTCGAGCTGGCGCGGCGCGCCGGCTTTCGGGCGGGCGACATCCAGGTGATGGACGGGAGCAAACGGTCCCGCCACTCCAACGCCTTTTTCACCGGGTTGGGCCGGTTCCGCAAAATTGTTTTATTTGACACATTGGCGCGGCAACTGGACCGGGGCGAGATGGAGTCCGTCCTGGCCCATGAGATCGGCCACTACAAGAAGGGGCATATTCCCAAAACCATCGCCCTGTCGCTGGCGGGCGGGTTGCTGGGGTTTTACCTGATTTCCGTGCTGGCGCGGCAGGCGTGGTTTTTGAGCGGCTTTGGTTTCGAGCCGGGGCAGATGGGGCCGGCCTTGCTGCTCTTCGCGTTGCTCTCCGGGGTGGTGACGTTCTGGCTGTCGCCGCTGTTCCACGGATTGTCGCGCCGCCACGAATACGAGGCCGACGCTTATGCGGCCGGTCTGATGCAACAGCGGCAGCCGTTGATCGCGGCCTTGCGCAAATTGAACCAGGAAAACCTGAGCAATCTCACGCCGCACCCCCTTTACAGCGGCTTTTACTATTCGCATCCCACCTTGCTGGAGCGCGAAGCGGCGCTGGCTGCGGTGCAGGCGAAGATGGAGGGTGGAGGATTGAGGATGGAGGAGGCGGGAGGGAAGACGGGGGCGTGATCAGGGGGATTTTTCCGGGGGCATTTCACTTTTTCTGGCAGCGGTTTCTTAATCTTAATCATAATCCTAATCTTAATCCAATTTTGAGGACTGGAACACGATTGAGATTAAGATTAAGATTAGATTTAGCATTTAGCATTTAGCATTGATGACAAAATTCTCTCCGCTGTCCCGCTCCTTCTTCGCCCCCTCGGCGGCGGTAGTCGCCCGGCGCTTGCTCGGCCATTGGCTGATCCGCCGGACAGCGGCGGGCTTTTGCGGCGGGCCGATCGTGGAGACAGAAGCTTATTTGCAGGATGATCCGGCCTCCCACGGCTTTGCCGGCGAAACGGCGCGAAACCGCGCCATGTACGGGCCGCCGGGGCGGGCCTACGTTTATTTTATTTACGGGAACCATTTTTGCGTGAACGCGGTTTGCCGCCGCGCCGGGCTGGCCGAGGCGGTGCTGATCCGGGCGGTGGAAGCGCAGATCGGCCTGGAAATTCTGCGCCGCAACCGGCCCGGACACGCTGACCTTCAGTTAACAAACGGTCCGGGAAAACTTTGCGCGGCCCTGGGCATCCGGCGGGAACTGGACGGCGCGGATTTGTGCGAGGCCGCTTCGCCGTTGCTGCTGGCCCGCCATCCCAACGTGCGGCGCTTCCGCCAATCACGCCAGCCGGCCGTCATCACCAGGCGAGTCGGAATCACCAAAGCGGCGGATTTGCCGCTGCGTTTTTCGCTGGCAGGCAGCCCGTACGTCTCGAAGAATAGTGAATGGTGAATAGTGAAAGGAAAAAAAACGCTTTCCCAATTTATAATTCAACATTCAACATTCAACATTCAACATTCAACATTCAACATTCAACATTCAAAATTCCATCACTTCAGCACCTGGTCCGGGCGGATGCCTTCGCCAAACGGCTCGTGAATTTTCAAGCGCAGCCCAAGCCACTTGGTGGCCCGTTTCATCATGCTGGACGAAGTCAAAATGGAGATGTGGCCGTGCGGCAGGCTCCACAACTCAGGATTGCCCCACGCCTGCCAGAATTCCTGGGTGGTCTTCTCCGGCACGAACGCATCGTGCTCGGCTGCCACCACCAACATGGCCCCCCGGCTCAATTTCGGTTTGTGCGAAACCAGATTCAACCGGCTGATATCCATCGGATGGCGGATCAGCGCCTGGCGGATCGGTTCGCAGAACGCCACCTCGTCAATCATCCGGTCCATCCGGGAAACCGGTGTGATGAAAACGGCGCAGGAAAGTTTGGCATTATAGCAGGCCACCAATCCCCCCAGCCAGCCCCCCAGCGAAAAGCCGATCAAGGACACTCGCGGACAGCCCTGTTCGCCCAGCCAGTTCACCACCGAGTTGATTTCCGCCAGCGCCTGATGGGCCGCCTCCATCGTCCGCCCAAGGTCTTCCGAAATAAAATTGCGCACCGCGCCCTGGCGCGGCCGGCGCTGGAAATGATAGGGCAATTCAAACATCACCGAGTTGATGCCCCGCCGGTTAAAGCGCCGGGCCAGCCAGGGGAAGCGGTAGCGATAACCCCACCGGTCGTTCCAGCCGTGCAACAGCACCACCCCCGGCCTTTTCCGCCAGTGCTTGCCGCAACGCGACATGCGCCCCATCACCAGGTTGTTCTCGGGTGACGCCGTCGTGACCGGCGAAGGAAATTGAAAATTCTTCCCCCCGGTGAACGTAATTTCCGCCGGCGGCGTCTTCTCCCCAAAGAAATCCGGGGACTCCAGCAGGCGCCTGGCCTCCTCGAAATGAGGGTCGGCCCCGCTCGCCCGGGGCAGGCGGGAGGCGGCGGCGCGGATCACCCAGCGATCAATTAACTTGCAGATAAATCGGTTCATTCCTCAGAAGCCGGTCCTTTCCGTATTGTTTCTAACCGATTTCGGCTTTAAAAGACAAGTCTTTGTTTTCAAAATCAACCGGATGCATCTTGCTACCGCCACCATGCGATTTGGCAATTCCCTCGCCCCGCGAAGCGGGGAGAGGGCCAGGGAGAGGGGTTCGTTCCATCTCATGGTGGTTGTGCCAAGATGCGCCCAAATTAACCGCTCATTCAACTCATGGCCCAACCCCTGCCCCCGCCGCCAGCCAGCCTCATTTACGAGCCTCCCGGCATTATTGCCAGGCTCGACCTGCCCAATCTGTTCCCGCGCCTCCAACCCTGCGAGGTCGAATTGGGCAGCGGCGACGGCTCCTTTCTGGCGGCCTACGCCGCCCGCCATCCGCAACTCAACCTGATCGGCGTGGAACGCCTGCTCGGCCGCCTGCGCAAAATTGACCGCAAAGGCCGGCGGGCCGGTCTGGCCAATTTGCGCTGCGTGCGGATGGAGGCGTCCTATTTCCTGGAGTATCTGCTGCCCCAACATTCGGCCCAGGCCCTTCACATTTATTTCCCCGATCCGTGGCCCAAACGCAAACACCGCAAGCACCGCCTCATCAACGATCATTTTGCCCAAACCGCCCGCCAGGCCCTCGCCCCAGGCGGCGTGGTCTGGCTGCGCACCGATGACGCCGATTATTTCGCGCAGATGCGGGCGGTCTTCGGCCCGTCGCCCTTCTTTCAGGAAACCCAAACTCCGCCGGCCCTCGCCGCGCTCCTGACCGACTTTGAACGCAACTTCCATGAGAAGGGAATCCAGACCTTGCGCGCCGCTTACCAACTTATTTTGAACGAAAAGGCGGGCCGGCCGCTCTTATGATATGGAGAAGGAATGCCGCTCGTTAGTGGTTTGGCAGAGGGGTCGTGCTGGTAATGAGGTTCGAGCGGCAGGATGTTGGCCTCATTACGGACTCGTGCGCCAGGTGAGCGCTATCGGACCCCATCACCTTGAGAGCCGGGCCAGGCCCGGCTCTCCTTTTTTTGGTCTTTCGACGTTTTCACCGAATCCCCGCCCTGAAGACCGCAAGGATTGGGGAGCGCGACCGTCCGGGTCGCGGTGGGGTGCGTCTCGCGCCCCACATCTTCACCCATTCCTTCCCATGGATACTTGAGCCTCATCCAGCACGTCCAGGGGATGATCCACCGTCTTTCCGTCCCTGGCCCGTTCAATGGCGGCCCTGGCCTCCGGGTTGGCCAGAATCTCCATTTGCTCCAAAAGCCCGGCCATTCATTTGCGCGGCACCACAAAAGCCACCACTTCGCCATTCCAGGTGATGGCGGAAGTCTTCTCCCTGCGGCACAGAGCTGGGAATTGCGCCTGGCCCTGCGCCACTGTCAACGTATTCTTCACAACGAACTCCACAATAGCCATATCAGTGAGGTTTGCAAGTGGGCACGAGACCGAAATCCTCGCCCAAGCCGGAAGTGAATCGTTCCGGGGAGCACACGCGCCCCCGCGTGTGGCGGTCGGCGCCCTCGCCGACCGCATCTTCTTTATTCCATAGAAACTGTATTGACCGTCGCCCGGCGAAGTCACGGCAAGCCGCGCGAAGCGCACCCCGCCGTGGCCCTGCGGAGTTGCTTGAAGAGGAACTCTGCCCCGATGAAATTGATGGTTGGACACCGCCAAGACCCCTCCCGTGTGGGCCTTCCTCGCACTTTGGAAATAATCACGTAAAAGGCTTGACTCCGGGTGACGTGGCGACACCCTTGCCGAAGATCACAAACCGTTCCAACATATGTTCACTTGGCAAATGAACCGGCAGCCCTTTGAGGAAGTCGCAATATCGCCTGAGCCAGACGCAGCAGGTGCGCTCCAAGGCGAGTGCAAGATGCTTGCGTTGAACAACTTCCGTAAGCCGCTGGACCGCTTCATTCGTGTTCAATTAGCCATTGTAATACACGAACAACCTGTTGTATATTAATTGTTAGGCCATTCGACACACATACACTCTTATGATTCTAAGCGAGTTTGTATCAAAGTCCTTGCTGGACATCATCACAGCTCTGGACGACGTGCATAAGAAAGCACCAGGGGCTGTTATTACCAATTTCACCAAGACGCCAGATTTTGTGAAGATGGGAGTCACGGAAATACAGAGCGTCGAGTTTGAGGTTATGGTTCGAGCCGATGAGAAGTCGGGGAGCGAGGCCAAGTTGAACGTCGTGGCTGCGATAGTCGGTGGTAATGTCAAGGGAGAGAGCGGCAAGGCAGAGGGCCAGTCAGCGACATTACGATTTCGAGTCCCACTCAATTTGGGTGTAGTGGGTTCACGATGAAGCCGTGCCCTAACAAATCGCCGGAGCCAACCGCCGCTGGCGCTGGGCGTTCCGCTGTCGCGGTTCACGTCGCGAGTCGGCGGTGGTTTAGCTTTCTACGTTAGGCGTGACGGTGGGTTCAATCCACTGCCAGAGAAGAATTCACGAAAATGACCAACCAAAGCGAGAAAGCGAAAACAGATACGGTCCCACAAGGTGAGACCGGCCAGGCTGGCAGTGGCCTCCAAGATTACGAGGCAAGATTGAGGAAGTTAGAGGAAGCTGTCGCGTGGACCACAAAAGTCTCTGTTGTCTCTGCGGCTGTTGCCGTGCTTGTGGGCGGTGGTGGTGTACTCGGGTATGTGCAGTATTTTTCGGAGGCACCAAAAAGACAACGACTTGATGAAATCGAGCTGGCCCAACAGGAATCAAAGCTATACACATCTCTAGCCCACGAAGATGAGAATCGAGGAGAAAAGCAAAAGGCAGATCACTTCCACAACCTTGCTGATGGGGTCGGCGAAAAATATGCCGCGAGCCACTCATCATACGTCCCGATTCCCATCCCACTAGAGATCTCGCAACCATCCCAGACGACGAAGGAGGAAATTCTGCGCTCACTACCCAACAAAAAGGTTGAGATGGCAGTGGGCGTTTTGTCGCATGATGGCAACTTTGATTATCGACCTATGGAGTTTTTGTTAAAAAGTCAACATTACCGCTTGACTTGGGACTGCATAATCTATCGGCTGGAGCGTGCGGAACAGGAGTCAGGTTTCCATTCCCAACGGAGCATTGCAGGGAATCCGACGAGTGATTACGCTGGTTTCCGTGTCGTTGGTGTAGGCGTGCGAGTGGTTGCAGACGTGGTGGCCCAAGGCGAAGTCCGTATCGACAGTCTCTTTAGCTTGGGAGTAGCAGCAAACCGCAGGCTAATTCAAGGCACCATTGGCCTAGAGACTATCGGAATTACAGGACCAGATATTATGCATCTTGCCCCATTGCCACAGGAGATCTCGTCTTCATCTGTTACCAATATAATGACGAGTGTCGAACGAATTATGCAGTCAATTTCCGAGCCAGATGTTAAATTGAAGCCTCAAGCCATTGGCCTATTACCTTTTCAGGCCTTTCCGCCTCCATTACCGCCCTGAAAGGTGTCATGAAATGTGTCGAACTGTAGTCTCGACCCATATAAGGTGCAACAGGTTGCAAGTCAAGTATTTATGACGAACCGAGATAGGCGTAATCCGTCGTTCAGTTCTTTGCCCGCCTTTGCCCGCCAAGCCGTCTTTCCCGGCCTCTATGGGGTTCGCAAGCTGCGGGTGAGGGGTCAAACAATAGTTTTGGCCTTTATCAGGTGCAACAGATTGCAGGTCAAGTACTTATGGCGACACGAGAAAGGCGTAATCAGTGGTTCGGTTCTTTGCTCGCGTTTGCCCGCCAGGGCGGCCTTTCCTGCCACTATGGCGCGCGCAGGCTGTGCAAGTCTCTAATGATCAGGGCCTTGCAAAAACCCGCTAAAATCCGCATTTTCCCGTTGACAACTTCCGCATAAAAGCTTACTATTTGATAGTGAAAATGGGAAAGGCAAAAGCGGCATCAGGCGGCGGCGGAATGCGGATGGAATTTCCCCCCAATGGCGGATTGAGGATTCCCGATTCAACGCGAAGGCGCAAAGGCTGGGAATGCCTTGCGTCTGGCTTGTTTGCGACTTTGCGTCTTTGCGTGAGATTCTTCATGCGGTGGATGGATTGGTCAGACGGCGACGGGCTCAAGACGGGTTCTTTGGGGGAAAAGCTGAAATTGAGAAAGCTGAAATTGGGAAATCCGGCTTTCTGCTTTCTGCTTTTCCGATTTCTGCTTTCAGGTGGGTGGCTTTTTTTGCAGCGCAATCTCTCAGGATCGCTCCGTTTCGCGAAGACTTTACCACGGATGGCACGGATGACACGGATAAGAGTCGTCTGGTCCGAAACCACTTCCAATCCGTGAAATCCGTGAAATCCGCGGTTCAATTCCTTGCTTGCCACTGGTCGCGTTGCCCGTTTTGGGCCTTTTCGCGGCAAATCAATGGAAATTCCTGACCATGAATCATTTACACGCCAAATTGAGTTTTCCTGGTCAAGCCCAATCAAGCCTAATCAAGCCTAATCAAGTTATTTTTTGTCAGCTTCTCCAAACATTGACACCTGGCGTTGGGGAAACTAGAATGGTGGCGCGATGAAACATCAGCTTGATTTCGAAAAGCCCATCATCGAGTTGCAACGCAAGCTGGACGAACTGGAAAAGCATGCGCAAAGCCAGGCCATGGGCATCGGCTGCGAGGAAGAGATCGCAGCGATAAAGACAAAGATTGCCGAAACGCGCCGCCAGATCTTCGCCGGCCTCGGCGCGTGGGACCGCGTCAAAATCGCCCGCCACCCCAAGCGCCCCTTCATGCTCGATTACGTGGCGCTGGCCTTTTCCGATTTCGCCGAGTTGCACGGCGACCGGCTGTATGCCGACGATCACGCCGTGGTGGGCGGTTTCGCCCGGCTGGATGGCCACAGGGTCGTCGTCATCGGCACGCAAAAGGGACGCGACACCAAGGAAAACATCCGGCGCAACTTCGGCTCCGCCATGCCGGAAGGCTACCGCAAGGCGCTGCGGCTGATGCAACTGGCCGAGAAGTTCAGTCTGCCGGTCATTTCGCTGGTGGATACGCCGGGGGCTTTTCCCGGCATCGGCGCGGAGGAACGGCATATCGGCGAGGCCATCGCCGTTAATTTGCGGGAAATGATGTTATTGGACACCCCCATTATTGCGGCGATGATCGGCGAAGGCGGCTCGGGAGGCGCTTTGGGGATTGCCGTGGCGGACCGGCTGCTGATTTTGGAAAACGCCTATTATTCGGTCATCCCCCCGGAAGGCTGCGCCGCCATCCTGTGGAGGGAGCGTTCCGCCGCAGCCAAAGCCGCCGAGGCTTTGAAGATCAGCGCCAAGGACTTGTTCGCCCTGGGGCTGGTGGATGAGATCGTGCCGGAATCCCCCGGCGGCGCCCACAACGACCCCGCGGAAACCGCCGCTGCCCTCAAAGCGGCTTTGCTGCGAAACCTGGAGGATGTGATGAAGCTCTCCGGCCCTGACCGCTTGAAGCAGCGTTACGATAAATTCCGCGCCTATGGACGGTTCACCGAGAAGATAGAAACGCCGGGTATGAGTGCGGCGGCGGCCAAGGCGGGATCCCTGACTCCGGCAAACGAAGCGGCGAAGGGCCAAGTCCCGCCCCTGCCGTCGTCCATCCTGCCGTACGCGCCGGGAAATTCGGCCGCGGCGGTTGCGGCCATCCAACTTTGACGATGCTCACGGTATTGACCTTCGAGCCGATCTGGAAGGAACGGATCTGGGGCGGACGCAGCTTGGAGAAGCTTTACGCCAAGGCTCTGCCCCCCAATTTGACCATCGGCGAATCGTGGGAGATCAGCGACCGGCCCGGCGACGAAAGCGTCATTGCCGCCGGACCGTGGAAGGGAAAGACCTTGCACCAAATCTTGGAGGAGCGGCCGGCGGAATTGCTGGGGCCGCTCCCGGAGGCGCCCAAACGGTTCCCGCTTCTCCTCAAGATTATTGACGCACGCGAAAAGCTTTCCTTGCAAGTTCATCCGCCCGCCCGCCAGGCCGCGCAACTCGGGGGGGAGCCGAAAACGGAAATGTGGTACGTCGTCCAGGCGGGACCGGCGGCGGAGTTGTTCGCGGGGTTGAAGCGCGGCGTGACCCGCGCCGAATTTGAGAAACAACTGGACCGGGGCGCGGTGGCCGACTGCTTCCACCGCATTCCGGTCCAGGCCGGCGACGCGCTCTTTCTGCCCAGCGGGCGGGTTCACGCCATTGGAGCGGAGACGATGATCTTTGAAATCCAGCAAAACTCGGACACGACCTACCGTGTGTTTGATTGGAACCGGCTGGATGCAGGCGGACGGCCGCGCCAGCTTCATCCGGCCGAGTCGCTGGCCAGCATTGATTTTGGCGATTTCGAGCCTTCGTTGCTGCCCGCCGCGGCTTTCCCCGGCCACCCCGGAACGATCCGTCCACTGGTGCATGACAAACTTTTCCAGGTCAGCCTGCGGCGTCTGCAAGCCGGCGACGCGCTGGCCTTGCGCGGCGGGCGGATGAGCATCCTGGGGGTGGTGGAAGGCGCCTTGCGGGTCAACGATCCAGGGCAATCCACCGCCCTGTCCGCGGGCGGATTCTGTCTCATCCCGGCCTGTTGCCGGCCAGGGGTGGTGAAGGCGGAAGGAGACGTTGCGTTCTTGCAAGTTGAGCTGGGTTGAGCCACCTTGCCGCGGGGCATCTTGCCGAACCATGAAATCGTTCCTCTTGCGCTGGCTGATCACGACCCTGGCTGTGCAGGTCGCCAGCCAGATTGTGCCCGGCATCACTTGGACTTGGTCGGGCTTGATCATTGCGACTCTGCTGCTGGGCCTGCTCAACGCCGTGGTGCGTCCGGTGCTGATTTTCTTTACGTTGCCGCTGGTGGTCTTGTCGCTGGGCTTGTTTGTTTTTGTGATCAACGCGCTTTTGCTCTGGGCGGTGGGCCAGAACCTCAAGGACTTCCATGTGGCTACATTCTGGGATGCCTTATGGGGTTCCATCATCATCAGCATGGTGACCATGGCGCTCAACTTCCTGACCGGCGCCAACAAGTCCCGCATTGAATTCCGCCGCGCCAAACCGCCCCGGCAGCCCCCCTCCGACGACGGCGGCGGGCCGACGATTGATGTATAATATGCGGCGCGAGCGTTCTGAAACAATGGGTGCATGACAGAAATCTTCATGTCCTCGGTAGGGCGGCGCTGCTGCGCCGCCCAGGAGTCCAGGGCAGAGCGGCAGCTCTGCCCTACCGCGATGGTGGAGATTCTTGTTATGCGCTCAAAGACAATGCAATTGCGGCTTGCAACTTTTCCGCTCTGGCGGGTTAATACAAGGTGAGTCGGCCGCATTGGCGGCGCAGCTATGGCCCAATTCAATTACAAGGCCCGAAAACGTTCGGGTGAAGTGGTCACCGGAATCCTCGAAGTGGCTGACCGGGGGGCTGCCTTGACGCAAATGGAGCGGCTGGGATTGTTCCCCATCGCAGTGGATATGCCCAAAGGGGCGGCCGCCGCCGCGTCGGCTCAAAAACCGGGCCTGGCCAGCGCGTCCTGGACCGAATTCCTCCCTCCGACCCTCCGCCAGCATTTCCAGAAACAACGAAAACCCAAATTGCAGGAATTGGCCACCTTCACCAATCAACTGGCCAATTTGCTCAAGTGCGGCATGCCCCTGACGGTGGCGCTGAACAGCATGACCCACCTGGAAACCAAGGGCATCCCCTCCGAGGTCAGCCGCCAGCTCAAGCAGGATGTGATGGAAGGCAAGGGCCTCTCCGAAGCCATGGCCAAACAGAAGGTCATCTTCTCCGATCTTTATGTCAACATGATCCGCGCCGGCGAGCAAAGCGGCGCTCTGGTCGAAGTCTTGCGCCGCATGGGGGACCATTTCGAGCGCTTCTCCGAGGTCCAGGCCAAGTTCACCTCCGCCCTGATTTATCCCGCCTTTGTCTGTTGCGTCGGCATTGGCATCGCCATTTTCTTCATGACCGTGATGCTGCCGAATTTCTTGAAGCTGTTTGAGGGGCTGCGGGTCCCGCTGCCCCTGGCCACCAGGATTTTGATCGCCCTCAACGATTTCGTCAAGCATTGGTGGTGGCTCATGGCCCTGTGCGTTGGCCTGGCCGTCTTCCTCTTCAATCGTTTCCGGGCCACCGAAGAGGGCAAGGTCAAGATGGACCAGTGGAAAATGAGCGTGCCCATAGTGGGCAAGGTGGTCCGCCTCCATCTTTTCGGCCAGTTCTGCCGCACCCTGGCCACCCTCCTCCAGAACGGCGTCCCGGTCTTGAAAGCCCTGGAGATCGCCGAGCAAATTGTCCCCAATCGCATCCTCAAACAAGCCATCGCCAAGACCCGGCAGGAAGTGACCGACGGCAAAACCATCGCTCAACCCATGGCCCGCAGCAAAGTGTTTCCGCAATTGATGGTGGATTTGATCAAGATCGGCGAGGAGACGGGCGACGTGCCGGGATCCCTGGCCAACTTGGCGGAGACCTACGAGAGCCAACTCAACATCGGTCTGCGCGTCATGACCAACATGATCGAGCCGATCATCATTTGTGTCATGGCCATGGGCGTCGGCTTTTTGCTCATCGCCATTCTCTCCGCCCTTTTCTCCATCACCGCCAGCATCAACATGCAGCCATGAACGCCATGCCCCTTTTGCCAGCCTCCTCCAGGCCGGCGCGCCCCGGCGCTTTTACCTTGATTGAAATCCTGGTCGTTGTCGGCATCATCGGACTGACCTTGACCATGGGCGTCCCGGCCTTCGTTCGCGCCCTGCACAAGGAAGGCATGCGCAAGGCCCAGTCCGATTTGCTGGAAGCGTGCCAGAAAGCCCGCGCCGGCGCCATCATCAATGCCCGGCCCCAGGACCTCATCATCCGGCCGATGGACCGCTCCTTTGAAGCCCCCGGCTTCTTTCCCCTCACCACCCTGCCCGACGGGGTCAGCATCGGGGCGATCTCCCTCAATGATCTGGTCATGGAACACGACGATGTGGTCGTCGTCCGCTTCTTTCCCAAAGGCTCCAGTGATGACTTTATCATGGTCATCCACTCCGACCAGGACGGCTCGCAATGCACCATCACCCTCGACCCGGTGTCGGCCCTGGCCGATCTGACGACGACCCGATGAAAGCGCGCCAAACAAATGATCATGGGCGGGCGGCGGCCGGCCGCGGCGCCTGGCTTCATGGCGGGCGGGCCGCTTTCACGCTGCTGGAAGTCATGTTCGCGGCGGTGATCTTTTTTGTGGCCATGTTTGCCATCTTGGGTGTGTTGAGCAACGGCATCCATGCCGCCTCCATTTTGCAGAAGAACGCCCCCACCGCCGGCATGGCCGTGGCCCAGTTCTCCCTCACCAACAAGATTGAGGAGGTGTCCCAAGCCGGCAATTTCGGCGAGCTTTATCCCGGCTACCGCTGGGAACTGTATCCGCGCGAGATCATGACCAACGGTCTTTTTCAAGTGGACGTGATGGTTTTTCACGAGGACAAGATGTTTTCCACCATGAGCATCCTTCTCTACCGGCCCGATTCACCCAAGAGGCTCTAGCTGTGAAAGTCAATCCTCATTCTGCTGTAATGCGTCAGTCATGGATGGTAGGGCGCGCACTCCGTGCGCGCCGCGGCGGGCAGCGGAGTGCCCGCCCTGCCTTCTTCCCCGCCTTCAGTGGCGCATTACATTCTCCCGGCCGCCCCCGCGCTTTTACCATGGTCGAAATCATGGTGGCCATCGCCATTTTCATGGTGATGATGGGCAGCATCATGGCTTGTTGGAAGGTCATCGTCAGCGGGACGCAGGTCGGCGAGCGGGCTGCGGCCATGGCCCAGCGCGCCCGCGCCTCCATGCGGGCCCTGGAGGACTCCCTCAACAACCTGGAAATTGTCAGCGATCCTAATAATCCCAATATGATCCGCTACTATGCTTTCATCGCCGACACCACCGACCCTCAGTTCGCCTCCCTCAGCTTCACCGCCCGCCTCCCCGCTTCCTTTCTCGGCTCGGATTATTTTGGCGATCATGTCATGCGCCGCGTCATTTTCGATGTGGAGAAAGACGCCGGCGACAAACTGAACCTGGTCATGACCCAGTACCCCCTGCTCGCCATTCCCAGCAGGCAGTACCCTCCCAAGTCCATCATCCTGGCGCGGGACGTGAGCGCCTTTGTCTTGGAATTTTGGTCCCCCAAAGACGATGATTGGCTTTCCGATTTCCTCGTCTCCAATGAAGTCCCCCCCATGATCCGAATCACCCTGGGCACCGGCCACATGGCCCACGACCCGAAGACTCCCTTTGAGGTGATTTCCCGGGTGGTCGTCCCGCCAACCAGAGCCCATCTGTGAAAACGCGATGCCCCCATCCCTCCTCTCCGCGCGCCATCGCTTTGATCCTGGTGATGGTGGTCATTTTTGCCCTCTCCGTCATTGTCGCCGCCTTTGCCTATTCCATGTCCGTGGAAATGCGCCTGGCGCAGATTTCCGATTATGATGTTGAACTGGAATGGATGGGCCGCTCCGGCATGGAACTGGCCCGTTATGCCCTGGCCAACAAGTGCCCGGACCAGAGAGACATTGACGCTTTGAACCAGTTCTGGGCCGGCGGCACGTCCCCATGCAGCAACGACGTCCCTCAGTTTTCCCTTAAGAATTTTCCCCTCGGCAACGGAAAAATCACCGTCTCCATCATGGACATGGAGCGCAAGTTTTGCATCAACAGCATCGCCAACCCCCGCGCGCCCCAAGTGGATGTTTTGCAAAAGGCGCTCGCCGAAGCCGGCGTCACCGACCCCACCCAGTCTTCCCAGATCGTTGATTCGGTCCTCGACTGGGTCAGTCCCTCCTCGGATCCCCATATGAACGGCGCCAAAGACGAGTACTACAGCCGCTTGGATCCGCCTTACTATTGCAAGAAGGGGAGCATTGAAGATATTTCCGAACTGCTGCTCATCCGCGGGATGACCCCTGACATTTACTGGGGAGCCAACTCCACCAATCACCCGCCGGCCGCCTACCAGCAACAGGGGTTCAATCACACCCCCCACTCCACCAAGAGCCGCTTTCAAAACGAGGCCAACAATGTCCCCAACCCGGTCGGCCTGGTCGAGCTTTTCACCCCCTTTGGCGGCAAGCTCAACATCAACACCGCTTCCGCAAAAACCCTCCAACTGCTTCCCGGCATTGACGCCAACACCGCCCAGCGCATCATCGAGCAGCGCGCCGGGCCGGATGGCATTGACGGCACCGACGACGACGTTCCCTTTCACTCCGTCGCGGAATTGAACAGCGGCCTGGGCGGCGCTGGCGGCATCCTTCCGCCCGGCATGCCTGGGGCTGCGCCTATGCCCGGAGGCATGACGGCCGGGGGCGTCTTCTCCTCCGGGGGCGTGCCGCCGCCCAGCGCAGCGCCCGGCGGCATTCCCGGAGCGCCGCCAGTCGGCCTCGCGGCCGGCGGACTGGCCGCTTATTGCGATGTGCGCAGCTATGTGTTCGAGGTGCATGTCGAGGCGGAAATTAACGGCGTCAAACGCAATTTTGTCGGCCTCCTCAGCCGTACCGGCGGGAACACCAGCCTGATCCAGTGTACGCGGTTTCATTGGGAAGAATGAGGCAGCCGCGACCACGGAGAAGGTTCCCCCTGCCTGGATTGCAACTACTGAATGAACATTTCTTGCTCGCATTGGCGTAAGGCCGGTTATGACCGCGCTTAAAGCTGACCGTCTCTTCAATTATCATCACTTATACTTTTCGTTAGAACTACCCACATCCCATGCGGTTCTCATCACAAGTTGTTGATTTTAAGCTGCTTACGTAGAAACCGTCGCATTTGACATTCTTATATCTCCATGTTAGCGTTCTGTCAGGATAACGGCCTGCTTTCGGAGTGACGGACTGAAAAACTGTCCTTCTCCATAAGGCGAAGCTGTTTTAGTTTAACTTTAATTGCCTGAATCATGAGTGATGCAATCGCCACGGCTGGCTTGTCGGCCGATTTCTCTAAAAAATCGAAAATCTCCGAGGTGGTCATCCGCTTTGCGGGCAATTCCCAGGACGGCATTCAAGCCATCGGCGGGTTCCTCGCCCGGCTGGCCGGCCGTAGCGCGCAGGAGGTGATGACCTTCATGACCATCCCTTCCACCATCTCCGGCGGCCCCTCCATATTCCAGGTCCGCATCGGTTCGGGCGATGTCCTGAGTTCCGGGGATGAAGCCGATGTCCTCCTGGCCTTTTATCAACATTCCTACGAAAGCCATGTCAACTCCGTGCGCAAAGGCGGCATCATTATTTATGACTCCGACCACGTCCAGCCCAACCCGGAGTGGGAAAAGGAATACCGCCATCTGGCCGTTCCCATCTCCAGCCGCACCATCGAAGCCATCGGCGGCTCGGGCAAGGACAAGGGCAAAAACATTTTCGCCCTCGGCCTGGTGGCCAAGATTTTTGATTTGAATGTGCCCAAGCTGGAACGGCTCATCTCCGAGCGTTTCGGCGGCAAGGACGAGAGCGTTGTCAAGAATGCGATGATGGCTTTCCATGCCGGCTACGGCTATTCCCTGGGCAACGTGCTGGAAACCTTCCAGTTCGTCGAACCCCAGACACGCCGCGGCCAGCAGGTGGTCATGACCGGCAACGAGGCCCTGGCTTACGGCCTGATCGCCGCCGGCGTGCGTTTCGGCGCCGCCTACCCCATCACCCCCTGGTCGGAAGTCATGGAACTGCTCCGGCGCGAACTTCCCAAGTACGGCGGCACTTTTGTCCAGTGCGAAGATGAAATCGCCTCCATCTCCATGGCCATCGGCGCCAGTTGGGCTGGGCGCGTCGCCGTCACCGGCTCGAGCGGGCCGGGCATCTCCCTCAAACAGGAGGCCCTCGGCTGGGCCGTCATGGCGGAAGTGCCGTTGGTCGTCATTAACGTCCAGCGTGGCGGGCCTTCCACCGGCATGCCCACCAGCGTCGAGCAGTCCGACTTGAACAGCGCCTGTTACGGCAGCCACGGTGACGCCCCCCATGTCGTCCTCGCGCCCATAGGGGTGGAGGATTGTTTTTATACCGCCATTGAGGCGGTCAACATCGCCCGCAAATATAATGTGCCCGTCCTCATCTTGAGCGACCAGGCCATTGCCACCCGCATCGAAGCCTTTGAAGAGCCGAACCTGGAAAAAATCTGCCAGGACATTTCGCCGGACCTCAGCACCGTCGCCGAATATGCCCCTTACGATCTGGACGCCCCCGGCGGCGTCACGCCCCGCACGGTGGTTGGCACGCGCATTTTGAGCGGGAAATATCCCGTGGCCAGCGGCCTGGAACACGATGAAATGGGTCATCCCACCGCCTCCCCCAAGCTGCACATGGCCATGACCGCCAAACGGCGCCGCAAACTGCAAAACCTGGCCGCCGAGCTGCCGGTGCCCCAAGTCTATGGCCCGCCCGAAGGCCACCTCCTCCTCGTCGGCTGGGGATCCACCCAGGGGCCGTTGCGCGAAGCCGTGGACCGCGCCCGTGCCGCGGGCGACAGCGTCTCCTCCCTTCACATTCGCTACATCAATCCTCTGCCGCCGGGGCTGGAAAACATTTTCTCCGGTTTCAACCGCGTTTGTGTCGTCGAACTCAACGACGAGGGGCTTTACGGGTACGGCCAGTTAGCCGGCCTGTTGCGCGCCCGCTTTTGCGATCCCAAAATCCAGGGCATGAACAAGACCGACGGCCTGACTTGGCGCGTGCGGGAAATCCTGGATCGGGCCAGGCGCGCCGTCGCCGCCGGGCTGTCCAAACTGTAATTTCAACCCCGTCAAAGAACTAAGTTTATGAGCCAAATCACCCTCGATGAGCCTCCGGCGGTCCAGGCGCCCCAGGCCGAACCGGAACGCAAGCCCATCACCAAGAAAGACATCTCCGGCGATCACCCCACCTGGTGTCCCGGCTGCGGCGACTTTTCCGTTCTCGCCCTCTATCTCAAACTGCTGGAAAAGCGCAAGATCGAGCACGAAAAAATCACCACCGTCGCCGGCATTGGCTGCTCCAGCCGCTTTCCCTATTTCGTCCAGGCTTACGGCGCCCATTTCATTCATGGCCGCGGCCTGCCCTTTGCCAGCGGCATTTCCCTGACCCGGCCCGACCTCCACCCGTTCTTCTTCGGCGGAGACGGCGACACCTTTTCCATTGGCGGAAACCATCTCACCCACATCGCCCGCAAGAACATCCACATGACCTGCGTGGTGATGGACAACTGGGTCTATGGCCTGACCAAAAACCAGACTTCCCCCACTTCCCCCGTCGGATTCAAGAGCAAGACCGACACCACGGGCGCGGTGGACCAGCCGATCAACCCGATGAAGCAGTTGATTTCCGCCGGCGCCAGCTTCGTCGCCCGCGCCACCCATACCAACCCAAATCATCTTCTGCAAATGATGGAAGCGGCCCTGGACCACAACGGTTTCAGCGCGATCCAATGCCTGAGCGAATGCGTCGAATTTTACGAAGGCGCCTTTGATCCTTCCAATCCGCGCAAAGGCGGCGCTTTCAATCTGGTTCCGGCCGATCACGACGTGACCGACGAAGTGGCCGCCTACAAACTGGCCGACGCGCCGTTCCCGGGTTACTTCGGCATCTTCTACAAATCCGATCGTCCCACCAAGAACCAGCTCGAAGCCGGCCTCATCGCCGCCGCGCAAAAGAAAGTGGCCGGCAAAAAGGACTGGCAAATCCTGCAAGACACCTTCGAGCGCCTGAAATAGCGGGCTGTCCGGGGATGAATTACTGAGGAATCCGTTGCATAGACTACAGCCGGGAAGAACAGAGTAGCCGCGAAAAGGCGCAAAAGTCGCATAAACAAAGGACCTTTTGAACTGCAATATGTCAGGATCGCTCCGTTTGGCGAAGATTTTACCACGGATGGCACGGATGACACGGATTTCTCCTGAACAGAAGGGAACGAAGGCAACGAAGGAAGGAATCCTCTTCGTTGCCTTCGTTGGCTTTTCTGGAAATCGTTTTCCGATGGGGGCCCTGATGGTGAATTCTTAATCCGTGAAATCCGTGAAATCCGCGGTTAAATTCCTTTGGTTGCGGCTGGCCGCGCTGGGCTTCTTGCCCCGAAAGCTTTCGGGGTTGACAGCCTTTTCGCGGCTATTTCATTGTATTCCATCCCGCTGACTCCTCTGTGAGATTCGAGTGGGCCATTTTGACTTCCCGGCACTTGGGCAGCGTGAGCGGATTGCGGGCCAACGCGGGCTTGTCGCTTACGAAGGCGGACGCAAGGGCAATGCGAATTTTGTGAATCGGTGGGAATAACGACCTCAATCCTGCCCGCTGCTTCATAAACCAAATAGCCGGACCAGTAACTCATCAACGGCGTCCAGACTGTCCGTTGGCAAGGGGCCGAGCATCCTTTCGATCCTGGCGTTGTCCACTCCCACAAGGCCAATGAGGTTGACCACGGACTCTTCCGCCAGCCATTTTGGCTTTGGAAAGGGCACTTCACATTCGCCTCCTCGAATCTCCGTGGTCAAAGGCGCAACCACGGACATGTTGCGCCGACTGTCAGCATCGGGGATGGAATTGACGACGCAGGGACGCACCTTGGCGACATAGCCCAAATCCACCAGAACCACGTCGCCGCGCTTAAAGTTGTTCATAAAGGACGGTTGGAGCCGGTCCGAGCTTGTCCCAAGTTTCCGCCACCGCCTCCGCGAGATCACATTCCCTGGAGACCCCCTCGCGAACCTGGGGCAGACCGAGTTTAATGGCCTGGCGCATGGCGTCCGCCATCGAAAGATGAGTGTCCGCGGCCGTCCGCTTGAGCTCTTCCATGAGTTCGTCGGGCAATCCCAATGGATAAGTTGTCATGCTCATGAGCAAAGGATACCTGGTCATGGTAATATTTCAAGCCCGCTTGCAAACGGGGCAGTTGACAGGTGCAGATGGGCATCAGTGCATGCAAGTGTCAGTTCTTGCAAGTGTCATGCAAGTGTCAGTTCTCACTTTTTAAACTGGTTGGCCGTGGTGGGCTTTCCAGGACGGGTTTATTCAGCTGATTCTTGGAGAACAACAGGGTTTTTTTGCTTGCAGGGTGATTGGATACAACATAAGCGCGTTGTGGCCGTCCGCCGCCGCGATCTCCAGGGCGCGCTTGACGGATTCCTGGCCTTTGACTTCCGCCATGTCAGTTTGCTCGTCGTAAGACTGGTCAAATATGCTGGCATCCGCCGGGGCGAGATTGATGGTGCTGTGGCGGATGGGAAGTTTGAAGCCGGAATTGGTCAGCGCGGTCGTGGCGCGGTCGCGCGAGTCCTCCACCGCCGGGTTGGGCGGGCCGACGAGGACGATGAGGGTGGCGCGCCAGGCGGAATTGGCTTCCAGTTCGACGGGGTAGGGTAATGCGTCCGTCATGGATTCCAATGGACCGGCAGGGTCGGCGCGCCGCGCCGACCGGACGCCGCGGTGCGGCGTCCCTACCATCGCAGATTGATGCTTTGCGGGGAAGGTCTCAATTCCATTAATGTCCGGCTGCGTCGTAAACGGAGGAACTGTGGCGGACAGGGGCGGCGGACAAGATACGGGCCAGAATGGAGCTGCGCGGCAGCGCAGCCCTACCGGGTGATTGACTGCGGCGGATAAAGCACGGGCAAGCATGGGGGGATTGTGGGTGAACGAGGGCGCAAGGGCAATGCGGTTTTTGCGCCTATGCCAACACAGGCGTAAAACCGGCAAATTTGACGGTTGCTTTTTGCACAGTCCGCGACTAAACTCCAATGAATGATCACGGATGAGATCAAAGAACTGATGCAGGCCGACCCTTTTCAGCCGGTTCGGATCGTGCTGGGAAACCAGCAATCGTTCGTTGTTGCCCACACGGATTATCTGATGGTCAGCCCTGACCGCCAGACGGTCCTTCTTTACGATGAGGGGGGACATTTTAAGATCCTCAATGCGCAGCAAATCAAACTCGTGGAACCCGCAAAGCCCAGCGCATCGGAAACGCCGTGATGCGTCTTGCTTTACTCGGGGCGTTACGTGATTAACCCGGTCGCGTGACTCCTTCACCGCCGCGTCGGGCAGGCCGACGACGACGATGATGGCATCGCCCCAGCCGCAATTGACCTCCACCGTGATGGGGAAAGTTTCAATTCTATTGACGTCCACCGGACAGGACGCGGGCAAGCATGGGGCTGCGCGGCAGCGCAGCCCTACCGGGTGGTTGACCGCGGCGGATAGAACACGGGCCAGCATGACGGGATTGTGGGCGAAGGAGGGCGCGAGGGCAATGCGGTTTTTATGGGCGGCGAAAGCAGGGCCAGTGACAAAGTCACCCGAAGCGGAAGTGAACGCCGCGAGACACGGCTGGAACCCGCAGCCGGGGACGGCGGCGCTGCGTAGCGCAGGCGTCCTCGCCTGCGGGTTCTCCGGGCGGGACGCCCAATGCCACTAGCCTGGATTTCCACGGAAAGGAATTCGCCTAACATTGGCAGCAAAAGCGGCTGAGTTTTCGCCGTATCACAAATCAGGGGTCAGTTCCTCACTAAATCAGGGGCCGGTTCCTCGGGCGCATCTCACCTTTGTCGAGCTTCCCTGTGACTGCGGGGTGGCATTGCAAGAAATCAGTGAGACGGCACCTCTGGGTTCTGGCCGGCGGCTGGTTGGGCGTGAGGGAACAACAGGTGCCAACGC